>Ga0302319_10005732_pt1 | contig 24822 bp, 29 predicted proteins | sample Bog_T0_2_FD_203319 | JGI IMG/M metagenome (GOLD analysis project Ga0302319, IMG submission 203319) | Peat permafrost microbial communities from Stordalen Mire near Abisko, Sweden - Bog_T0_2 | ecosystem: Environmental > Terrestrial > Soil > Wetlands > Peat | place: Sweden: Abisko, Stordalen Mire...
ATTCCGCTGGAGGATGATGCCGCGGACAACGACCTGCTGGACGGCAACACACAGACGGTCACCGAAACCGTCGGCATCATCGTCGAGTTCGATGCGACGGCCGACCGGCGCGGCCAGGGCGGCGTGAGCCAGGCCGAGGCGATGAAATACGCGCTGTTCGGTGCGCTGCTGAACTGGCTGATCGATCCGAACCGCGGCGCACGCGGACTGTATTACGCCGGCGGTGAACTGCTGTCGTTCGACCGCGCCCGGCTGTTCTGGATGTACCGCATGAGCTTCGACGCGACGATCACCGACGCCGACGGGTTCATCCCGCGCGGCGATCCGCTGACCAACGTTACCGAAACGATACAGCCGGACGACCCGGCCAATCTGGCCGCGCCGATCGTTGCGGAAGCCGTCGCCCTGGAGCCGGCCGCGGTCTGGGACGAATTCGACTGGGATGACGGGAGCCTCTGGCAATGACGATCGCCACCGGCCTGAAGGCCCTGGCGGCCGACGTGGCCGCGATCCGCACGCTGGCGAGCTCTGCGCAGGCCGGCGCCTCGGCGGCGGCGGCGAACGCGGCGACGGCGCTGTCCAATTCAGTCGCGGCGCAGTTGCTCGCCAATGAGGCGATGGCTGGCGCGAAGGGGATCGCGACCAGCGTCTTTACCCAGGAAACGCCATCGGAGACGTGGGTTGTTGTTCACAACATGAACTGTTTCCCGATCGTCGTGGTTGTCGGCAACAGCGGCACAGTCACCGAGGGCGACATTTCCTATGACTCGGCCAATCAGATCACGCTGACCTTTTCCGCCGCACTCACCGGCACCGCCTATTTGAATTAGAGGATAACATCCGTGGCGCGCAGCTTTCTCACTTCGATCAATCTCAATCAGAACCAATTGCTGAGCGCGGTCCTCCAGAACGCGAGCGCTGCGCCGTCATCACCTGTCGCCGGGCAGGGCTATTTCAATACGTCGATCGGTTGTGCCTTCATCTACAACGGTACTTCCTGGGTGACGACGGATGCCACCAAAACATCGGGCATCCCGACCTCGGCTATCGCCGGTTTCCAAAGCACGATCCAGGCGTACAGCCTGTCGTCGTTCGCCGCGCCGACCGCGAACATCGCGATGGCGGGGTTCACCCTGACCGGGCTGAACACGGCACCGAGCGCGCCTGGTCAGGCGGCGGAATATTCCTGGGTGGTCGGGCGCAACCTGAACACCATCGCCGCCGCAACGGCGAACACCGCCAACGTGCCGATGGGCGGGTTCAAGCTGACCGGGCTGTCAACCTCGCCGACCATCGCAGGCGACAGCGCCGAATACAGTTGGGTGCTGTCGCGACCGCTGTCGGTGTTCGCGGCGCCGAGCGCGAACATCGCGATGGCCGGGTTCAAGCTGACCGGCCTCGCCACGCCGTCGGCGCCGGGCGACAGCGCGGAATACGCCTGGGTCAACGGCCGCCCGCTCAGCACGTTCACCACGCCAATCGCCAATATCGCGATGGGAGGCTACAAGCTGACCGGGCTGCCAACGCCGACAACGGCCGGCGACAGCGCGGAGTATTCCTGGGTCATCGCGCAGATTCAGAGTGCCGCGGCGGGGATCGCGAGCAAGCCGCCGGTGCAGGTGATCGCCACTTCGAACATTACCCTGTCGGGCCTGCAAACGCTCGACGGCTACACCACGCTCTCGGGCGATCGCGTGCTGTGCGTCGGCCAGACCGCGGCGACGGCCAACGGCGTCTATAATGCCGCCTCGGGCGCCTGGTCGCGCGTCACCGATGACGGCACCGCACCCGGCGAGATGGAACCCGGGGCGATGTGGCTGGCGGTCAACGGCACCGTCAATGGCGCTACACAGTGGCGCTGCTCGAACACCGCGACCATCACCATCGGCACGACGAACATCACCATCGTGCAGTTCGGCGCCGCATCGCCGTACAGCGCCGGCAACGGCATTTCGCTCGCGGGTTCGGCGTTCGCGGTCAACCCGGTCAGTGGTGGCGGCATCGTCGTCGCGGCCGGCGGCGTGTCGGTCGATACCACGGTCGTTGCGCGCAAGTATTCCACCACGCTCGGCGACGGCAGCACCACGTCCTATGTCGTGACGCACAACCTCGGCACACAGAACGTGATCATGCAGGTGCGCCAGTCGGCCACACCCTATTCCGGGGTCGAGTGCGACGTGGCAGCGACGTCGGCGACCACCTCGACCATTACGTTCGCGACGGCACCCACTACGGGTCAGTACACCGTGACGATCATCGGCTGACGCCCGATGCTGCGGCTTTCCACATTTCCGTCGGACGTTCGCAGTGTTGTGCTGGCCGGATTCAGCACGGCATCGAGCGCGGTGGTCACCGCGGCCGACACGGTGCTGAGCGCGCTGGGCAAGCTGCAAGCGCAGGTGTCGCTTGCCGCACCGCTTGCCAGCCCGGCGTTCACCGGAACCCCGTCGCTTGGCGCGGCCATCGCGACCACGCAAACGCCCGGTACCAACTCGACCGCTGTGGCGACCACCGCTTTCGCGACCGCGGCGGACGCCGTTGTCTCGCTGGGTGTTGCCGCCAACCAGGGCCGCAACCAGATTGTCAACGGCCGCTTCATGGTTCAGCAGCGCGGCCAGGGACCGTGGACAACGGCCGGGAGCTTTACCGCCGACCGGTGGCAAACGACTTTCTACCTCGACACCGACAGCATCAGTGTCGTTACGCTGGCTGATGCCGACCGCGCTGCCATCGGCGACGAATATGCAGAGAGCGCACTGCAAATCGTGGTGGCTGGCAATTCGGGTTCATCCTCCTACAGTGAGATACTGCAGCGGATGGAGGACGTCCGGCGGCTTGCCAACAGAACCGTTACTGTATCGTTCTATGCCAAGGCCAGCGCCGCGCTGAGCCTGGGGGTCTATCTGGCGCAGTTTTTCGGCAGTGGCGGCTCGCCAAGCGCCGGGACCGCGACCTCACCCACAACGTTCTCCATCGGCACGAACTGGGCGCGCTACAGCGGAACGTTTACGCTGGCCAGCACGTCGGGCAAGACGCTGGGGACGAACGGCGATTCTTCGACGCAACTGGCGTTCACTCTGTCGTCGGGCAGCATCGATTCTGCCTCGCTTGGTGTTGGGGTGCAGTCGGGGACGTTCACGCTGTGGGGCATTCAGTTGGAGGTGGGAACGACGCCGACCGCGCTTGAGGCGCGCAACATCGGCTCCGAACTGAGCCAGTGCCAGCGGTATTACCAGACGGGGCAGGTGTACTGGGGCGGCTACGGCGTCGCCGCTTCCAGTGTGCTGGCGATATCGTCCTATGCGACGCCGATGCGGTGGGTGCCGGCGGTCACTCTGTTGGTCAATTCAAGCAGCAATGTGACCTCGCCCACGCTCGCCGCTGATTCATCCGGCATCTATGGGTCCGGGACGGTGACCGCAAGCGGCGCGACGGTTCTCAACATGACTTACACCGCTTCGGCGGATTAGTAGCGCCGGCGCCGCGAGCCCATTCGCGCAAAAACGCACGCTGAGGCAATGCGGGATTGCCGGCGGCACTTTCCATTCAGGAGTTCATCATGTTCGTCAAACCCGGTTCGCGGCAGGATGACCGCGACCGCCCGCTTGCGGTGCGCGCGCCGAACGGCCGGCTTTTGCCGGATTCCGGCGCGGACGTACCCGAAACACAGTTCTGGAACCGGCGTCTGCGCGACGGCGATGTGATCGCCGCCGAACCGTTCGAAGCGGCGCCTGATGAGGTGCGCACATGAGCGGATCGCTTGCCTTCAAGTATTTCCCGTCGTTGACTTGGCGGCCCTCGGGCGTCAATGCCGAGTTTGACGCCAGCCAGGCCAATACCGCGACGCAGAATCAGCGTGCGCTGCTGATCGGCCAGATCCTCGGGTCGGGCACCGCGACGCCGAACATCGCGGTGCAGGCGTACAGCCAGGCGCAGGTGAACCTGTTGTGCGGCGTCAATTCGATGCTGGCGCTGATGTATACCGCGTATCGTGCGATGGACCCGTTCGGCGAGGTGTGGCTCGGCCCGCTGGCCGACGCCAGCGGCGGCGTCGCGGCGACGGGGAACCTGAGTTTCACCGGCCCTGCGACCGCGGCCTGGACGTTGCCGATGTATCTGATGGGGGTGTCGGTCCCGGTGGCGGTGAACCAGGGCGACACGGCAACGACGATTGCCACTAACGTCGCCGCCGCGATCGCCGCTGCCTCGGGCATTGTGTGTTCGGCCGCGGTGGACGGGACGCACGCGTATCAGGTCGATCTGACCGCGCTGCACAAGGGCCTCGCGCTGAACGACATCGACATCAGGTTCGCTTATTACGGCGCGCAGAATGGCGAGACCATGCCGCCGGGGGTGGGCTGCACGATCACGCCGTTCTCGGGCGGCACCGTCAATCCGATCCTGACCACGCTGCTGGCCAATCTCGGCGTCCAGCTTTTCGACTATATCGCGCTGCCCTACACCGACACGACCAGCCTGAATGCGTTGCAGACGTTCCTGTCCGACTCGTCGGGCCGCTGGGCGGCGGAAAACATGCTGTACGGGCATGTCTTCGCGGCCTATCGCGGCACCTTCTCCAACCAGACGACGTTCGGCACCGGGCGTAACGACCAACATGCGAGCATCCTGGGGTTCTACGACAGCCCGACCCCGGCCTGGCTGGAGGCGGCAGACTGGTGCGCGGCGCATGTGATCCGGCTGCGGGTCAATCCGGCGCAAGGCGTATCGACGCAGTCGCTCAATCTGCTGGCGCCGCCGATCGCCTCGCAGCTTGATCCTGGTGAGCGCAACACGCTGCTGTTCGACGGGATCAGCACGTTCACGGTGAACGCCGCGAATCGGTGCCAGATCGACCGCTCGATCACCACCTATCAGTCGAACGCATCCGGGCAGCCGGACAATTCGTACCTGAACACGAACCTCATGTTCCAGGCGATGTATGCGGCGCGGTATATTTCGGCGCAGATCACCAGCCAGTTCATCGTTCCGGGCAAAATCCTGGTGAGCAACGGGACGCCGATCGGCCCCGGATCGCCGGCGACGACGCCGAACGCGATGCTGGGTTCGGTCGTTGCGGTCTATGCGTATCTGGCGAGCATCTTCATCGTGCAGAACGTGCAGAAGTTCGCGTCGAATGCCTATGCGACGACAGGCACCAAGGGCCAGGTCCTGATGTATCTGCCGATCGACTTCTCCGATCAGGTCATCAACGTCGGCATCCTGGTTCAATTTCAGCAGTCCACATAAAGGCTAATCCATGTCAGGGACTTTGGCGCCCAGCACGCCGACCAACCGGCGGCTTGCCGGGCTAACCGCATTCAGCGTCAACGGCAGCGCGTTGCCGGTGATCGAATTCACCTGGGACCCGGCGGTCGCGGAAAACGAAACGATGACCAGCCTGTCCGGGGTGGACGGTTATGCGCAGAAGCCGGTCGCGCCTTACATCTCGGGCAAGTTCCGCGATTCAGCCGCGGTCAATGTGACCGGGTTCACCACGCTGACCAACGCGACGGTGGTGGTGCTGTTGGCGAACGGCAAGCAGATCGTCGGGCACAATCTCTGGTATGTCGGCCGCCCGGGCGTGTCCGGCGCGGATGCCGGATTCGACTTCCGGTTTGAGGGCGTGGCCGGAACGATCCAGGAAATCGGAGGCCCGTCATGAGCGTGGACTGGACGCCCGTGCCTGAGCCGGTGACCTGGACGCTGCCGAAGCCGGCGACCGAGGGCGGGCTGTCTTATTCGACGGTGACGATGTCGGCGCCGACGGCCGGGGACATCCTGAAGGCAACGGCGGTGCGCGGCGCGTCGGGTGTGGACGTGACGTTGCGGCTGATCGAGGCGGCCTCGGCCGAACACGTGCCGTACGAGGTGCTGAAGAAGCAGCCGTCCTGGCTGATCCAGCAGATTTCCGAATACACCGAGGAGTTCGCGGGCGCGCCGGCCCCCGACCCTTTGGAGTCCTGGCGGGCGGCTCGCCGCGCCGCGGCTTTGGCGCCAGTGGGCGAGAGCCCGGCGGCGTCCTGATCGCGCTGGCGCGGTCGGGCGAGCTCGAGATTCTGGCGGCGCGGGTTGGCCGGTTCTACGGCGAGGGCCTGCGCTGGGCGCTGGCGCTGACGCTGCCGGCGCTACTGCGCTGGGGTGGGCTGATCCCCGAAATCTCGGGGCGGGAACGCGGGCGGTGATGAGGGCGTGGGTTTTCATCGCTGCAGCCGGCGCGTGCGCCAGGTTTCCGGCGGGGGATTCGAGCGGTGGAACTGCGAGAGATGTCCGAGCCACAGGGCGATATCGGGCGGCATGACAGCGTCACCGCTTGCCCAGCGTCGCACAAGGCGGTCGTCACATCCAAGGGCTTCGGCCAGCCCCCTCTGCGACCACCGCAGCGCCGCCAGCGCATCGCGAAGCTGGCAGGGGGTCATGCCCCCTCCGCGCGCCGTTATCCCACCCATTTCAGCAGGGCAATCGCCGCGCCGAACAGGGCGGCGGCCGTGCCGACGCCGGTGGCGATCAAGGTGTAGGGTGCGAAACGGATATCCTGGTCGCGCTTGATGCTGTCGAGAAGTTTCAGCATGGCGTGGTTTTGCATCACGCGGATGCGCGCTTCCTGCTCGCGAAGGGTGGCTTCGGTGGTGTCGCTCATTGGGGCTGGCCCTCAATCAGCCGGGGACAATTCCCTCGGCTATGTCCGCAATATAAGGACAAGAGACGGCATTGTCCATGAAAGTCTGTAGCATTTTATGCTCAGGCGTCGGACAGCGGATCGCTCAGCGCCTGGTCGATGGTGAACGGCGCGGCCTGGGGCAGATCGAGCAGCCCGGTTTCATCCAGCGCATCGGTCCGAGCGCGTTGATAGGCGACGAGGAACAGCTCCGGCAATTTGCTCCGGAGCGAAGGATTATCCACCAGCAGATCCTCGATCTCCTGGCGCTGTGTTCGGACCGTCGATCGCCAACTGCGGCTGCGGTGCTCGGGCTGAAAGTGCCATTTGAGCAGGTGCTGCAGCAGTCTTGCCAAGCGGTTGCGCAGTTCGCGGCGTGTGTTGCCTGCCACGGCTTCGATTTCCTCCGCGATGTTCTGCCAGTCTATCTCGGCCTCATTGACCAGTTCGCCCGCGGCCCGGCGTCGAAGCAAGCCGGCTTGGCGCTCGGACCAGGTCAGGAAGTCGGTTTCATAGTCACTCATGGGGTCTCCTGGGCCGGTTGGTCAGAACGGGGGCGGGAGTGACAATCCTGTGCCGCGCGGGATGTTTGCGCCCTTGTCTCGCTGGCGCGCGCTGCATCCAGCGTTTCAGGGTGCGCCGTCCAGGCATCGAGCAGCAGCCACGCCCAAAGCGGCACCTCCTGGACGCCGCGCCCTGATCTGGTTCGGCCCCAGCCCGACACTGTTTCCTCGTGCACCCCGGTCAGCAGGGCAAACCCCCGGCCGGTCAGGCCGAGGGATTTGAGGGCGGCGCGGAAGTCGCCGGTCATGACGCATCTTTCAGTTGTTCGACGTCGCTCTGCAACCGCATGATCTGGGGCTGCATGACGCGCATGATTTCGGTGGTGGTCAGCACGTCATCGACCGCGCCGCGGGCGGTGCGTTCGACCCGGTCAGTGGTGGCGAAGTTCACGATGATGTCGTCGCGGGTCTGGTCAACCGTGTGCTGTAGCCGATCGATGCGAGCCATGATGTCGCCGTGTCGTCGTCGCTCATGGGTTTCTCCGTCGGGAAGGCCGTTCCCGATGGGGAGAGATTACCTGCACAGTGCGGGATTGTCAAGACGATTATGCACCGTGCTGGATTTGGTTTCGTCCGGTTGGGTGGACCGCGATCATGAAAGTTGACCGCTTCAATGGCAGGTAAGTCGGCCGGTTTCGCGATCAGCGTCGGCATTCAGGACGACGCGAGCAAGGGCCTCGATGCGATCAACAAGCGCATCGCGGCGATGTCGGCCCCGGCGGAGCGGTTCAACAAGAGCCTGGCGAAGTTCGGCGAGGTCACCGGCATCAACCGCGCCGCCGAGGGGATGCAGGCGCTGGGCGACCGGGCGCTGGGTGCCGCGCGGGCGATCGAGCGCATGGCCGCGCCGATGGCCGGGATCACCGGCGCGGCGAGCCTCGCAGGGATCGCGGAGATGAGCCGCCGCTGGGCGGATGCGGGCAACCAGATCAGCAAGACGGCCTATCTGCTGAGCATGCCGGTCGCGAAACTGAGCGCGCTGCGCGGCGCGGCGGAGCTTGCGGGCAGTTCCGCCGACGCGATGGACAGCAGTCTGACGGGCCTCGACAAGACGCTCAACGACGCGCACTGGGGCAAGGCGAGCGCGCCGGTCGTCGCCTTGCTGAATCAATTCAAGATCGCGTTTCACGGCGCCGGCGGCCTCGCGCGGAAGAGCGGGGATGCGATCGGCGAGGTTTTGCGCGCGGCTTTGACCTACAAGGACCCGGACGCGCAAAAGCATTTCCTCGAAATGCTGGGTGTTTCGCCGGACTTGCTGCCGCTGGCGAGGGCGGGGCTGGAAAAGGAGCTGCAACGGATGCAGCGGACCGGCGCCGTGATGACCGAGGACATGGCGGAACACGCCAAGACGATGAAGTCATCCTGGACCGAACTTGGCTTGGCGATCGAGGGCGTCGGGAACAAGCTGATCGATAATATGTCCGGTCCGATTACAAAGTGGCTCGATAAAGCGTCGCACTGGATTGAGACCGACAAGGACCTGTCGGACAATATCGGCAAGATCGGCACTGCGATCGGGGCGATCGGGGCGATCGAACTGGGCGGGTGGGCACTCCGGATGATTGCCGGCCTGAATCCACTGACCCTGGCGCTCGCCGGCATCGCCGAAACGATCTACAAGATCGAGACCTTTACCGAGAAGGGCGGTGGAGGAGACCCTGCCAGCTATCCGGTCGGGTCTCCGTTCTGGCGCGGAATACCCGACGAAGAGCAGGGCAACTACGTCAACTCGCCACGATCGCAGGCGTTTTTACATCCGAACGGCGAGAACCCAAACCCGTTTCAATGGTGGAACCCTGGATCATGGTGGCGCGGCGGCGGTGCGGGCAGCGATACGGTCCCGAGCCGCGGGCCGGCCGGCGCTGCGCGCGGGATACGCAACTTCAATCCGCTCAACCTCGGCTACCTGCCAAACCAGCCTTCCGTGCTCGGCCGGGAGGAAGGCGGCGACCATAGGTTCGGCGTCTTTTCCAGCATGGCGGCAGGTATCGCCGCCGAGTTGCGGCAACTCGCGCTCTACCAGGGCAGCGGCCTGAAAACGGTGCACGACTTGGTCAAGCGATGGGTGAGCGACCCGATGTTTGACCAATCCAGCTATGAGCGCGATGTCGCGCGGTCGATCGGTGTCGGCGTGAATGATCCGATCAACATCCGGGATCCCGCCACCGCTGCTGCCTACTTCCGCGCCGCTGCGCCACACGAAAGCGGCCCGGTCTCCGACACCGATATCGCAAGCGGGGTCAGGATGGGACTCGGTTATCGCGATGTGGCGGGGGCGGCGGGGCCGACGGGCCATGTCCAGGTTGACGTGACGCTGCGCGGTGCGCCTCCCGGCACGACGGCACAAGTCACCGCCTCTGGGGCGACCAGCGCGACGCCGCCGCGCATCGAAACCAGCATGCCGATGGCGCGATGAGCGGCTTTACCAACGTCACCGGGTTCGCCCCGCCGACCAGCCTCGCCGGCTTCATGGGCCTGCTGCAAACCGCCTCGTTTCGCGGCGTGCCGTTCAAGGTGATCGCCGCCCGGGTCCGGAAGGGCCGGCGGCTGGCGATGCACGAATACCCGTTCAAGGACGGCGGCTGGGCCGAGGATATGGGCCGCGCGCTGCGGACCTATTCGTTCTCGGGTTACCTGATCGGCGACCTGGCGCCGGTGATGCAGCTTCTGCTCGACAATGCGATCGAGACGGAAGGGCCCGGCCTGCTGATCCATCCGACGATCGGCGCGGTGAAGGTCGCGGTGCTGTCGGCCGGGACCGCGGTGCACCGCGACAAGCTGCGGGTGATCGAGGTCTCGTTCGAGTTCATCGAACAAGGCGGAAGCATCTTTCCGATGGCGGTCATCGCCACCGCGGTCGCGGTGCTGTCGGTGGCCGACGCGGCGGTGACGGCGGCAGGAACGGACCTCGGCGGGGTAGCGATCCCGGCCGCGGCGATCGGCCCGGCGGTGACGAGTGAGGGTCGGGCCGTGGTGGCCAGCTTCGCGGGCGCGGTCACGCTGGGCGGGGCCGATCCGACGGCGATCGTCGGCATGGCGGCGGCGCTGCCGCCGCCTGACTCGAGCACGACGTACGGGCGGTACGGGGCGGGTTCGGCCTCGGTGAGCCTGCCGATCGGCACGACCGTCGCCAGTTTGCAGGGCCAGATTGCCAATCAGCGCGCGGCGCTGGCGCTGGCGGCTTCTGCTGCCGCGACGGCCGCGGGGACGTATTCCGCCAGCACGGATATGCTGGGCGCCCTGGCGGCGCTGCTGGAGGCGATGCGCGCCGGCATCACAGATCCCGCCGACCAGGTGCGCGTGCTGCTCGGCCTCGCCGGTTTCAGCTTCGCGGACGGCGCTGGCGGGTCTGTCGGTGTCGGCGCGGCGATGGCGGCGATGCGCGATGCGATGGCGGCTGCCTGCCGGCGGGCGGCACTGGTCAGCCTGGCGCGGGCCTCGGCGTCCTATCAGCCGGTGAGCTACAACGATGCGGCCGCGCTGCGCCTGTCGCTCGCGGCGGCGCTGGATACCGAGATCACCGCTGCCGGCGACGCTGGCGAGGACGCGACCTACACGGCACTGAAGGCGCTGCGGGCGGCTGTGGTGCAGGACCTGACGGTGCGCGGGGCCAGTCTGCCGAGCGTCGTGACGGTGAGTCTGCGGGCGCCGTTGCCGTCGCTGGCGGTTGCGCAGTTTCTGTATTGCGATGCGAGCCGGTCGGATGAAATCGCCGCCGCGGCCGGGGCGATCCATCCTGCGTTCTGTCCGATCAGTTTCCAGGCGCTGGCGTCGGGCATGGCGCCGGCGGTGAACCCTGTTGCCGGGTCAACCGCAACGGGCGGCGAGGCCAGGTGACGATGCCGTTTCTCGCGTCCGGGCCTGATGAGGTGACAATTCTGGTCGGCAAAAACCAGTTCCGGGGCTGGCAGACGGTCAGCATCAGCAAGTCCTGCGAGTCGATGCCGAACAGTTGGTCGGTCAGCGCCAGCGCCGAGTTTTTGCAGGGCGACGGGCTGGCCGGCACGCGGCCGGGGCAACCCTGCCTGATCCATATCGGCGCCGATCTGGTCATCACCGGCTGGATCGATCGGCGGTCGATTCTGATCGACGCGCACAACCATCTGGTCACCATCAGCGGGCGCGGCATCACCCGCAACCTGGTGGATTGCTCGGCCGATCTGGTGAACGATCCAAGTCTTCGCGGGGGCATGTTCAACAGCCCGAACGTGCAAGACGTGGCGCAGAAGCTTTGCAAGGCGTACGGGATCACGGTGAAATCGGCGGTCGCCGATCTGGGGATTCCGATCCGGGGTTATCAGGTCCCGCTCGGCGAAACGCCCTACCAGGTCATCGAGAGCTGTGCCCGGTACGCCGGATTTCTGGTCTATGAGGACGAAACCGGCGCCCTGGTGCTGGATCGCGTCGGCACGCGGAAACACGCATCGGGATTTTCGCTGCCGGGCAACATCGAGGCGATCAGCGCGGAGCAGTCGGTCGATCAGCGATATTCGGAATATCTGGTCGTATGGTACGGCATCGATCAGCTTGCCGACCTGAGCGACCTGGCGAATCGCCGCGCGGTCCGACTGGACACGACTTTGGGCGAATACCGTCAGAAGGTCATTGTCTCCGAGCAGGTGGCGCCGGCGCCCGAGGGAGGGCCGCCGGTGGGCAACGACTGGATTGCCACGCAGCGGGCCAACTGGGAGTTCGCCCGCCGTTACGGCCGCGGCCAAGGGACTTCGATCACCTGCGATTCCTGGCGCGACAGCAAGGGCGCGCTGTGGACGCCGAACTGGCTCGCCACGGTCGATGCGCCGAAGGCGGACATATCGGGGGCGGTCTGGATCATCGGTTCGGTGACCTATCGCAAGGATATGTCCGGCACGCATGCCGATCTGGTGCTGATGCCGCCGGATGCGTTCATGCCGGACCCGAACCCGCTGAACCTGTTCGACGCCGAACTGTCGCGCTCGCCGCAGGTTTCGCAATCACCGGCGCCGCCTTCGACAAGCGGGCCGTAAGTCAGCCTGCCCGTTCGGCCAGCCGGTTGCGGCCTGGCGGCGGGTGAGCCTGATGGAACGCCGCGAGACGCGCCAGCCACGCATCCACATCGGCGGGTGCCTCGCCGCCGTCCCGCATCCAGCGACGGACAGTCCCCTCGTCCCAGCCAATGCGATCGGCCAGACCGCGTTGGGTCCAGCCGATGGCTTGCAGGGCGGCGCGGCGTTCGGTGGGCGTCATCCGCCGATCAGCTTGATAAATCCGGCGCCAGCGGCAAACAGCGCCGCTCCGGCGCCGAGCAACGTGGCCGCCACGCTCCATGGCAAAAACGCGCGGTCGCGTTCCAGCTTTGCCGCCTCGGCTATCAGCTTGCGTTGTTCGGCGATGAACTTGTCGCTTTCCTGCGTGTCTCGCCTGATCTTGGCCAGGATCGCTTGCAGGTCGATCTGCCCTGGGGATGGGTCGCTCATCGGGTTTCTCCTCGATCCGCCGGGGTCAATTCCCTCGGCTACATCCGCATTTTGCGGAATTTCATCGGCGGCGTCAACGAAATAAATCCGCATTTTGCGGATTTATCGGGCGCCTGTTTTACCCTTTTCCGGAGGCCACGCCTGATGTCGGCGATGCTTGAAGCCCGCGTCGCCATGCTGGAGCGGCAGATCGACGCGCTGATGCGCCGGCGCGGCTCGCCGTTCGCGCTGGCAAGGACCACGCTGGCGGTCAACGATACCGGATCGGTGCAGACGGTGCAGGCGCAACTCGACGCACTGTCGACTCGCGACGGCATACCGCTGCTGTATGCCTATGGCGTCACTGGCTCGCCGCCGGTCGCGGCGGACCTTCATGTGGCGTTCCTCGACGGCGACCGCTCGAAGGCGGTGGCGATCGCCAGCGGGCATCAGACCTATCGGCTGCGCGGTCTCGGCCTAGGCGATTCGGCGCTGTACGACAGCCGGGGCGCGTATGTGTGGCTGACCTCGGCCGGCCCGGCCGTGAACTGCGGCGGGCGGCCGATGCTGATCACCGGCGATCTGCATGTCACGGGCGCGGTGATCGGCAACTATGGCGGCAGCGATCAGGTTGGGTTGCTGTCGCACAGGCACGGCACGGGAACCTCGGCTGCCGGCACGGTGGCGCCAACGGCGGGCACCTGAGATGGGGGATGTCCGCATCGTCTGGGATCCTGTGACCGGGACCGGCGACCTGAACATGATCGGACCCGCGCTCGAGCTCGGCCACGATCTGGAAACGGCGTCGCTGATCAGCATGTTCACCGATGCCCAGGCCGATCCGGGCGACATCGTGTTCGACAACGATCCGCACGGCTGGTGGGCCGACACCTATGCGGCGCTGGAGGACCCGGCGCTGACGCCGATACCGGACGACCGGATCGGCTCGAAAATCTACCAGGCATTTGCCCGGCCGCGGACTCAGGACACGCTCAACTGGCTGCGCGATGAGGTGATCCGCTGCCACGGCTGGATGCTGACCGATGGCGTCGCCTCGGCGGTCGATGCGCAGGCGTTTTTTACCAGCCAGGGCGGTATCGGCGCGATCGTGACGATTACCGCGAACGGTGTGCCGACCATCTTCAACTACGCCTGGTCGCAGGAATCCTGACCGATGCCGTTTCCCCGGCCAAATTTGACGGCCCTCCGGACCCAGGCGATGCAGGACATCACTGCCTCGGACCTGCCAAACGCCGATGGGTTTCTGCGCCGGGCGGTGCTGCGCGTGCTGGCCTGGGTGCAGGCTGGTCTGGCGTATCTGCATTACGGCTATCTCGACTGGATTTCGCTGCAATCGACACCGTTCACCGCGACCGGCGAGTATCTGGAAGCCTGGGCCGCGCTGGCGCCGACGCCGGTGCTGCGCGAGGCGCCGACCTATGCCTCGGGTCCCGCCTCGTGGCCGGGTGTCTATGCCACGCCGCCGGCGGTAACCGATCTGCCGGCCGGCGCGGTGTGTGCGCGCAGCGACGGCGTTCAGTTCGCCACGCTGGCGGACGCGACAGTTGGTCCGAGCGGCACGGTGTCGGTGACGGTTGTCGCCCTTGTCGCCGGGTCGAACGGCAACACCGACAGCGGGGCAACGCTGACGCTGGGCGTTGCCATCGCCGGCATCGACGCGGCCGGTGCGGCGACGGGCCCGATCACCGGCGGCGCTGACCTCGAACTCGACAGTTCTTTGCGTACCCGCATGCTGGAGAGCTACGCCGCCCCGCCGCACGGCGGCAACCAGGCCGACTATGTGACCTGGGCGCTGGAGGTGACGGGCGTCACGCGGGCCTGGTGTGCACCGAGCGGCGCCGGGCCGGGAACCGTCGTCGTCTATTTCATGATGGATACAGCCGAATCAGCGTTTGGCGGGTTCCCGCAAGGGTCGAACGGCGTGGCGACGCTGGAAACCCGCGACACGGCGGCGACGGGTGACCAGCTTGCGGTCGCCAACGCGATCTACCCGCTGCGGCCGGTGACGCCGCTGGTTTATGCCGTGGCGCCGCAGGCCGAAGCCGTGGCATTCACGATCGCCGGGCTGTTGGCGATCTCGATCGCACAGCAGGCGCAGGTGTCCGCTGCACTGGCGGGACTTTTCCTGCAGAAGGACTCGCCGCTGGGAACGACGTCGATCCAGCAGAGCGACTGCGATTCGGCGATCAGCGCCATCGGCGGACTGCCGTCGTTCGCGATCACCACGCCGTCGTCCTGGCCGATCACGTCGAGCGTCGGCTACCTGTTCACCCTGGGAACGGTGAGCTACGTCTGATGCCCGCCCCGCCCGCCTTCGTTGACGCCGACTATCAGCAGGCCATGCTGCGGCTGCTGCCGCGCGGCCGCATCTGGCGGCGCGATCCTTCGTCGGTTATGTCGGCGACCCTGCTGGCGCTGGCGCCAACCTACACGCGCAGCACGGCCGCCGCCGCGCAGGTGCTGATCGACGGCAATCCCGCAACGACTCAGAATCTGCTGCCCGAGTGGGAAGCATCGCTCGGCCTGCCCGACGCATGCACCGCGGCCAATCCTTCCATCGAGCAGCGCCAGGCCGCGGTGTGCGCCAAGTTCGGCGCGCGGGGCGCGCTGACGACCGGCTATTTCATTGGGCTGGCGGCGTCGCTTGGCTTTGCCATCACGATCACCGAGTTTCGCCCGTTCGCGGCCGATATGGCCTGCGATCTGCCGGACTATGACTCGGCCTGGGCCTTCGCGTGGCAAGTCAACGCGCCACAGATCACGACGTTCTATTTTTCCGCCGATTCCTCCAGCGCGGACGACCCGTTGGAAACGTACGACGCGGGCGAGCTGGTCTGCCGCATCACGCACGACGCGCCGGCCGAAACGACGGTGTTTTTCGTCTTCTCCTGACCAGGAATTTTCATGCAACGGATTATTGATCCGACGGCGTCCGCGACGCTGCCGGCGCCCCCGGCGCTGACCGGCACAACGGGCTATTTCAACGGTGCGGTTCCCGGCGTCTCGGCCGCGACGCGGGTGCGCTTCTGGTTCCTGAACATGATTCAGGAGGAACTGATGGCGATCCTGGCCGCCGGGAGCGTCACGGCGGACACGACGGCAACCAACTTCACCCAGGTTTTGGCGTCGATCAGGGCGCTGATTTCGGGCATCCCGCATGGGGTGCAGACCTTCGCCGCGTCGGGCAGCTTCACTGTGCCAACGGGCGTCAGCGCGATCGAGGTGGAGCTTTGGGCCGGCGGCTCCGGCTCGTGGGCTTCGATCAGCGGAACGGCCGGCGGTGGCGGGTCCGGCGGCGGTTACGCGCGCAAGCGGATCAGCGGGCTGACGCCTGGAGAGGTCGCGGCAATCACGATAGGAGCGGGAGGCACCGCCGGTGCCACTGGTGTTTCACCTGGCGCCGGCGGTGCCTCCTCGTTCGCGGTTGGGGGGACAACCATTCTGTCGGCGACGGGCGGGGTAATCAACCCTTTGGGAACCGTGTCGGCACCGTCCCTCGGCAACCTCGCCGGTCAGGGTTCGGGCGGCGACATCAATCTTTATGGCGGCGACGGCGGGGCCGGGGTCGCCAATCAGGGCGGCCTGGTCTTCAACCTCGGCGGCTACGGTGGCGATGGGCCGCTATCCGGCGGCATCCTCAACTCGGGCACCGCGGGCAATGCCGGCCGGTTTCCGGGGGGCGGCGCGTCTGGTGCCGGTACCGGGGTGAGCGGGATGACGGCGTATCCCGGCGCAGCCGGTGCCGGCGGTCTGTGCATCGTGAGGTGGTAGGATGGACGGCTCACTTCGCGGCGTTCCGGTCAGCGCCGAGCCGGTCTGGCTGGCGCCGAAACTTCCGGTCGATGTGCGACACTACCAGCGCGTCATCGATCCGGTGGACGCGGCGCTGCTGACCGGACTGTCTCTGGCCGCCGCGCCGTCCGGTTCGGGGGAGCTGACGGTCTCGGGGCTGGGGTTCGCGTCGGGTTTGGTCAGCTTCACGCTGTCCGAGGGGCAGCCGGGGCGCTGCTATACGCTGCTGCTGACCGCGACCCGCTCGGATGGGATGGTCAGCGATTATCGGTTCAGGGTCCACGTTGATTGCGTGCTGCCGACCGATCAGGCCCAGGCGGTTCCCTCGGCGGGGTTTGGCACGCCGGTTACCTTGACGGCGCCGGGCATTCCGCCGGTGACGCCGCCGGTGCTGGGGACAATGAGTCTGGCACAGGCGCTGACCGCGCTGGGCATTTCGGCGGCAATACAGCCGGTGCTGGAAGCGTCGAGCACGGCGCTTGCTTTGACGGCACTGGGCATACCGGCGGTCATGCAGCCAGTGGTCGGGGCAACGAGCCTGGCGGAGGCGCTGACCGCGTTCGGCATACCGACGGCGATGCAGCCGGTGGTCGGGGCAACGAGTCTGGCGCAGGCGCTGACCGCACTGGGCATTTCGCCGGCGATGCAGCCGACGCTGGGAGCGGCGAGCACGGCGCTTGCCTTGACCGCGCTGGGCATACCGGCGGTCATGCAGCCGGTGGTCGGGGCAACGAGTCTGGCGCAGGCGCTGACCGCGCTGGGCATTTCGGCGGCGATGCAGCCGGCGCTGGAAGCGGCGAGCACGGCGCTTGCCTTGACCGCGCTGGGTATTCCGCCAGTCATGCAGCCGGTGGTGGAAGCAGGCAGTCTGAACACGGCGGTGAACCTGCTGTCGGTGGGCGCGACCAATAGCGCGGTGCCGCTGACCCCTTATATGTTTGGCGCGGTCGGCGACGGCATTACCAACGACGCCACGGCGATGAACAACTGGTATGCGGCGCTGACCAGCGGCGGCCGGCGTGGCTATCTGCCGGCGGGGACGTTCCTGTGCCCGTCCGGGCTGGTCTGGGACCTGGCGCTGGTGCAGCGGTCGTGCCTAATCATCGACGGCGCCGGGCCGAATCTCGCGATCATCAATGTGACTGGCGCGGCGGGAGTCGGGCTGCAAATCCAGGACACCGGCAGCGGCGGAGCTGCGTTCTACACAAAGTTCACGAACTTCAGCGTGGCCGGCAGCAACAGTGCCGGGCCGGTGTTCGCGGTGATGCGGTTCAATGGCGGTGACGCGCTGAACGGCGGCGAAATCTCCAACGTCGTGGTGAACAACGCTTCCACCGCATCGGGCGCCATCGGGATTCAAGTCAACGAGTGCGCGACGTGCTTTTTCAACATGACGACGAACACCGCCGGACACGGGACGGCGTTGCAGATCGCTGGCGCCTGCGGGTTCTGCTGCTTTCAGGGTTCGTATTCCGGCTCGCACATCGCGGTGTGGATCACCAACAACTCTTACTGCTTCTCGAACACGTTCATCTCGAACGATTATGAGGTGGTGGATATCAACGTTCAGTGCGACAGCCCGAACGCGGCGCGCAACACCTGGATCGGCGGGCAGTTCGACAGCGTTACCGGCCCGCTGCACGGCGGCGCGGGCAGCGCGACGTTCAACTGCACGGCCGGGTCGAACCACATTTTTATCAATCCAAACATCGACGCCTTCCCGGCGCAGATGTTCCTGTCGGGCGGTTATGTCGGGGTGAAAATCATCGGTTCGGGGAACGATCTGCCGCCGACGCCGTCGGTGCCGTCGAGCGGCACGCCGATGACCAACGCCACTGGCTACACGGTCGATGTGATCATCTACAACGGGGTGGTGACGTACGTGGCGATCAACGGCGCGACGATCACCATCTCCTCGGGCTGCGCGGGGAATGCCGGATCGTTCACCGTGCAGCCGGGCGATGTGATCACGCTGACCTACAGCACCGCGCCGGTCTGGCTGTGGAAGCCGATTTACTAGGCGGCGGGAGCCTGCTGCGGCTGGGGTGCGGCGCGGCGGCGGTTGGAGCCGTTGGCGACGGCGGCGGTGGGCGGCGGGGCTGCGAGCGGCGGCGCGGACGGCGCGGGCGAAGCAGCGTGTGCGGCTTTGGCGCGGTGGCTGCGCGGGGCCGGGGCCGGCGCTGGTGCCGCATCCGGCGCGGCGGCCAGGGAGTTTGCGGGTTGGGTTGCCGGCTGGGCGGCGGGCTGCTGGGCGGCGGGCTGGGGCATCAGCATGAGTTCCTCGCGCAAGGTGGCGGAGGGCTTGAAGCGGACGGTGCGGGAGGCGGGAATCTGGATCGCGGCACCGGTGGCGGGGTTGCGGCCGGCGCGCGGTCCGGTCTGGGTCACACGGAACGCACCGAAGCCTGGCACGGCAAAGCCGCCGGACGATTTGAGCTCGGTGAGGATGGTCTCGATCACCGCATTCGTGGCGGCCTGGGCGTTCTGGGTCGAGAGGCCGGCGGACTGGGCGATGGCGGCGGTGAGGATGGCTTTGGACATGAGGTTGTCCTTCAGGTTCCGGGTGGGTGCAATGCACGGTTGCGCGTGATGGTTTGAGCGCGCGCGGGCGGTGCTGTAAAGATGGTGCATCGACGCTGCGATTTTTGCCGGCCTTCCCTGTGGGGGGCCGGTTTTTTTGTGTGGGGGCGGGGTGGGTGCTGACGCGGATTGGTGCTGATACGCAACGGGCAGTTCGATACCGGTGCCAGTGGCCCCGGAAACATACGAACGCATGTTGAACGTTGCCACGATATGCGTTGGTTTGGCACGGAAGTCGTAGGGGCGCGCGGGGAGGCACAACCTTGCCAAGGTTGGGTCGAGGGTTCGAATCCCTTCGCCCGCTCCAGATTTCTTCAGGGAAATCAAGCGGATAAAAAGCGTCCTTCGTCGTGCTTTTTGCTTCCCCGCCCCGGTCTGGGAAACGGGGGAAGCATGGGGGAAGCAGCAGGAAGCATGTCGTAGCGGGCTCGCGGCTACTTTCGGCATGGGTAAGGCCCTGAAGCTGTCGGAACCGGCCGCTTCCAGCGAATGCATGAACTCGCTGTATGGCATTTCCGCGTTCCAAGTACGCTTGCTTCCCCAAAGCCCAAGACCCTCTCGGATTTGCTTCCCGGTGCGCTTCCCCGACGTCTTCGGTAACGGCAAAGTCGTCATCGTTCAGATCCCCCGCTGGCTTGACGCATCGGCATAACAAGGCGCAGCGAGTCTGGCAGCCGTACGAAGCCATGCGCCGCGTAGAAGCCGGCTGCCGCTTCGTCCAGCGCGTCGACGATCACCATGGACGAGCCCACCGTGGTGGCGCTCTCGAATGCGCGCTGCAGCGCGTCGGCAAGGAGGATCGAACCGAGGCGCTGGCCCTGTTGGTCCTTGGCGACCGCCAGTCGGCCGATCAGGGTGCAACTGACGAGCGGATAGCGGGGGATGTGCTTCCGGGCCGCCTCCGGCACCTCGCCTTGCGAGACCGCCATCGCGCAGAGCGTATAATAGCCGAGGACACGATCCGGCTCGGCCTCCCGGCTGAGCACGAAGACGGCATTTGCCTTCCGGCGGACGTCCTGCCCGGCCTGGGTCTTGAGATAGCGATCGAGACTGTCGACCCCGCACGTGAAGCCGTTCCGGTCGTGCGCGTCGTTCAGGACGGCAATCCGTAGATCGGCTGATGTGGATCTCGGCATTCACCGCACGACCCGGCGCTGACGCTCCGCGAAGGCCAGCTGGAGCCGTTCATTCGGGGCCGGCGGGTTGACGAGCGTATCGAAGAACACCGCGCGGTCGCGATCCGACAGCACAATGCTCTCGTGCTCCGCGATCGTCCTGCGTGCGGCTTCCGTCAGCGCGGTCATACAGAAGTCGGTGAGTTTGCGCCGCTCGAGTTGCGCGGCGCGCTCGATCAGCGCCTTCGTCGGCTCATCAACGCGAAAGCCGAGTCGCTCTTCCCTCAGACGCTGCTCTTGCTTCGTTGCCGCCATGATGATCACCTCTCGATAAATGTACGTCGAATGGACTAACTTTACAAGAGGCCCATTGTCGATCCACCCATGGGCCGCCCGGCAGACCTGGCTTCCCACCGAAGTTGAGCACTATGCGAATTGGGAGGGGCAAAAAATGATCGAAGGCTCGCGTCGACTACCCGTGCACGCTGCAAGCCGCCCGCCCTGGTTCAGTCCCCCGACGGCGCTCGGGCGAAGCGCCGACCGGAGTCTACATCAGGAGACGGTAGTCGTAGCTGGCTTCGCCGTAGCCCTCCATCAGGCGGCCGATCCGCGCGATCTGACCGGAGGTTTCAATCGTCGCGGGGACCTGGGTGTAGAGGTCGAAGCTGTTCCAGTTCATCTTCGACAGGCCGAGCACCTCCGTGGCGAGGGTCTGGAGATCGGTCTTCCCCGCGTGCCGGCGGATCAACAACGGAGCAGGGATGCGCCGCTTGCCCTGATAGTAGCGCCAATTATTCCGGATCGCGGCCGCGCTGCCGTGTACCCAAAGCAGAGCCTCGTTGTCGCTCATCGGGATGACTGTGCCTCGCGCGACGGGGAACTTGTCCACTTGCACCTGGCCGTCGACGAGCTTCGAATTGACGTACCGAAAGGCATCGTCCACCTGGATCTCGATCATGTCGACCTCGTCTACACCTGCCAGACCCTCCAGCAAGCCCTCCCGCTCGTCCCGGCGAAATTCCGTCCGCTTATGAATCACGACCCGACGGGGGAGAGCGCTGCGCGCCTCGAAGAAGAGCTGTCGGATCGACTCACCGACCCGTCGCGCGTCGTCGCGAGACAGGAAGGCGTTCCGCCGGCGACTGTCGAAGATCGGATTCTCGATCTTACTCAAACGATACTGAAGTCCCTGACCCTGTTCGTTGAAGATGTGGCTGCACCCGAGGACGACCTTGCGGCCATCGGGCCCGTGCCGGTCTATGCTGGTGCCGAAACCGACATAGGCTGTGTCGCGTGCGGCCGCCTGCAGCACGAACGGGGTCCTGAAGCTCTAGGCGTAGAGCGCGAGCGACAGCCACCAGCGGATGCGACACGTCTGGGGATCGGTGAGGGTCTCTTCATCGATGAACTGGGTCGCGATGCCCCTCCGGGCGCAATAGGCCTTAACGAAGTCGTGCAGGTCAAACCTCTCGGCCTCGGTCTCGAAGGACCGCCAGTTCGCCCAGCGCCTCGGGGTGATGATCAGAGTGACGTTCACCCGGTTCGCGCCGCGAAGCTCGTCGATGGCCTGTACGACCGCGCGCGCCGCCAGGCGGGTGCCGCGTTCCTTGCTGTCGCCGGCGACGGGCTCATCGGGTGCGCGCCATGCATCGTCACCGGGCCGAGGAATCACCAGAGGGAGGCCAAAGGCCGCGGTGAATCCCGGGAAATCCAAGAGGTAGTCGCGCTCACTGTCGCTCGGCGCCGCCGTCTGCTCCAGCATTAGCAGGCGCGGCCCAACCACCCTGGCTTCGGCCGTGGGACAGACGACGGCTACCACGCGCAACGACGAGCATATGCTGCTACGCGTTGACCGGGCCGCGGCGGCCAGTCGCCGACTCGACCTGAATCGACGGTGGGGGGAGCGAACTGGTGTGGGGTTGAGCTTCGACACCGCTGTCCTGAGGGCGGCTGCCGGCAGTGATGCCCTGGTTGGCGATGCCGCCGGACTGTGGGACACGGCGAGACAGGCCAAGTTTCCGGGTGCCCTATTGCCGGTCGTCGCCGACGGTACCTTAGCCATTTACGCCGTCGCCGAGAGTGGCCTCGAGTGGCGCAAGCTGCAGCCGCTGCTGTTGGCGTTCGCCGGCCCGACGCTTACCAACTTCACTGGCGCGCCCTCGCCGCTGGACCCCGCGCAAGGATTTGAGGCGCTACTGGGCGGCGCGGGCGTGCACAGTGCGGTCTCGCTCGCTATGCCCAAGAACGCCGCAACCCATCGGCGCTATAGCGGGATTAACGTGCTCATTCTGTGGGGCGCCGTCATTGAGCACGGTTTTACGGGCCAGAGCTGGCTGACCTTCCGCCAGGCACTCAGTCTCGGTGGCCATGTCCGCAAGGGTGAGCGCGGCACGACCGTCGTCTTTGCCGACCGGTTCACGCCGGATGACGAACACCGGCGCGCCGCCGAGACCGGCGAGGAAGCGCAGGCGATCCCATTCCTGAAGCGATTCACCGTCTTCAACACGGCGCAATGCGAAGGCCTGCCCGACGAAATGATGGCGGTCGCACCGCCGGTCGAGACAGGCCTCGTGCTGCCGGAGGCCGAGGCGCTGATCCGTGCGACCGGTGTGGATTTCCGGATAGGCGGCGAGCGCGCATTCTACGACCCGCGGCATGACTTCATCCATTATCTGAACAGTCAATTTGTCTCATCGTCATTTCATTGATCTTCAGCGCAGATTTTAAGGTCATGATTTCCTCGGCGTATTGATCGACGCGACGGTTAGGATACGAGCAGCGCGCTGTTCGTTGTGTCGTTTGAGCAGCGCGCGAGCCTGCACGTGTTGGGCAATCAGATTGTCGTCCGCGCGTCGACCTTGGTCTTTGTCGGTTACCGTAACAACCTGATCGTCGGCGCGTTGACCTGCTGCTTTCGCGATGGCGTGTCGGAAGTCTGCGATAATCTGCTCGGCGCGGTTCGCCGTCGCGCGGCTTACGCCGGCCTCGATCGCCAGATTGACGATGGTCAGCCGACCGTCCGATGCCTTTGGATCTCCGGCGAGAAGTCGATCCATGGCAGAGCGCAGCGCTTGGTGGGTAGGCGCGCTGACGGGGCGGTTCACGACGCGGCCTCCGCTTTTAATGGCGCGATGAGCCTGCGTTTGCGTTCGTTGTCGAGGCGAAGTGCCTCGCGCTGGAGGGGCGGCAGCCTTTTATTCTTCAGCAATGCCTCAGCCTCAGCGATCGAGGCCTCCCATGGCGGGAGGTGCCGCCGGCTGAGACAGGAGTTCGGACAGCGGTCCGGTGCGCAATTCGACAGTATCGGTTCGGTGCGCGCCCTCTCGGGGGATCGCTTCAGGCAAAGGGCCGTCGCCGGCTCGAAGAAGCAGTCGTTCAGATGTCCGACGTGAAGCGTGCGGGCGAGATGGCCCAACATCGCTTTGATACGCCCGGAATCAACAATGCGGCCGGGAAGCGGGTCCAGTTCCTGCCTGACCCGGTCCATTTCAGCACCGACGCGAAGAGCCGCAGGGCCGGCAGGCATTTCGCCGCGCCGATGCGCCTCGAACTGTTCGACGACGTCGTCGAGTTGCCCAAGTGCCAGTTCCTGTTCAACTTCTTGCCGGAAGCCGGATGCTGAGGAGCCCGCATAGCCGTCGAACATGGCGACCGACGCGTGCTTGTATTGGATCTTGCCGGCAACCACGCCGAACGGCCGATTGGCGATGTACCAGGCGACGGTGCGGCGAAGCTGCCGCGTGTTGAAGATCCAGCTCCGACCGTCGGCCAGTGGGATGGCCGGCACACCCGCCGTACCGTAGCAGGCGTCGAGATGGGTGCTGAACCGATTGATCTGTCGCACCACATGCGGCAAGCCACGGTCGAGCGCCCTTCCACGGTCAAGTACGATCCATACCCCATCCTCGCCGCGCTGGACCCGATGCCGGGCCGCGAGCCGTTCAGCAACTTCGATCGCGCGCGCAACGGGCGCGATCGTGATCCATTCCTCGATGTCGCCTCGGGTGCCTCGCCCCTTGTAGACCATGCTCCGGATTGCCAGACGCTCGACAATGCCGTCGGGGCTTCGTGACCGGATCAGGCAGCCGGGCCGCATCGCCTGCACCTCGCTATCGCGCATCCCGGTCAGATAAGAGCACAGCACATAGGCCGCTGTCTGGAGATGCCGTTCCTCCTGCACCAGCGCGAACTCGTCGAACCGCTCGCGCCACGGCTCGCCTGTGTCGGGATCGATCGAGATCGGTGTATTCATGCCGCCCGGTTCGACACCCAACTCGGTCACCGCCGCGATCAGTTGTCCGTGCGCTTCTTTGTTCTGGATCATGTTGGTGATGTGGAGACCGCTCTGCTGCGCGATAAGACGCGTATCGGATCTGCGGCTCGCCAAGCATCATGCTTGCGCAATAGCCTTCATCAAACATCCAAACCGGAAGCTCGCGGCTAAGGTCTGGCCGTTCGTCGGTGTAAATGCATTGCAAATCCTTCCCGCGTCTGTGCGACGACACCTGCAACGTCTGTCCAAATAGTGGGTGCCAACGGTAGGAGATCCTAGCCGTGCGAAAACTGTATGCAGAATGTCGCTTGTTTGCCACGCAGCTTGATAAGCAGGGATTCCGACGAGGTGGTCTCGGCCAGCAGATGCGGGCCGCAGCGAGGTTCAG
>Ga0302319_10005733_pt1 | contig 24821 bp, 18 predicted proteins | sample Bog_T0_2_FD_203319 | JGI IMG/M metagenome (GOLD analysis project Ga0302319, IMG submission 203319) | Peat permafrost microbial communities from Stordalen Mire near Abisko, Sweden - Bog_T0_2 | ecosystem: Environmental > Terrestrial > Soil > Wetlands > Peat | place: Sweden: Abisko, Stordalen Mire...
GCAAGCCGGATGTTGCGCGGAATCACCGTGCAGAATAGCCGCTCGCGGAAATACTCTCGCAGCGTCTCTGTAACTTGCTGGGCCAGGTTGGTCCGATCGTCGTACATGGTAAGCAGCACGCCTTCAATGGTCACTGCGGGATTATAGACTGCACGGACCCGCTCCAATGTTGAGATCAGCTCGGAAATGCCCTCCAGCGCGAAGTACTCCGCTTGCATGGGGACAATGAGCGTGTCGGCGGCGGACAGTACATTCAGTGTCAGCAGGTCGAGCGCCGGCGGGCAATCCAGGATAATCAGGTCGAATTCGTCCCGGATCGGCTCGAGGGCCTGACGAAGCCGGAGAGCTCGATCGTCGGAGCCGGCCAGCTCGATATTTGCGCCGGTCAGATTCTTCGATCCAGGCAGCAGCGAGAGCTCGTCGATTTCTGTGGGGAGTATAACCTGAGTTGCGGCGGCATCCCCCATGAGGACGTCGTAGATGGAGTGACGGTTATCGTCGCGCTGAACCCCGAGGCCAGAGGAAGCGTTGGCCTGGGGGTCGCAGTCCACAAGCAGCGTTTTTAGTCCTTCGATAGCGAGGCAGGCAGCGAGATTAATTGCAGTAGTGGTCTTGCCAACCCCACCCTTTTGGTTGACAACGCCAATAATCTTTCCCATGGGTTTCAAGACTACCGGGGAGGACGGTTTCAGGGTAGTGGGTTGCGCTGTGGAGAACGGGGCCGACCTGTGGAAAGCGATCTTCGCTGCGTGCGGACAATCGTGGGCAAGCGGTTGATTGAGTAGGGTTTGCACCGTTCGCGGTCAATGCCTGCTGGAAAAGTGAGGAAGACGGCCTTCGGTGGAAAACTCTGGCGTTTTCCTGGCTTTCAATCGATGTTGGGAGAACATTATTCCATTTTGGTTTGTGCCCAATTTGAGCCGCGATACCCTCTGTTTCACGTGGAACATTCCCACTCCAAGTAGACAGACAAGGAGGTTCCACGTGGAACAAGAACCAGCAAACCAATCACTGCGCGAATGAACAATCCGGAGTACAATTCCTTTCGATTTCGCAGATCCTCGCTTGCCTCCGCTCAACGCAGCCTGCGGATTGTTCGCAAAACAACTGAAAGGAGCGGCTTGAATACAACAAATGCTTTCATTGGAAGGATCGTGCAGCCTACTGCCGACGAGGTTTCCGCTGCCCTCGGTCCCAAAGCGAATCTTTGGAACGAGTTGGTGGATTGGCTGGCAAAGCAGGGCGCAGCAGAACAGGAATGGAAATCCAGCTCCGCCAAGTACGGATGGTCCCTTCTACTGAAAAAGAAGAACCGAACCATCCTCTATATGGCCCCGTGCGATGGATGCTTTCGAGCTTCCCTTGTGCTCGGGGACCGCGCCGTCGCAGCCGCGCGCCAGAGCGATCTATCCAGTAGCGCACGCAAACTTCTCGACGAGGCGCCGCGCTACGCTGAAGGGACTGGGCTTCGGTTCATCGTGAAGAGTTTGAAGGACTTGGCGTCAATTCGGAAGCTCGCCCTCATCAAGCTTGCAAACTGACTGCCCGCTCTCCAAGCCCAACCACACGATCTTCGCTGCCCGGTAGCTGAACAACTCGATTCCAGGAAAACTCTGCGCCCCCGGCCGACCTTTGAAGACCGGTGAGCTCATAACCTGTTGTCATCAGCGCAAGCCAACCCTTGGGAGCAACCAGTTTGCTCGCAGCCTGAACCGCCTGCGGCATCCGGTCAACGGCCCGCAGGACCACGCAATCGAAGCGTTCGGCAAGCGTCTCCGCCCGGCCTAAATGGACTTTCGAAGAAATCCCGAGCACCCTCACAGCCTCCTGCAGAAATGCCGCCTTTCTGCCGTGCGACTCAGCCAGCGTTACAGCCATCTCCGGACGGCAGAGCGCAATCGGAATCCCCGGAAATCCTGCCCCGGAACCGAAATCAAGCAGGCTGACAATCCCGCCAGGCAGCGCGTTCCCACAGGCAATCGATTCGACAAAATGGCGGGAAAGGATGCCTTCCTCAGTGCGAATCGCCGTCAAATTGATCCGCGCATTCCATCGGATCAGAAGTGAATAGTAATCCTCAAAGCCCTTGGCCGCCGCAGGCTCCAACAATGGCTGTCCGGCGCCAGCAAGCAAGGTGTTCAGCCGCGCACCTGTGTCAGCTCCCTCGGTGGTCATGCAGGGGCAACCGAATCTTCAATCCGCCGCGGCTCCCATGCCTCTGCAGCCTCTGCAAAAGCCGTGAATATCGCGCGGGAAAAAGCGCTCACCGCAAAGGTGCGCTCAGGGTGCCACTGCACCGCAATCACAAAGTGCTGATTTGAATCGAGTTCCACTCCCTCGATGACCCCGTCCCCTGGAGAAACCGCGCTGATCAGGAGATTGTCGCCCGGCTCCCGGATGGCCTGATGGTGGCTGGAGTTCACCAGATCGTCCTCATGGCCGGGCGGCAAAAGCTGCGCCAACCTCGATCCTTGCGCAATCCTTACCGGGTGCGCCTCGATCACTTCCCGGCCGGGCTGATGGTTTACCCCTGTCTTCAAATCCTGAATCAGGGTCCCATTGCACCAGACATTCAGGGTCTGCGCTCCGTGGCAAATGGCGAGGATCGGCTTGTGAAGATTGAATGCGTCCTGCAGCAACAGCTCGTCGACCGCGGTTCGCGCGCCATCGACCTCGCCACACTCTGGAATCGGATCTTCGCCATATCTTTGTGGGTCTACGTCGAAGCCGCTGCCAGGCAACACTATCCCGCTGACCCCTGCCAAAAGCGATGCAACCCGTTCCTGAGGCTCATGAAGGGAGACGACGACCGGTGTAGCCCCGACTGCTTCGAGGGCTGCCAGGTAAGCCGGCAACGACCGCTGATTGTAATCAACGTCGCTGCCGGTGGGCTCGGGAATGGCAATTCGAATCATCTAGTTAGAATCCAGTGTAAGGCAGCCAGGGACCGACCCGATAGCTCCCGATAGTCCCAACCTGTCGCCTGGCCGCACTATGTCATCAGCGCAGCGGACTCGACGCCCTCCGGCACAGGCTGGCCGCGCAGTTCCTCGATCACCGCCCGCAGCCTCTCTGTCAGCTCATCTGTTTGGCGTAAGGTCATCCCCGCGGTCTCGATCGGCTCTCCGGCTGTAAGCGTCAACTTTCCCGGAAAGAAATGGCGCGTGTGAATCGGAAGCAGATCGTGCACCCCGCTCAGGGAGATGGGTACCAACGGCACCTGGGCGCGAATAGCAAGGTAAGCCGCCCCGGAGAGAAAATTCTGCAATTCGCCGGTCAGCGTTCGCGCCCCTTCCGGGAATACGAACAGAGGCATTCCGGAGCGCAAAGCCTTGACGCCGACCCCCAGGCTGGAGAGTGTGGACCTCGGGTTCCGGGTGTCGATCGGAATCTGGCCTGATCGATCTAAGTACCATCCTATGAATACGATAGGCCACAATTCCTTCTTGGCTAGAATGCGAAACTGGAAAGGCAACGCGGCAAAGATGACCGGCGTATCCATGTAAGAGGTATGGTTCGATGCGTAGACGGCAACCGGGCACTTGCGCAGGTTTTCTGCTCCACGGACAGTAAGAGTTGAGCCACAGCCCCACACCAGTCCCTTTGCCCAGAGTCGCGCGATGCGCTGTTGCAAGCGGCCACCCTTGTCAACGTAGGAGACAAGGAGAGAAACCGAACCGCATATGACTGTAATCAAAGTCATTATCGGAATATGCACCAGGTTGGTGCGCCAGCGGTAGAACCGCGGCAGCGGATTCGGTCTTCGCGTCACGGTTGCACCTCAGTCCCTGTTAGCAGCAGCGTGCGCGCCTCCCCAACCAGATACACCGACCCGGAAACTACAATCAGGCCGTTCTCCGAGCCCTGCTCTTTCATCCATTTCTCGGCGAGTTCCAGCGCCTGGCTGACCGACTCGGCCGCGAGCGCCGGGGTCCCTGTAGCCTTGGCCGCCGCCAGCAAATCGTCTAAAGCAGCGGCCCGGGCCGTATGAATGGGCGCCAGAATAACCTGCTCAAACAAGGGAAAAAGAATCTGAGCCATCTCCGCGACGGGCTTGTCTCGCAGGCAACTGAAGATCAACGTTCGCGGGCGCTCAGCCTCCCCAGCGCCGGCAACATCCGGATTGTTGAGTGAATTCAGGCCGGCACGCAGCGCCCATGCACCGGCCGGATTATGCGCCACATCCAGTATCCAGTCCACTCCGTCTTTGTGAATGCGCTCGAACCGGGCCGGCCAGCGTGTATTCCGAATCCCGTGCGCAATGGACTCGGGAGTAATTGGGAAGCTGTGCTTGCCTGCCAGTTCAACGGCAGTTGCAATGGCCAACGCCAGGTTTCTATGCTGGTGGGCGCCCGTAAGCGGCGAATCCACCTCGATCACGCTGCCGAGCGCCTCAACGGTGTATAGACCCGCGGTTGCGGATCTAACCGACGGCATGTAGGCCGCGGCCGTCACCCCGCGCACGTCCAGTTCCGCGGCAACCTCGCCCAGAACCTGGTTGGCGTCCGGGTGCTGCGGCAGCGTAATCAACGTTCCGCCGCGCCGCAGAATTCCTGCCTTTTCCCGCGTAATGGCCCCAATTGTCGAGCCCAGCCACTCGGTATGGTCAAGCGAAATGTCGGTAATCACTGATATCAAAGGATTTACGATATTGGTAGCGTCGAGCCTCCCGCCCATGCCCACTTCCAGCACCGCTATCTCTGCGCGCGCCTCCGCAAAATACAGGAGCGCTTGCGTGGTCAGAATCTCGAAGTAGCTGGGAAGTTGCGGAAGCCGCCCATCCAGCACCAACTGCTGCGCGGCATCGTGGACGCGAAAGTAGAGCGCGGCAAAGGCGTCGTCCTCAATCTCCATGCGATCCAGGCGAATGCGCTCGTTGGCGCGCGCCAGATGGGGAGAAGTGTAAAGGCCGGTGCGCACTCCTGAGGCGCTAAGGATCGAGGCCAGCGTGGCGGCCGTCGAACCCTTCCCATTGGTTCCAGCGATCAGTACAGAGGGAAAACGGCGGTGAGGATTCCCCAACTCATCCAGCAAAACCCGAATCTCATCAAGCGAGAATTTACGGCGCGGCTGCCCTGAGCCTGTGTAAAGCTCAGGCACCATGGCGTTCAGTTGTTCCAGCGCGGCGAGATAAGACATGGAATGACTAGTATAAAAGGCCTTCACCAACTTCGCGCGAGGGCTCTTCTCAATGCCGCAGCAGCAGTTGCAATGCTTCCCGAGCATCCTGCAGGCAAGCCCGCGCTTCGTCTTCGGTCAGAAGGCCTTGATGAACAGCTCTTTTGCCGGCATCGTTCACCTGGTTGGCGACGCGCGGAAACTCCACGTCAATGCCTGTAAGTTGCAGATTATTATTGACTTCGTGCAGAAGATTCCCCAGGGTAGCGGCGTTTCGATACCGGGTGCGAACCAGCCGCGTCAGGCCCGCCGGGAGCTTCTGCTTGATCGCCTCCTCCAGCACCGAACGGCACATCACGGCGCAGGCCGTAAACAAGCCAAAAAAATAGCAGCGCGTCGCTTCATCCAGATAGCGGCCCGCCTCTTCTGAGCTGGCAGCGCCCACCACACATTCCCTCAGGTGAGTCGCCCGCCGCACTGCCGGCTCCACCATTTGCAGAAGCTCCAGCGCGAAGGCTGTCCGCAGCAGATCGTTCTGTTCGCCATCGAGAGCCCGTTGAATCTCCTGCCAGGCCGGCGTCTCAGCGTTCTCACGAACCGGTTGCAGTCGCGTAAGCGATGTCAGGCGCTGGCGAGCATGCTCGATAAAGCCTTGTCGCATCTCGTCTGCGAGTCTTCGCCATCCCACAACAAAAGCTTCAGAATCCTGTTGAAAGCGTATCCACAGCTCGTCGTACACAACAGCGGGCAATACGTTCCTCAATTGTCGAAACCGCCCCGTTCTCGCCAACTCTGAAATCGCATCGCAAAACTCGTGCCCCGCGGCGCTCTCCTTTGAAGTGTGCAGGAGTTGGTCTTCCAGGCTTGAAACGTCGATCGCCATCGCCAATACCCCCGCACTTGATTCCCTGCACTCGATTCTAGGACCGATGCGCCTCTGCTTCTGCTGTCGTTCGCCTCTCAACTGTGCCCTCGTACTTAAACGGGAACAGCCTCCACTCACATCCCTCCAAGGGAACGCACCACGCAAAAGCCACCCGCCTGCTCCTCATGTTCCTAGCTGTGGAAGTTGTGGAACGCAAGTCTCCTGTGGATCGCACGCCTTTTCCAACCCGCTGCCCTGAGAGGGTTTCGCCACCCTCTGCACACAACGCACCGGCTTTGCACAGCCCTTTTCGTGCACGCTGTGGGAGACGTGGGAATTGCGGGTCGCATCCACCCCCGCAGTAACCACTTTTCCAATAATCCAGCTTTGCACAGCTCTGTTTTAGAAAACTCCGCACTCTGCTAACCGCTTCTTTTACCTTTATTTATGCCAACTTTCCACTTTTCCGAACCGAACTACGGGTACTACTATCTTTTTTCTTAAATACATATACGTTTCCCTCTACCGTCGCACCCACCACTCCAGCCATCGGAGCTAGCCATCCCAACCGCCTGCGCTACCGCCTGAACCCCCACCCCACCCTTCCTCCCTGAACTCCCCAAAACGAAACCCCGGGAATTCAGATAACGAGCCTTGTTTTCCACGCGCATACTTCACCTGAGATGCATACAATCAAAAAGTAGAAAAGAAAGCCACTTCCGCCTGAGCGCAATGTGTTGTAGAGTGTGGCCAGTGCGGGAATCCGGCTTCTGAAGCGAGGGTGAACCAATGCCGATCGTGGAAACTGAAGTTGAGAAGCCGGCCGTGCAGGGGGCAGCGATGGAAATTACCGTAAGCCGCCAGGACTTGGTGAAGGAGCTTACCGCGACGCAAGGCGTGGTCGAGCGCAAGACCACGATTCCGATCCTTTCCAATTTCCTCATCGAGGCCGAAGGTGAGCGGCTCAGCATTACCGCCACCGACCTCGACCAGGCCATTAAAACCAGCGCCGAAGCCAAAGTTAAAAAAGCCGGCGCCTGCACCATTCCCGCGCGCAAACTCTACGACTACATCAAGTTACTGCCCGACGGCGACATCTCCATCAAGCTGCTCGACAACCACTGGGTACAAATTCGCTGCGGCCGATCCAACACCAAAATGGTGGGCATGGCCCGCGCCAATTACCCTCAGGTCCCGGAGTTTCCCGCTGTCCCCACCACCAGCATCTCGTCCGTCGCCCTCAAGACTCTCATCGCCCGCACTATCTTTGCCATTTCCAACGAAGAGTCCCGCTACACGCTCAACGGCGCTCTCCTGGTCATCAAGTCGGAGTCGCTGGCCATGGTCGCCACCGACGGGCACCGGCTTTCATTTGTCGAAAAGCCAAACGAGCTGCTCGAAGGCATCAGCGGCGAAAAACGTGTGCTCATTCCCCGCAAGGCCCTCCAGGAGCTGCAGCAGTTGCTCAACAATTCCGAGGCCGACAAGGTAGAGTTTGCCGACGACGAGCACACCCTATTCTTCCGCGTTGGCCACCGCACCCTCAGCACCCGCAAGCTTTCCGGCCAATTTCCCAACTTTGAAGCAGTCATGCCCCGCGACAACACCAAGTTCGCCGTGGTCCGCTCGAGCGAGCTTTCCTCGGCCATCCAGCGCGTTGCCCAGTTTGCCGATGAACGCTCTGGCGCCATCCGCATGCGCCTGGAAGGCAATGAATTGAAGATCAGCTCAAGTTCGACGGAATCGGGCGAGAGCGAAGACACCATCGATACGCCATATTCCGGCGACCCCATCGTGGTCGGGTTCAACTCCGGCTACATTCTGGACTTCCTGAAGGCCCTGAGCAATGAGGGCGAAGTTCGCCTTGAGTTCAAAGACTCACAGTCCGCCGGCCAAATGCGCCCTGAGGATCCCGACGCGGAGTACCGGTATCGCTACGTCCTGATGCCAATGCGCATCTGAGCCATTCGGCCACTTTCAATACTGCGGAAAAACTCCACTTTGGCCACGCTCTGTGTCAGGGCACGACTTTAGTCGTGCCGCAAACGCCACAAAACAAAGGCTGGGCTTTAGCCCCTGCTGCATGCATCTCCAACAATTCAACCAAACCCAGCGCCATTTTCCACAACCTCTTATTCACCCCTTTTCACCCTCCGCCGCACATCCTCAAATCGGGAGAGGATGCCCATTTTTGGTATACAGCCAACCTATTCTCCACAATTCCATATTTAATGGAGTTCTGCTTTATGCGCATCGCACCATCAAACCTTTATTTATCAATAAGATAAAGATTATTTTTCCACATCGGCGAGATTGGAACGCGTCATGCAGTGTTCACAACACTGGGCCTCCCCTTATCTCGCGGTAGGATCAGCGTCCGACATGAAAAACCTGTAGGGTCAAAACCTGACCCAATCTCTTGTTTTAACGTTCTTCTGCCTTTCTTGAATCTCATTCTGCGAATCGGCCCCCACCGTGATGCTGAGGCACAAAAAGCGGATCGGAGTTCCCAAAGAAGGAGCTTTCGGTCCCAACACCTTTATTTGGAGGAACCACATGCGATTTACCCGTCTGTTCAGCGTCACTCCTTCGAAGATGCCTTCTCAGTCCCTCTGGCGCAACATTGCTCTCTTGTCCGCCATCTTCGCCGTGGCCCTTTGCGCCTTCGCGGCTGACGTCAGCGGGCGAATCAAGGGCACCGTCACCGATCCGGCCGGCGCGGTCCTGAACCACGCAACCATTGTTGCCACAAACAAGGATACCGGCGTGAACTACACCACCGTGTCCCTGTCGAATGGCGATTACCTCTTCCAGCAACTTCCGGTTGGCACCTATTCCATTACTGTTACGGTCCCCGGATTCAAATCCTTCACAGCCTCCGGAATCGTGCTCACCATCGACTCTGAATATGTCGAGGCGGTCAAGATGGAGGTAGGCAACACGACTGAGGTCGTCTCGGTCACTGCCGATGCCGTCCAGGTCAATACCACCGACATGCAGTTGAATAACGTTGTCAATTCCGATCAGATTGTGGAATTGCCACTCATCAACCGCACCTTTACCGGACTTGAGTTGACCCTCCCGGGTGTGCAGGCCTCGAGTGACCGCTTCAGCTCAAACTATTCGGTCAGCGGCGGCCAGACTCAGCAGTCGGAATACCTGATCAACGGAGCGGACACCAACGACATCTCGCTCAACACGCTTGTTCTCGCTCCCAACCTCGATGCCATTGACCAGTTCAACCTCATCGACGGTCCGCTGAACGCGGAGTACGACCGCAACTCTGGCGGCATTGTCAGCGCCACTATCAAGTCGGGTACCAACAAGTTTCACGGAGACGGCTTCGAGTTCTATCGCGACACATTCCTTAACACGCTCAGTTACTTCCAGAAGAACGTAAATACCGGTGAAGGAGTAGTGAGCCCATACCACCAACATATCTTTGGTGGCACCGTCGGCGGTCCCATTTTCAAAGATAAGCTGTTCTTTTTTGGCGCCTACCAGGGCACACGGCAAAGGGTTCCGCAAGCGGGCGGCAGCGCAAGCGTGTTTACCTCCGCAAACCTCAACGGCAACTTCTCAGCCGAAGATAATGGACCTGGCTTGGATTCTGCTCCAGGGCCTACGGACACATGGGGCAACTATTCGGCCAATGCTATCCCGGCCACAATACAAATTACCGGCTGCACCACCGAAGGCGAAACCTGGTCGCAGTGCGCCTACGCCCTCAATGGAGTATTCAACCCGGCAAACTTCAGCTCGATCGCTACCGCCCTGGACTCGAAATATCTTCCCGGGCCGAACAACGGAACGTACGGCTATACATTCAACCCTGTCACAACCACCACCGCCAATCAGTACATTGGACGCATCGACTACGCGCTCAACCCTGCCAATCAAATCACCGCGCTTTACATCATTCACAAGCAGACCGTCGCTGACACATTGCCGTTTACCGGCGCCTCGCTTCCGGGCTTCGGCGACCAGGATGTCGAGACCATCACCCAGTACACTGGCGATTGGGTTCACCAGTTCAACTCATCGACTGTGAACGATTTTGCGGGCCACTACACCCGGTTCAACTACCAGGCTGTCATCCCGCAGAATGTCGTCGCCCCATCCAGCCTGGGCTTCAACATCAACCCCCAGGATGCAGCCGCAGCCAGCGTTCCCACAATCTCGGTCAGCGGCAACGATACCAGCTTTACTCTTGGATTCAGCACCAACGGACCTCAGCCCCGTATCGATCAGGTGGCGCAGTTGGATGACAACCTCTCGAAGGTCTTCGGTCGTCATACGCTGAAGATCGGATACGATGGTCGCCGCTTCAATGTGTCGAACCCGTTCTATGCCAACAACAGCGGTTCTTTCAGTTTCGCGAACACCGGCGCTTTCTCAACCGGCGACGGCGCACTCGACTACCTGCTGGGAGTTCCGGCCACATATGCCCAGGGCAGCGGCGCTTCCATTCAGGCCGACGCGTTCCTGAATTATTTCTTTGCGCAGGACAGTTGGAAGCTGACCGATACCTTCAGCCTCAACTATGGCTTGGGCTACTCCATTGACACGCCGCTGCACAATAACCAATACGGTGGCGAAGGGATTGTCTGCGTCATCCAGGGCGAGCAGTCCGCGGTCTTTTCAAATGCACCCGTCGGACTGGTGTACCCCACAGATCCCGGATGCTCCAACAGCGGCCAGGCGACCACGCGCTACAGCGAGTTTGGGCCGCGCGTAGGCTTCGCCTACGCGCCGGATTGGGGCCGCATATCAGGCAGCCCCGGCAAATTCTCGATTCGCGGCGGCTTCGGTATTTACTATGACCGCTCCGAGGAAGAGTCTGCATTGCAGACGCTCGAAACTTTCCCGTTTGGCACTGTCACAAGCGGCGCCGGATTCATCGGTACCGCAGCCTTCGCGAATCCGTTTACAGACATCAACGGAGGGGGCTCGGTTCCCAATCCATTCCCCTACACCTTCCCCAAGAAGGGCGATAGTATCGACTTCGGCGCTGCTGAGCCCATCTACAATCTGAGCACCTTTGGCCCCGATTTCCGAGCACCCTATGCTGAGAACTTCCAACTCAGCATCGAGCGCGAACTACCAGCGCGGGTAGTGGCCCGCGTCAGCTACGTAGGCTCGCTGGGTCGGCACAACCAGTCCACCACCGACGCCAACCCCATCACTCCGGCCGGCCATGCCGCCTGCGTTGCCGACCCAAATTGCGCCACTTCCGGCTATCTGGAGAGCTATTTCTATCCGCAATACACGCTCCTGAACAATCCGAATATCCTGGATATTGGCCAGGTGGATTCCGGAGCCTCCTCAAGCTACCACTCCCTGCAGGCAAATGTGGAAAAGGGAATGACCCACGGCCTCACCTTCCAACTCAGCTACACCTACGCACATGCCCTCGACACTGGCTCGAGCTTTGAGAATGCCGGCTTCGGCGAGAGCAGCGCTCGTGGTTATAACCAATTTGCCCCGCTGTTGAACTACGGCGATTCAGCTTACGATGTTCGTCAGCGCATCGTGTTCTCGCCCATCTATATCACCCCCACGCTCCACTCGGCGGGGGCATGGTACTCACCGCTAAACCTGGCCGTCTCCGGCTGGGAGATTAGCGGCATCGTGACTGCGGCCACCGGCTTCCCGTTCGATGTCTCGTACGCGGGCGGCAGCTCCAATTCCGATTGGTGCCCCTTCTACACCAACTTCTATGCCTGCCCCGATGCTCCAAACCAGGTCGCCCCGATTGTCAAGACCGATCCTCGCGTGCGCAGCGTCGCTCACGGCACCAGCGATGCCTATGTTTCCAAAGCCAGCTTTGCCAACGAGCCCATCGGTACGTTTGGCAATGTCCACCGGAACCCGGGTCACGGTCCAGGAATCAACAACACCAACATGATCCTGGCCAAAAACTTCAACCTCTCTTCCGATTCGCGAGTCCGTCTCCAGTTCCGCATGGAGAGCGACAACGTCTTCAACCACACGCAGTTCACCAACCCGGGCACCACCTGGAACGACGGCGTTCTCGGGAATGCCAACAGTTCCTTCGGTCGTATCTCGGGTACGTCAGCGGCACGTCAAACCCAGTTGGCTATGAAGCTGTACTTCTAACGCCAAGCCGCTTAAGCACGACAGCAGAGGCGCCCCGGCGGCGCCTCTGCTGTTTTCAAATCAACCTGCCTGCCCCGCCAAGCACAACAAAAGAGCCCCGCCGAGGCAACTCCCGGGCGGGGCTCTATGTTTCACTGGTTCACTAATTCACTCGTTCACTGCTCCACTCACTGCTTCACCGTCATAAAGTCCAGCGCCCGAATCAGGTACGACTTCAGATCCCGTCGATGAACGATGGCGTCAAGGAAGCCTCGCTCAAGGAGAAACTCGGATCGCTGAAAGCCCTCCGGAAGCTTTTGCCGAATCGTCTGCTCGATAACCCGCGGCCCGGCGAAGCCAATCATCGCCCCAGGCTCCGCAATGTTCAGGTCGCCCAGCATGGCAAAGCTGGCCGTGACGCCGCCGGTCGTAGGGTCTGTAAGTACGCAAATATAGGGCACATGCGCGTCGTCCAACTGCGCCAGGGCGGTGGAAACCTTCGCCATCTGCATCAAGCTCACCACGCCCTCCTGCATCCGCGCCCCGCCAGAGACCGCAACAACAATATACGGCTTGCGGCTAACTCGTGCGCGGTCAATGGCGCGCGCGATGGTCTCCCCGACCACCGCTCCCATCGATCCGCCGGCAAAGGCATATTCCATTGCGCTCAGAACCACCGCGTGCGTCCCAAGCAGCCCGGTTGCGCTCAGAATCGCATCGTCCAGCCCAGTCGCCTCCTGCGCCTGCCGCAGCCGCTGCTTATAGGGCTTCACATCGCTAAAGTTCAGCGGATCTGTAGAACGCAGCCCACCATCCACAAGCTCATAGCCCGGCTCAAGCAGCAGCTCAATCCGCTGCCGCGCCCCAATCTTGAAATGATGCTGGCACTTCGGGCAAACGTTCAAGTTCGCCTCCAGCTCCGGCTTATAAAGAACCGCGCGGCAACCAAGGCATTTTGTCCACAAGCCTTCTGTGCGAACATTTCTACCCGCCGGCTCCGGACCATTGTCCCCTCCGGAGCCGGATTCGTAATCGCCATTCTCACGCTTGAACCAGGTCATTCAAACTCTTTCTCAACGCGCAAATCTCTTCTGTTTCGGCTAAGCCAATGGAGGATCCTCTCCCCCACCTCTCAAGCCCCATCCATATTCTATTCCGCCCTGCACAAAAACGCCCTTCCGTTCAGTGCCCCATGTGGTAAGGGTGGCCAGAGAGAATTGTAAATGCCCGGTACAGTTGTTCGGCCATCACCAGCCGCGCCAACGCATGCGCCAAGGTCATCGGTCCCAGCGAAAGCTCCAGCTTTGCCTTCTCCCGAGCCGCCTCAGTCCATCCGTCCGCCGGCCCAATCGCAAACACGATGTGCTGAGCTCCCTCGTCGCGACGCGCCCCCAGCCACGCCGCAAAAACCTCCGAAGTCATCTGCCGCCCACGACTATCCAGCAGCACCGGGATAACAGCAGTCCGGCCCTGCTGCCTGCTCAACCACTGCAGCATCGCGTCCTCGCTCAGGAATCCTTCCGTCTGACAGCGCGCAAAGGCCGAGCAGCGGTCCAGATACATCAGCACGGCGTCGTTGAATGGATCTTTGGATTTGGATGAGGAACCCGGCCGCGAGCCGATATAAGCAAGTGTCAGATGCATGCAAGGAAGAATATCCCAAACGCCTGAAAGCCAGGCAATCACCGACTTCGCGATATTCCCCAAAAATGAGAGACTGTGCCCATTTTTGGAATAAGATGGATAATTTATCCACAATTTCATATTAAGTCCATTTGAGCCGTGCAGTACAAGCGCCGACAAATTGTTTATTTTCAATAACAACCAAATAATCTCGTCGATCAACGCAGATTGGCACTCTTCATGCAACATTCACCTCGATAGTTCGTCCCTGGAAGCAACTGGGAGAGCGTTAAATACTAAGCGGCCCACAGGAATGAACATGAATTTCATCTCTGTATCTTAACGTCGACATTTTACTTGCACCTCTTTCGCGGATCGGGTCCAACACCCTCCGAGACGTCGAAGAACAATACGCAGACCGGGATGTTTCATTTCAGAGACGCACCGGTCACAACTTATCTCTTGGAGGAGTTTCAATGCGATTTTCACGTTTTCAGAACCCAGCCCTTGCGCTGGCCATATCGGCAGTCATTCTGATGGGGTGTACGTTGTCGGCGCTGAATTTCACGCCCGCCGCACATGCCCAATCGCTGCTGGCAGGCGACGTTGTGGGGACCGTGACTGACCCGTCAGGCGCGGCTGTCTCAAACGCCACGGTGAAGGCCGTCAGCAAAGAGACGGGCCAAACGGTCAGTGTCGTCACCAGCCCAACCGGCGCGTACCGGATCTCGCTTCTCAAACCAGGGGCGTACGCCGTAACCGTTTCGGCCACCGGCTTCAAGGAGACGGCTACGACCGTTTCGGTGGCCACTGGGCAGATCACAACGCAAAACCTCCAACTGACCCTCGGCTCCGCGTCGGAGACAGTCGAAGTTTCGGCCGGTTCGCAGTTACTGCAGACTGACTCCGCGGATTTGAGCACGCAGTTCGATCTGCAGCAATTGCAGAATGTTCCGAACCCAGGCGGCGACATTACCTTTGTAGCCCAGACCGCGCCCGGCGCCGTGATGGATACCGGCGGCGAATATGGCAACTTCTCGGTCTTCGGCCTTCCCGGAACGTCGAACAACTTCACAATGAACGGCATGCAGGTCAACGACCCCTTCCTGAACCTGAACAACTCGGGTCCCTCGAATCTTCTGCTGGGCCTGAACGATGTGCAGGAAGTCAGCGTGGTGACCAATGCTTACGGCGTCCAGTTCGGCAGCTTCGGCGGCGCACAGGTCAATGCCATCAGCCGCTCGGGCGGCAACGGATTCCACGGTAACCTTAACTACTGGTGGAACGGCGACAGCCTGAACGCAAACAATTGGTTCTTTAACGACAGCCCCACACCCACGCCTAGGCCGTTCTCCAATTCCAACCAGTGGGCAGCCGCAGTCGGCGGACCCATCAAGAAAGATCACACCTTCTTCTTCGTCAACTACGAGGGACTGGCTTTCATCACTTCCAGCCAGACCGAGCTCTTTTTGCCCTCCGCCTCGTATGAAAGCGGCGTGGTTGGAACGAACGGAGCCTGCACCGACGAATCCAGCAGCTTGTTCACAGCCGGATGGGGCAGCGAATGCGCGCTTTACAACTCAATCTTCAAGCTCTATAACGGCACGCCAAACTACGCAAATGCGCAGGCTACCGGTACTTCCGGTCAGTTGCAGTTGCAAGCGCCGGCAAAGGTCAGCTTGACGGAAAAGCTCTTTAATGCCCGTGTCGACCAGGTATTCAGCGACAAGGACAAGATGTTTATCCACTTCAAATACGACCACGGCGTCCAGCCGACGTATAACGATCCCATCAACTCCGCCTTCACCGCCCAAAGCGATCAACCCGACTACGAAGGCCAGCTCGCAGAGACGCATTCCTTTGGAACCAAGGCGATCAATCAACTCCTGGTAACCGGGTCGTGGTACAGCGCACTGTTCCTTAATGCTGATCCGGCAAAAGAAATCGCCACGCTGCCTTTCGAATTGGAGTGGCTGGACGGCCTTTTCTCGACTTTGAACAACAACGGTCTGGCTTGGCCTGAGGGGCGCAACGTTACCCAGTACCAATTTGGTGACGATTTCAGCTACAGCCTTGCCAAACATACCCTCAAGGCTGGCTTCGCATTCAAAAAGGATGATGTTTCCGATCACGACACCGGGGTACTTGACCTGCCGCTGATCTTGACCGAGGACAGCTATGCAGGCAGCTTCTCGACGGGCGGAGCGGCGATCGGTGTGCAGAACACGCCAACCAGCCTCAACGAGCCACTTGCCCTCTATTCCATGGGTTTCTACTTCCAGGACGATTGGAAGCCGATGGACAATATGACCGTTACCGCTGGAGTCCGTCTAGAACGGAACTCAGATCCTGCCTGCAGAACAAACTGCCTCTCGAACTTTGGCGGTGACTTCTTCAAAGTGGCCGCATCCGCTCCCCTCAACACCGCCGATGGCGCCTACAATGCGCAAATCAAATCCGGCCAAAGCTTGGCTTTTAACAACTATCTCAAGTTCATGATTGAGCCGCGTGTCGGTTTCACATGGTCGCCGAGTTCGACTTCAAAGACAGTGGTTCGCGGCGGTTTCGGGGTCTTTACCGACGTCTTCCCCGGCACCATTGCAGACACCATGCTCGACAACCCGCCAATCACAACCTCCTTTACGGTTGTTGGCGGGCCGCTGTTCGGCGCTCCCACGCTTGCCCTGCAGCCATCCAATGCTGCCAGCGCGCAATCGCTGGTTGCCGGGGCCAACGCCACGTTCCAAAGCGGCTTCAAAGCCGGCGGAAGCTTTAACAGCATGGCGGCGGCAAACCCCAACTACTCTGCGCCGAACTTTACCACCGTGGCTGACCATCTTCAATACCCAACCTATGAGGAGTACAGCCTGCAGATTCAACACGCCTTCAACAAGTCCAACAGCGTTCAGGTTGGCTACGTGGGCAACCACGGTTATCACGAACCGATTGAAAACCAGGGTGTCAACGCGTTCGCTGCCGGCGGAGCCTTTGGGCTGCCAGCGTCCGCACCGGCGCCGAGCTTCGCCACTGTCAACGAGATCGACAGCACCGGGTCTTCCAACTATAGCGGGCTAATCGCCAGCTATATCCATCAAGGCAAGAGCCTCAACGCGCAGTTGAACTACGCCTGGAGCCATAGCCTGGACGAAGTTTCCAACGGCGGAATCCTGCCTTTCGGCCAAAACGTGATCGGCTTCCAAATCAACCCCTACGACCTGCGCCAGAACTACGGCAACTCCGACTACGATGTTCGCCACTATCTCAGCGGTAACTACCTGTATGTGCTGCCTTTCTTCGGCGGACCGCGGGTGCTGACGGATGGATGGCAGATGAGCGGAACCGTATTTGCCCGCGCCGGCTTCCCCTTCACTCCACAAGCCCCAATCAGCTTGTTCGGGGTGAACAACTTCGATCAGGGCAGCGGCAACGCTCCCATCGCTGCAATTGCAGGAACTCCCCACCACTGCGGTGCAAGCACTGCCAAGACCCCGTGCTTTACGTATGACCCCAATTCAGGAACTTTTCCCCAATTCGCAAGCTTCAACTCCGGCAATGCTTCGCCTTATGGCGCGGCTGAGCGCAACCAGTTCACGGGCCCGGATTATTTCAATACGGATATGACCATCGTCAAGGGCTTCAAGATCCCGGCACTCGGCGATCAAGCGAAGCTCAACCTGGGAGTCACGGCTTACAACCTGTTCAACCACCCGAACTTCCAGAATCCGAACCCGAATATCTCCAACGGCTCGGGGATCTTCGGCTCTTCCGCGCAAACAGCGTTTCCGCCAACCAGTATCTACGGCGCATTCCTCGGCGGCGATGCCTCAATCCGCATCCTCCAGATGACCGGCAAGTTTGTTTTCTAACTTCTGGCCGTTGGATGAATGATCCAATACAAAGGGCGCCCATCGTGGGCGCCCTTTGTGCTGGGGGAAAACTCAATAGTCCTCCACGCTCTTTCCAATCGAAAGCAAATGAAAGCCGCCCAACCTGCGCGGCTGCCTACTTCTTTGCAGGAGGCCTTTTTGGCGCAGCCATTTTCGTTGCCAGTTGCATGCAATGCTAGCACTTTCCTCGCTTTGTAACGGTCTAAACGCGCAATTGTGTACGCGAAAGCGCAAAGATAACGCCCTTATTCGCTCTTAGACGGCCTTATTGCATCTCGTTTTGCACGATTCATCACGCGTTTGCCTGAACAGATTGGCACATGCTACGGCGTTGTTTTGCCATCGCGAAGTACGCATTTAACCATACCCGCGGCGACGCGCCAGGTGCTTGGCTTCGGTCCTGAACGAGCCGAATATTACACCGGCCATTCGCCCCTGAGGGACTCTCAACTGTCGAATGTTGGCACCCTTGCAGAGTTTTAGTCCCCCACCGGCTTCGCCCACCTGCAAATGACGAAGCTGTGCCCCATTTGGGCGCCGGGGTACCCTCAGGGTCGGGGCAGGACGTTTTTGTCCGATGAGTGGGAGCCCGCAGCACACCATGGCGTTCTGTTTTGTTGAACCTGCATTCTTGTTTCTTTTCAGCCCCCTACCTGCTTCGCCGGCCCGCTGCGGTTGAAACGAGATGACGCGGATCGCTCTTGCGGAGGGAGCAGGGGCCTTCAGGCCCCTGAAAATGTGAGCGGCGAATTCTGGCCTTTAGGCCCGGGCCCGGTCGCCGGTTCTTTGTTTTGTTGAACCTGCATTCTTGTTTCTCTTCAGACAGGTTCTCGGAGCGGACTCATGACCGCTCGCTCAAGGCTGGGTGTGAATCGAGCGTGCCGCGCTCAGCGTGCTTTGGGCTTGGCCTTCTTGGCTGCGGCCTTGGCCGCTGTTTTCTTGGAAACGGCCGGCTTTTTCTTGGCCTGCGCGGCCTTTACCGCGGATTTAACGGGAACGGTCTTGCTGCGTACGGCTCGAGTTTTGGCCGCCAAAGCCGCCTTTAACTCCGCGTCGAACTCCGCCGGAGTAATGGGGCGGGCCGACTTGCGAAGCCGTTCAATGTCGTAAAACGCCCGGCGCTCGGCAAGAAATACATGCACCACAAAGTCCACATAGTCCAGCAGGATCCAATCCCCCTGGCGGCGGCCCTCCACGGAGTTGGGCATTACGCCAAACTCCTTCTTCAGCCGATACTCAATCTCATCGGAGATGGCGATCGCCTGCCGGTCATTGGTGGCGGATGTAACAAGGAAGAAGTCCGATAGCGCCGCATCGATCTGGTCGAGCTCCAGAATGCGGGTATCTACGCCTTTCTTTTCTTCACAGACTTGTGCTGCGGCCTGAACGAGAATACGGGTTTGCTGCGCTGCGGTCGATGTCATTCGGTGGGAAAATTCTCCAAATCCAATCGTAGACCCTGCTTCAGCCATGGAGCAAGTCACAGCCGTGCAAACCGCTATCGATATAAGCCATGGGCGCGAATGTAATGAAAAACCGGCTCGGGCAATAAATCGTCCTCCGCCGACTTGCCTATCAAAGCCGCGCGGTCCAGCCTGCGAATCTGTTCGCGAACCTGGGAGGCGCTGATCTCCACATGAAGCCCCGGCAGCAGGTAAAACGGTGCGCGGTCACCGGCCAGATTCTGAAGCATATATTCCCGCACTTCAACTCCGGCGCCAGGCCGGTCCAGTATGGGCTGGGCTTTCATGCTCAAACCCTCCGGAAGCGCACCCCTTAGAGCGGCAATCCGCCTTCCCGGACGCTGCGCCGGGCGCGAAGCAACAATCAAGTTAGCAATAAAAGGAATTTCCGCGGCTCGATGCCAGCGGCGCAAGCCGAAAAGCGCGTCGGCCCCCATCAGGCAAAACAGCGCGCAGTCCTGTGGAAGCTGCGCGCGCAGTACCTCAAGTGTCTCCAGTGTGTAGTTCGGTGCGCCGGAAGGTTTGGGCGCATCGGCGAGCGAAACAGCAAAGTCCGGCTCGCCAACAATAGCAAGGTTCGTCATTGCCAGGCGGTCTTCAAAGCTGGCGGTCGACCCATGCGGCTTCAACGGCTGCGCGCCAACCGGAGCAAAAAGAACGCAATCCAGCTCCAGCGCCGTGCGGGCAGCCCGGGCAACCGCCAAATGCCCCTTGTGCGGTGGGTCAAAACTGCCGCCGAAAAATGCCACGCGCCTGCCCTCCGCAGATGTCAACGCCGGCTCCGCGAGTCCCTCGCTCATGGAGTTCATAGTATCGCGCGCATCCTGTTCTGGTAGCATCGGAAACACGACGATGCGATACCTGATTGCCTTGATGGCCCTGGCTGGCGTAGTGGTTTCAACACTGGCGCTGCGGATTCACTACTCCACCGAAACAGAACCCTGCTCCATCAATGCGAAATGGGACTGCGGCATCGTAAACCACAGCCCGTTTGCCGAAATTGCGCACATTCCTGTGGCGGCCATCGGTATTGCTGGCTATCTTGGGTTGGCGGGGTTGGCGCTGGTGCGGCTTCGAGTCCTGCTGACGGTTGCAGCCATTCTCGGGCTGGCCTTTGCGCTCTATCTTTCGCATATTGAGAGAGACGTCCTTGAGGTCTGGTGCCTCTATTGCGTCATCTCGCAGGGAATCATTGCGCTGTTGACGCTGCTCAGCCTGGGCTGGCTGGCTGTCTGGAAAGTGAAGATGCGGCGTGCGCAATCGCACGCGTAGATCTGCTGCGAAATTGTCCCTGTCGTAACCCCTCCCGAATCGCAGAATTCGGCTTCAGCACACCTGCGCTGCTAAACTTAACTTGCAATCATGCTCAAAGAGAGATACGCACGCTGGATGTACAAGTGGGAGACGCGGCTCACCATGCGCGACGAGAACCGCATCGTTCGCCCGCTGGAATGGGGATTCGAGTGGATTGAGCCGTTCCTTGAAGCCAATGGCTTCGCGGCCGCGATACCCAAGCCGGAAGATGTGCGCGACCCGGTTGCCGCGGAAGCCGCCATGGTCCGCATCAACCAACTCCTCATCCGCCACAGCGATACTTTCTTCGGCTACCGGCGGCCCACAGATTTTCGCCTGGAAGAGCGCCATCCGCAACTGTTCCCAACCAATGTGCGCCCCGAGACACTGGCCCAGGATGCCGCGATCCGCCGGCAGGCCGAGGAGGGGAAAACGCAGCCGGCCCAGTTTCTACGCTTTACCTCGCCAGAACGGACCCCCTACCCCGAAAACGACCAGGTGAATGCCCGCTGGTACCCTGCCCCGGCCCACAAAGACCTGTCCCGTCCCAAGCAGGCGATCGTGGTGCTTCCGCAGTGGAATTCCGACGGCTTCAGCCACAACTCCCTGTGCACGCTCTTCAACCGCATGGGCGTTTCCGCGCTTCGGCTTTCCATGCCCTATCACGACATTCGCCGGCCCGCTGAACTGGAGCGGTCAGACTACTCGGTCAGCGCCAACATTGGCCGCACACTCTCCGCTTGCCGCCAAGCAGTGGTCGACATCCGCTGCTGCCTCGACTGGCTGGAGGATCAGGGTTACGAGCATTTCGGCGTCCTCGGGACCAGCCTCGGTTCCTGCTACGCCTTCCTGGCCAGTACGCACGACCCGCGCATCCGCGTTAACGCCTTCAACCACGCCTCAACAGCTTTCGGAGACGTAACCTGGGCTGGCCAAAGTACGCGCCACGTGAAGCAGGCTTTGGAAGAAGCTGGCCTTACCCAGGACCGTGTGCGGGCATTGTGGGCAGCCGCCAGCCCTTGCTATTACTACCCCAAGTTTGCCGGCCCCAAAGTTGGTGGTCTTCAGAAAAAAATCCTGATGGTCTACGCCAACTACGACCTGACGTTCCCGAGAGAGTATTCGCTTCAGGTTGTCGAGGCCTTCCGCCGCCACGGCCTCGACTTCGAGCCCCGTGTGCTGCCCTGCGGCCACTACACCACCGGCGAAACCCCCTACAAGTTCATCGACGGCTGGTACCTCGGCTGGTTTGTGTACCGGGCGTTCAAGGCACTGCGCGAGGAGAAAGCCGCCGGATTGAATGCGGCAAGGGTCCACTCACAGGCTCATGAAGAGGAAGCCGTTTCCCGCTAACGCACAGCGTTCAGGTCAAGTCGAAGCAGCTTGGCGGGGTCGAGATATGCGTTCTGCCAGCGGACGGCCCAGTGCAGATGCGGACCCGTCACGCGTCCAGTGGCTCCGCTCAGCCCAAGCCGCTCGCCCGCGGCGACCCGCTGGCCCTCTTCGACGTCAATGCGGCTCAGGTGCATGGAAATGGTGAACAGGCCCAGCCCGTGGTCGATAACCACGCAGCTGCCCTCGTAATAAAGTGGACGGGCCAGCACCACAACTCCGCTGTTTCCAGCCATGACCGGTGTTCCCGATGCGGCGCGGAAATCCATCCCCTTGTGGACGCTGGCCAGTTTCCCGTTGAACATCCGGCGTACACCAAAGCTGTCTGTGGCGGCTGCGGTGACTGGTGCGCGAAAGTCTCCCGACCAAAGCGGCTCGGCCGTGCTCGCCGCAAACACCTTCGACTTAAGCTGGACTTCCGCCTCAATCCGCTTAAGCGCCTCCGGACTGGGCTCAACAAATCCGGGAGCTACACTCAGCGATTCGGTTCGGTATCCGGCCGCGTGAATCTCCACAGTGCGGCTCAAGTCCATCAAGCCGCTGCGGTCCCGCGTAACCGTGATCCTCAGGTTCGACGGTCCAGCCGGCGCCTCCACATCCACACCGGCAAGCGCAAACCACGCATGCCCGTCGCGGCCAGAAAAGAACTGCAAGGAACGTCCCAGCCACTCCCCATCGACCTTTGCCGATGCCGGCGCCAAGACGCGAATCAGTTCCGGGGAGCCGGATTCGACCAGCGCCGGAATGAGCGCGACCGAAGCAGATTGCGAATGGGCGCAGGCCGGTGCAAAGGCAATCGAGCAGAGCCAGAAAACGCCCCCCAAGCCGAGCACGTGGGACTTGAATCCTTGAGGCCGCAAATAAACGAAGAATACGCGCAAGAGAATCATCGTGGGTGCGCGGCCAGCCACTTTGCTACCCGCTCCTCGACATCGGCCAATTCATCGGCAGTAATATGAGTGCCGATCATCTGCCGGTTCGCCGCGTATTTCTCCTGGTTAGGCCCCTTCACCTGTGCGGCAAGGTCCAGCCAGTAGTAGGCCTCAACGTAGCTTTGCTGGACGCCTTGGCCGAGAGAATAAAGCACGCCGAGAGTGGCCTGGGCTCCCACGTCCCCCTGCTCGGCTGCTTTGAGATACCAGGCCGCTGCTTGCACCATGTCGCGGACAAAGTGCTTGCCTCCTCCGTCGCGGTACAAAGCCGCCAGGTGAAGCTGGCCCGCTATCGACCCCTGCTCGGCCGCCTTGCGATACCAATCCGCCGCCTGGCTGTAGTCCTGCCCCACCCCTTTGCCTGCCGCATAGCTCTCACCAACAAGAACCTGAGACGCCGCATCGCCGGCGTTCGCCTTGGCCAGCAGGACCGAATCGATGGCGCCCGGAGTTTGCGAGCCCCCCGTCTGAGTTCCCGCGACCTGCGCGAAGGCGGGGATCAATCCGATCTCGAGAATCAAAGCCAGGATGAATCGCTTCCTTCGCATTCTATGAGGCCTCATTCGGTGAACCCTAACCGTGGGTAACTCCAGTCTACTCGGATGCAACGTCGCCCGTTGCTCCCGGAACAGAAGTCTACGTCCTATCAAGATTTCTATCCCAGACTGTAAATCTCCGAGAGATTCTGCCTATCGGCAGAGCCTTGAAAGGGGCTAGAATTCTCCTATGACCGATCGCATGTCTTTATCTCTCGCCCAGGCCGACCCCGAAGTGGCCACTGCTCTTGACCAGGAAACCCTCCGCCAGCACGAGGGACTGGAGATGATAGCCAGCGAAAACTTTGTCTCCGAGGCGGTACTCGAGGCCGCAGGCTCGATATTCACCAACAAGTACGCCGAAGGCTATCCTGGGCGGCGCTACTACGGCGGCTGCGAATACTCCGACGTGGTGGAGAACCTGGCCCGCGACCGCGCCAGGCAAATCTTTGGCGGCGAGCATGTCAACGTGCAACCGCATTCCGGATCACAGGCCAACGCCGCTGCTTACGCGGCGGTCTTGCAGGCAGGCGACACGATTCTCGGCCTTGATCTGTCACACGGCGGCCACCTGACCCACGGCCATAAGCTCAGTTTCAGCGGCAAACTTTATCGGCCCACGTTTTACACCGTCCGGCGCGACACCGAGCTGATCGACTACGACGAGCTTGAGGCCATCGCGGAGCGGGAACGGCCAAAAGTCCTCATCGGCGGCGGCAGCGCCTATCCGCGGCTGTGGGACTTTGCCCGCATGCGCCAGATCGCCGACAAGGTGGGCGCGGTGTATGTCTTCGATATGGCGCACATCGCCGGCCTGGTTGCTGGCGGCGTTCATCCCTCCCCGGTGCCCCATGCGCACATTACCACCACCACCACCCACAAAACGCTGCGCGGCCCGCGCTCGGGGTTGATTCTCTGCGGCAAAGACCTGGCCACCGCAGTGGATAAGGCGGTTTTCCCGGGCCAGCAGGGCGGTCCGCTGATGCACATTGTGGCGGCCAAGGCGGTTGCCTTTGCTGAGGCGCTCCGGCCGGAGTTCAAGACCTATGCGGCGCAAATAGTCACCAACGCCAAGGCGCTTGCCTCCAGCTTGCAGGACGCCGGATTCCGCATCATCTCCGGCGGCACTGACAACCACTTGATGCTGGTGGATGTCTTCGAGAAGGGCATCCTCGGTTCCGAGGCAGAGCTGGCGCTGGGCAAGGCCGGTATCACCGTAAACAAGAATTCCATACCCTACGACGTCAATCCGCCGCTCAAGCCTTCGGGAATTCGTGTAGGCACGCCGGCGTTGACGACTCGCGGCATGAGGGTGCCGGAGATGCGCCAGATTGCGGTGTGGATGACCCAGGCGCTTGAGCAGCGCAACGACGATGCGGCTCTGGAGCGGATTCGCGGCGAGGTGGCGGAACTGGCCAACCAGTTCCCGCTGTATGCATGGCGGCGCGCACCGGTTGCCGTGGGAGTTTAAAACGCCTTTATTTCCACAATTGCCCGGCATTCAGAAACACCCGGTTGCGTTCTGTGATTTTTTGCGGAGCGCAACTTGACTGTGTGTACCGGGTTCAAGCTAACGTAACTGTTGATGACCCCACCAAAGGGAAAAGCGCAGC
>Ga0302319_10005734_pt1 | contig 24821 bp, 22 predicted proteins | sample Bog_T0_2_FD_203319 | JGI IMG/M metagenome (GOLD analysis project Ga0302319, IMG submission 203319) | Peat permafrost microbial communities from Stordalen Mire near Abisko, Sweden - Bog_T0_2 | ecosystem: Environmental > Terrestrial > Soil > Wetlands > Peat | place: Sweden: Abisko, Stordalen Mire...
CATTCTCCAGATTGAATCCGTCCGAAGCCTGCGCATCAATCTCTTCCTGGGTCAGTTGAAACGCGTCATGCCCGTCGCGCGTCGGCAAAACGGGAGACCCGGCAAACAAGGCGGCCGAATGGATCAGGAGTTCGACATGTTCCTGATCGGGATGCTTGGCGACAACTTTGGCAGCCTGGATAATGACGTTCAGGCCCTGCTGAAGCCGACGCACATCCGTAGCCAGTCCGACGAGATGCTGGAAATCGGCGTCGCGCAGGATACGGTAAGTGACACCCTTGCCGACGAGCGTACCGACGCCGTGTTCGGGGATCTCCTCAAGCGTGGTATTTCCCCCTTTGCGGAACTTCTCGAACGAGTTCCAGGTCGGTCCCGGAACAAGGGCCAGGGCGGAAGGACGGGCAAGCGTGGTGGACATGGTGAAACCTCCACGAAGAGAATAGCACAACTCCAACGATATTCCAACGACTTCGTTGTGTAAACGTTGTACCGATAGGGCTCCGGTATCAGGGCGGTTTGGACACAAAGCACAACTCTTTGGAAGAGTGGATGTTACAGCCAATCTCAAAGAGCACAAAGAGCCTGTTGCGTGCCGACCTCCGGCGCTCCTGAGATTTGATTGTCTTTTGTTCTTCGGACCGAAAGGGGTCTGGTCCTCCACATTCAACTCCTCCGATGTTTGATTGGACAAGGTGTCGAAGGGAAACCGAACAGTGAGGACTTTTGTTTATATTTCACCCTGGAGGACAGTAAAGTACCTGCAATCTCCGACACATCCTAATCACGGTCGGTGCCGTAACTTCCACGCCCCGCTCGCGTCTCATTACCGCGGTTACAGAAAGCGCAGTAGGAGCGCCCGACTTTGGCAAAGTATTGCGCCGAAAGCTCACCTCGTTCGCAAGTCAAGCTCGGCTATTCGCAGGAGCAACGTGCGGAGAGGGCCGGGCTTCACCGGAACGACGTCGGCGGTGTTGAGCGCTGTGAGCGCAACATACCTTCGCCATCCAGCCGGATGGGACCCTCGGGACAGTAGTCATCAATCACAGCGTCACGCCCGGCGTTTTCGCGGGTGTATTTACGCCGAACGGCCAGCTGGTGGTCTCTGAAAAACAGCCGAGCAGCGGAACCGATACTTCAAGTATCTCTTCCTACACCATCAATACCAACGGCACACTCGCTGCGATTAGTCAAAACATTCTACAGATGGAAATGGCAATTGCTGGAACGCCATCACTCCAAATGGTAAGTGGGTCTATAATGACAACTGGGGCACCTCCACAGTTGCCGGTTTCTCTGTCGGCTCCAACGGTGCTCTGACTCCCATTGATGGAACGGTTCTGTTCTCTAACCCAAAAGGCACAACCAATCTCGACATGGCCGTCTAGCAGCCTGTGGTGTAAGTAGCGATTCCCCGGCATGATCTTGGGCGAGCCATGAGCGAAGACGCTGCGGCGCGAAGCGTCCGTCGTCCTCGGTTTGGCCTTCTGCACGGCCGATTTTGATTCTTGCGGCGAGTAAACAGCGCCAACAAGAACATAAACAGCCTTCCTCCCAGGTTCTTCCATTCCCGTGGCGTGCCTGCGCCCAAAATCTCCGGGGTGAAAGAATTCCCGTTCAAATCAATCGCTGTGACCTGCCCGTTGTGCAAAGAGCAGCGCCGGTACTTGCCTTCTGAGGTGTTCCTGGGGCGACCGAGCCATTTGGTGGCCAAGCAAGCACGGGCTTGACGTCCTGGGACCTTCATTGCGTTGGGTGACTTGGCGGCAGAGCCCCAAAATCACGTACCCCGGGGCCGGGCGGTCCCTACTCCGGGATGGCACTTACGGTTTTTTACCGTGCGCCCATTATTGCTCCCTTAGCTCCGGCCGCTGACGCCGGCCTTTTCAGGGCGCTAATAACCTGTGGTTCCAGCTACTCAGAAGACTTGGTGGTGCACCCAAAAAAGGCGAAATACGTGTAATACGGGCCAATCACGGGTGGGCGAACAAGGGTGGGGAGCAGCAGATTCTGATCAGATCAAAAGCGCGCTCTCGCCAGGGCGCTCAAGAGACCTCGTGCTTTCTTCTTGCCGGAGACTTACACGCAGGTCGCCAGTCCGGACAGAACCGTGCGCCGTGATCCCCGGAGGTGCGAACGCTGGCCTGGCCGTGTCAAGACCCGGAAAAGCGTCACGAGTATCTAGACAGATCTTCTATGAATCGAATGCGAGCCATCTCAACTGCCTTGGTGATTTGCGCCCTGGTCGGAACTGGCGTCGCGCAAGACAACCACGCAGTTAGCTGCAGCTTCAAGTTGTCTGGCCTGAGACTCTTGTGGACTATACAAAAACGGAGACCTCCTGTCGGTTGACTATGTTTCCCCGCTTTGAGTTAACTCAGTCAATTACCGCTATCTGCTTTTTGGCTCGATCGGGCGCCGAGCCATTCATCAATATGTGGCCAGGTTCGCTTGTGTGCGCCGCTGCCCGCCATAATGCCGATGTGTCCTCCCGAGACGCGAAATATCTCCTTGTCCCTGCTGGCCACCCTGGAAAGGATGGCCTCCGATTGGCACGGAGGAGTAATGTGATCTCCCTCCGCGATGACGGTGAGCAGATTTGCCTGCAACTTCCCCAAATCTACGCGCTGGCCGCGAACATTCATTTCGCCCTTTATCAGGCGATTGTTTTGATAAAGGTCCACGATCAGTTGCCGAAAGACTCCTCCGGCCAGCGGGATATTGTCTGTCACCCAGGTATTCATCGCATGCCATGCTTCGACGATCTGGGGATTATCCAGGTTGTCCCACAGTTTGACGTAATTGCCGATGTAATTCTCGACAGGCTTCAGCGCTTTTGCGCCGTAGTCGATCATGTCGCCGGGCATGTTTCCAAAGGCCGCCAAGACCTTTTCGACATCGAAGTATTTCTCGTCGGTCCATCGTGCGAAGGTGATGTCCGGCTTGTTGCCGAAATCCAGCGGGGCTGTGAGCAGGATGAGGTTGCGCAGCCCGTCGTTGGGCAGCACGGATGCATATATCGTGGTTAGAATGGCGCCGATGCACCAGCCCAGCATGCTGAACTCTTCCGTGCCTGAGATGGATTTGACCTTGCGAATAGCGCGAGGAAGATAGTCAAGAGCATAGTCGTCGAACTTCAGATGCTTGTCTTCCGGCCCAGGGACGCCCCAGTCCAGAAGGTAGACGTCAAAGCCGCGACTCACCAGAAACTCGACAAAGCTGTGGCCGGGCCGAAGATCCAGGATGTAGGGTCGATTCATCAGGGCAAATACCAGCAGCAGCGGAATGCCATGCCGCTCTTCCATCGGGACCACCGGAATATAGCGATAGAGCTTGGCCTTATTCAGCGTCCAGACAAGTTCTTTGGGCGTTTGTGCAATCGCCGCCTTGGTGGTCATCACCTTGTTTAGGGTCCGAAGGCGCTCCTCAAGAAGTTCAACCTTTTCTGTGATAGCTTGGGCCTGCTCCATGTCTATTTCGCATTCTTTCTGGCAGCTTTCTTTGAGGGCGCTGTCTTCCTTGGCGGAGCCGCGGGTTTGCGGGAGCTCACCTGTTTCGCAGTTACAGTCCTGGTCGGACTGGCTTTAGCAGTCGGCGTGGTGCGTGCAACGGGCTCGTCGACCGTTTCGTCCGGAACCCCTTGTTGGGCGGGATGGGACAGACCCAGGATGCGATCCAGCTTTGCATCCATGTCATCGAGGCACATCTCCAGATTGGTGAATCGCTCCGCCAACGCAACTATATCCTGCCGCGAGGGCAGAGAGAGCTGCTCAAGAACCTGCAGCATGGACTTCTCCAGCCCATCTCGCAAGGGCGCAGACATAGTCAGTGTTGTATCCAGCATGGCTCCGCTCGCCTTGGCATAGCTTTCCGTGTTGACTGCTTCAACCATGGCCTTCGCCATGGTATCGAGGTAGATGTCCCGCAGTCCTCGAAACGACTCGAGCGGATCGAACGGCTTCGACCCCCCGGCTTGACCTTCGGCCATCTTTGGCTCCATTTCTGCAAATCACTAGAAGGTTACACCGAAAGATAGCCCGGGGAAGAATGCTCTCGGTTGTCCCATTTTCAGGAAACCGGACCCCCGGGGCTGCCTTCGGTATTCTTTTCAACCGATTGAACTGAGAGATTCCGCTAGTTCACAGTGGTGAAAGGCTTGGCGGCGATGTCCAGCAGCTCCTTCTGAGTCGCGATCAGGCTGTTCACTCCATGCTGGAAGGACTCTACCACCTGTTCGGCTGGCGTGCCGGTCAAGCCAAAGTATTGCTTGGCTTTATCAAAGGCAGCCTTGCCTTGAGACGCAGAATCATCGAGGGCCTTCTTCTGTGCTTTGACCGACTGTTCCACCGTTTGAAGAAGGGTCGCGTTTGCTCCCGAGCCAACCTTGACGGTCGCATTGGCGCTTTCCTTCGCCAGACCGGTCAGCGCGTGACTTTGCTCAAGAACCAGGTCAATGGCTTCCTTTTGTGTGTCGGCGTACCGCGCGAAGGCGGTGGCCGCCGAATCCAGCATGAAAAGGCTCGAAAATCCCGGAACCGTTTGCGACATTTTCTTGCATGCGCCCAGGACCTCGGCATTCTGCTCCACGGCCATGTCGATCCCCTTCTTCTGCAGTTCGGCGATTCTCTCAACGCTTTTACTGTAAAGGTTGCTGATTGTTTCCACTACTTCAGTATTCTCAGCTGCGGCAGTCGATACCGGCCCACCGGCTGTTCTCTTGGTTGTGCTCATATCGTCCTCCTTCGGACTCGAACTCTTCTGCATATTGTGCTGCAGTGCAGCATAAAACAATCATACCCCTATCCAGAATCTTGTCAAGCGGTATTATTGAAGTCGTGAAACAGCCCAAAAAAGTCCTCATTAAGAAATACGAAAACCGGCGCCTCTATGACACGGCCAATAGCCGGTACGTAAACCTCGACGAGGTCGCCGCGATGCTGCAGAATGGCGACCATGTTCAGGTGGTCGATTCTGCAACGGGCGAGGACATTACCCGGCTGATCCTCGCTCAGATCATTGTCGAAGACGCCAAGACCCCGGGTTCAACCTTCCCACTCGATGTGCTGCGCCAGATGGTGATTGCCTCGGGCCGCGCCAGCCAGGAAAGTGCCCTGAGCTACATGAAGGCGATGCTCGAAATCTACCAGAACACCTACCAGGTCATGGCCCCGCCGTTGAATCCTTTCGAATTCATCCAGCGACCAGACGCCGCTCCTGGCGGCATCCCAGAGCCTGCGACAGCCAGCCAGGCTCGTGAAAGCCCAGCCCGCCACGCATCGGATTCGGGAGCCGGAGGGGGAGACGAACTGAAGCGAAGAGTGCAGGAACTGGAGGCGCTTGTTGCTTCGCTCGCCTCAAAGAAGAAAACTGGGACAAAGAAGGCAACTAGGATAAAGAGGCGATAGGTTCGCCACTATATTGAAACGCAAGGCCTTGCCCAGGCGTGGCGCGGTGAGCCGAAACCGCTACTGAGCGGAAATCACCATGGCGATTCCCATGCCGCCGCCGATGCAGAGGCTGGCCACGCCATGCTGCTTTCCACTTCTCCGCAGCGCATGAATCAGCGTCACCAATATGCGGGCGCCCGATGCGCCGATGGGATGACCCAATGCAACCCCTCCGCCGGTGATGTTGACCTTTGCCTGATCCAGTTCCAGAGCACGAATCACGGCCAGAGATTGTGCGGCGAACGCTTCATTCAATTCGAACAGATCGATGTCGGACAAGCTCATTCCCGCGCGGATCAAAGCGGCGGGTATTGCGGCCGCGGGGCCCATCCCCATCACTGCCGGCTCAACGCCCACGGTGGCGTAACTCAGGATCCTCGCAAGGACCGGGAGGCCATGCACGTTTGCATAGTCTTCCGTCGTCACTGCAAGCAGTGCAGCGCCATCGTTCAAGCCGCTCGAGTTTCCAGCGGTCACGGTTCCGCCCTCAGGCTTGAATGCGGGCTTCAACTTGGCTAGAGCTTCCGCCGTGGTGTCTGGGCGCACGTGCTCATCCTCGGCGAACACAACCACCCCCTTGCGACCGGGCACGTTGACCGGAACAATTTCCTCACGGAAAGCACCGGCAGCCTGGCCGGCCGCGGCTCGCCGCTGGCTCTCCAGAGCAAACGCATCCTGATCTTCCCGCGTGATCTTCCAACGCTCGGCTACATTTTCAGCCGTGATCCCCATTGCATAATTCAGTTGAGCGTCTGTCAGTCCATCGCACAGAATCGCATCCACCATCTCTCCATGACCGAAACGATTGCCTGCGCGTGCGCCGGGAAGAAGGTATGGGGCGCGAGACATGCTTTCAATGCCTCCGGCAATGTAGAGACTGCCGTCGCCGGATTTGATTCCCTGAACGGCGCCCACCACGGATTGCAACCCGCTTCCGCACACACGATTGATGGTCTGTCCGGGAGTTTTCAGCGGCAGGCCGGCCTTGATCACAATCTGGCGGGCCGGGTTCATGCCTTGACCAGCCTGGAGAACGTTGCCGACGATTACATCCGCAATATCATCCGGGATCAGGCCGGGCAGAATCTGACTCAAGACCGACACGCCCAGATCGACGGCGGATACGTTTTTCAAACTACCCATAAAAGCGCCAATTGCCGTGCGCTTTGCTGCGGTGATCACGATTTCTGGCATGCGTACTCTCTTCCATAATGAATGGCTCTCATCCAATGGCGAGTTGATTGGGAGTCAGGGTTAGTGGCGCACCCGAGTTATGCACCGCGAAATCGAGGCAACTGAAATCGACTCTATGAATTGAGTCTTGGCGGGCGATGCATCTGCGCTAGACTTGAACTTTGCAATCCGCTACCGGGTCCCGCCCCCCGCCGAATCGCCTCTGAACGGGCGAATCCGCCTCGGCTGATCCAGGATGACCGACATCGGAGATCGGTCCTCCCGCAATGGGAAAGGCGTCAGAACAGGAACCCGTACCGGCAAGTTTTGCTGCGGATATTGACGCACTGCAGCAACTCCTCTAGTCTGATATTAGCATTTCGCAGAGGCGTGGAGCAAACAATTGCATAGGCCCCTACGCTCTTCGGAATGGTTTATGCACGAAAGCACGAGGAATCGAAGATTGAACGAGGGTGTCATGGAAGAACAGAAGGTTTCAAGGAAAGTCGTCATAGTCACCGGTGCCGCCGGCGGGATCGGCCTCGCAACAGCCCTGCGCTTTGCAGCGGATGGCGCATCCGTGGCTGGGTGGGATGTTTCGGATAAGGCAGCCGCAAGTTTTGAGATGGAGATACGTCAGGCGGGCGGCGAGCCGCTTTTTCAGATGGTGAACGTCACCGACCCACGGGCTGTGGAAGCGGCCGTGAATGCGGTCGTCGATAAGTGGGGCGCGGTCGACGTGGTCGTAAACAACGCGGGAATTGTGCGCGATGCTCAACTGGTGAAGATGAACGGCACAGGGACGGTGAAGAGCATGCCGGAAGAGTCCTGGGACTCGGTGATCGATGTCAACCTGAAGGGAGTCTTCATCACCACCCGCGCCGTGGTTCCACATATGATCCGCCAAGGGAGTGGAGTGATCCTCAACGCGGCGTCGGTAGTGGCGCTGAACGGGAACTTTGGACAAACCAACTACGTTGCATCCAAGGCGGGCGTGATAGGAATGACTCGCACTTGGGCTCGTGAATTGGGCAAGCACAATATTCGGGTCAACGCTGTCGCACCTGGATTTATCGCTACGGACATGCTGAAGTCCATGCCCCCGGATATCCTCGACAACATGATTGATCACACACCGATGAGGCGTGTGGGAAAACCGGAAGATGTGGCCAACGCCTATTTCTGGCTTGCTTCAGACCAGGCCAGCTTTGTGCATGGAGCGGTGCTCTCAGTGGATGGCGGCATGGTGATCGGTACCTGAAGCTCTGCCCTCGTTCCCCTGACTTAAGGAAGTGGAACGAGGCCAGCTTGCCATCCGCCTGGACCTATACTGGGAAGCGGGGGCGGCCTAGTACATATGCTGCCCGCCATTGATCGACAGCGTGGACCCGGTGATGAAAGTACTGTCATCGGCAGCCAGGAAGACAACTCCTCGCGCAATATCTTCGGGGGTCCCAAGACGCCCCACGGGAATGCGGGCAATGATCTTTTGGAGTACGTCGGGCGGCACGCTGCGAACCATATCTGTGTCCACGTAACCCGGCGCTACTGCGTTGACCGTGATCCCGAACCGCGCACCTTCCTGGGCTAATGCCTTCGTAAATCCGTGGATACCAGACTTGGCCGCGGCGTAGTTGACCTGGCCATACTGGCCTGCCTGGCCATTCACGCTGCCTATATTGACAATGCGGCCAAAATGCCTTTCCCGCATTTCTGGAAAGAGCAGCTTGCACAGATTGAAACAGGAGCCCAGATTGGTATCCATGACGGCGTCCCACATATCGCGGTCCATCTTCTGCAGTGTGCTGTCCCGCGTGATACCGGCATTGTTCACCAGGATCTCTATGGCTCCCACTTCTTCCTTGATCTTTCGGACTGCCTCCTGGGATTCATCAAAGTTACTGGCGTCGAATTTATAGATTCTGATGCCGGTTTCCTGCAGAAACTCCTCCGCAGCCTGGTCATTGCCGAGATAGCTGGAAACCACAGTGCGTCCTGCTTTCAGCAAGGCCCGGCTTATCTCGCTGCCGATTCCCCGTGTGCCACCAGTTACAAGAGCCACTCGCACCATTTCATGTCCCTTCCAATTGTGAGTCAATATCTGCTGAATCCTAGGGGTTCACTACTGCGCCGGTCTTTCACTACGTCTTCGGCGCGCCGCTCAGTATAGCGGTCACGCACTGGGTCTCGTTTTGGCAACCCGGTTAACTGCAGCGATCCCATCGTCTATGCACTTTAGGGCCTTTTTTAACACTGCATCATATCGTGCCCCTTGAAGACTGCGGGGCTAACGGGAACTTTCACGGCCTGCATTCATGCTACGGCCCAAGCCGGCAAGCCGTCTGCCTTACGTATCCTCTGCCAGGTCCTACAGCAGGGCCCAAGTGACCTTCTGATCACAGCACGGATTGTCCTCTCTCGCGGATCAAGTGGATGTGATGCAGAACACAATCAAAGCATTTGTTCGAAAGGGACTCGTCGAAAGCAATGGAGTAAAGGCAGGAAAGCCTCTCGATGCGGAGAGGCTTTTCGCTGGGGCCCGGAAAGGGGATAGCTCGTAGCATCAAAGTGCGCTCAATTGGAGCTTTTATCAAATGAGGCTTTCATTCTGCGGATTGAGTCAATGTGGACTTTTCCTCGATTTGCATAATTGAATCTGTTCTTGAATTACGAGTTCCGGTTCGATAGTCGGCAACCCGAACTTTTCCCTCCATTTTCCCATTACCAACGGGATGGTCCGGACACCTTTCATATGCAAGCTCCATTGCCGCTGGCTCTTTGCAAGAGCATCTTTTCGGAATGTGATGCAGATCATAAGTCTCAACTATCTACATCCGTAATCTTTAGCGGATACGTGACGGGCATCACAGTCAGCCGTTATTGCAAATACCTAACTTCCATCTCGTTCCACCTTGCTCTGCATCGAGCCTGCTTAGGCAACTGCGGAATGACTTCTGAGTCGCGAAGCGGTGGCGCATTTGCAAACGGTATTGGGAACGAGCGGCTGTTGTCCACTTGTAGCGATTGCTGCGGAAGCCGACTTTCAGCCTCCGCAGGCACCGCAAGCACTGCAGAAATCCTCGCCATCCCTGGCAAAAATGCATTTAACAACGCGGAAAGGAAAAACAAAATGGCGAAGACAATGAAGGCGGCTGTAGTTCGTGAATTTGGTAAGCCATTGGTCATCGAAGAGGTAGCAATACCGGAACCTGGTCCGGATGAAATTCAGATCAAGATGGAAGCTTGCGGCGTATGTCATACCGATCTGCACGCCGCGGAAGGTGATTGGCCTATCAAGCCGACGCCACCCTTCATCCCTGGACACGAGGGTGTTGGGTACGTCTCCGGCGTTGGCAGAAACGTCAAGACAGTAAAGGAAGGCGACCGCGCCGGCATCGTCTGGCTGTACTCCGCCTGCGGACACTGCGTGGATTGCCTCGCGGGACAAGAGTCTTGCTGCACGAAAGCGCAGTTTGGCGGCTACACCAAGAACGGCGGTTTTGCGGAATACGCGGTGGCCGATCCGAACCATGTCGCTCATCTGCCCTCCAACGTGGGATTCATTGAGATCGCACCGATCATCTGCGCTGGCGTCACGGTGTACAAGGGGCTGAAGTCCACTGACGCCAAGCCGGGCGACTGGGTTGTCATCTCCGGGGTCGGCGGTCTTGGTCACCTGGCTGTTCAATATGCCAAGGCAATGGGCTTCCGCGTTGCGGCTGTGGATGTCTCCGAAGAGAAGCTGGCGCTCGCCCGCAAGCTCGGCGCAAAGCTCACCGTCAACGCCAAAGAGCAGGACCCCGCAGCCTTCTTCCAAAAAGAGATTGGCGGAGCCAAGGCGGTGCTCGTGACGGCTCCCTCCACCGGGGCATTTGCACAAGCCATCGGCATGGTGCGCGCTCGCGGAACTATCGCTCTAAACGGCCTGCCTCCCGGATCGTTTCCTCTGCCCATCTTCGAAGTGGTGCTGAAGGCCCTGACTATTCGTGGCTCCATCGTAGGCACACGTCTGGATCTAGCCGAGGCACTCGCGTTTGCCGGCGAGGGTCTGGTCAGCGCCACCACGAAGGCCGAGAAGCTCGAAGACATCAACGATATCTTCAAGCGGATGCACGCCGGTACGATCGATGGCCGCATTGTGTTGGACATAACCGGAACACATTCCTCCGAGGCAGTTACAGAAGAACGCGTCGCCGTCCTGGTATAGGTTTACTGCACCAGGTGAATCACCTGGAAGAGCCCGGCCATCGAGTCCGGGCCCTTCTGGATCGTTCAAACTGCAACCTGTAAAAGAGCCATCGTTAAGACCAACCGGCTGTCATGGACATGATCCTGCGTCTAATCGTCTCAGCTCTCATCGTGGAGAGCGAGTCGGCCCTTCGGATACAGCAATTGTAGAACAGCAATAGGAGGAAGGTTTGAAGAGTGTATTCGTAGTGGGGGCCGGTCCCGCCGGTCTGTTTGCCGCACAGAAGATAGCCTTGGCGGGCCATGAGGTTTTCGTCTTCAATCGGGATATCAAACCGGGCGGACTTGCCGAGTATGGCATCTACCCGGTAAAGACGACCATGAAGTCGGGCTTGCGCAAGCAGTTTTCCCGAGTGCTTTCGCTTCCCAATCTTCACTACTTCGGCAATGTGAAGATCGGCTCCGCTTACGACGTTACGCTGGACGATCTCAAGGCGCTGGCGCCTTCGGCGATGGTGGTCACGTGCGGAGCGCAGGGCTATAACAAGCTCAATCTTTCCGGCGAGAATGCCAAGGGAGTTTACTCTGCCAAAGACTTCGTCTACCACTACAATCAGCTGCCTCCTTACGCGTCGGAGGATTTCTCCACCCGCAAACGCATCGCGGTGGTGGGAATGGGAAACGTGGCGGCCGATATCATGCGATGGCTGCTGGTGGATAGCCCGGCGCGGCGAACTGAGGAAGTCATCGTTGTAGCTCGCCGCGGACCGTATGAAGCCAAGTTCAGCCAAAAGGAACTTGGCCATGTTGAGACACACATGGATCGCGACGAATTTATCCAGGAACTGGAACGCGTTAAAGCGCGTTGCATCGCCTGCGATCAGGATGTTTCGGTAGAGAAGATCGCCGAAGCGACGTTTCCTGCCTTGCGGAAAGACGAACTCGTCCTGACCTCGCCGAAACTGACCTTCCGCTTTCTCTGCTCACCCAAAGAGATCGTCGTGGGGCCGGACGGCAGAATCAAGCAGTTGATCGTGACGGAGAACGATCTGGTGCTGCGCGGCGACGGCAGTACCGGAGCGAAGGCTACTGATAAAACATCCGTCCTCGATGTGGACACCTTGATCTTCGCAATCGGAGACAAACAGGATCCGGGACTGGGATTGCCGATGGGGCCGGATGGCTATGCGACCATGCCGAATCTTGAGTCGCCATCGGAGCCGGTATACGAAATGTGGAATCCGCGCACTGCCAAATCGCTCGATGGAACTTTTGTTGCGGGCTGGGCCAGGCGCGCGAGCACAGGTTTGGTAGGCATCGCGCGTCATGATGGCGAAAACGCCGCGGGCAAGGTCATTGAGTACCTGAAGACCGTTCCGGAGAAGGACACGCTCCATGCCTTCGAGATCGAAACCTTGCTCGAGAGCAAGGGTCTGCGCACGGTGAACAAAGCCGATCTTCTCACACTTGCACAGGTTGAAGAGCTCGAAGCGAAGGCGCGGAAGCTGGTTAGCTTCAAGTTCTCCGATAACAGCGAAATGCTGGGCGCGATCGCGCATGAGAAGGTGGCGGCCATCCTGTCCCGGCGCGCACGGCGGTCGTCACCAGTTCTGGAAGCATGGGCAACAGAATCTCTCGAACCGGTATTGGCAGGAGATTGAAGTGGTCGATCGGTATTCGCGCAGGCTGCAACTCTCCGAATTCCGGCCGGTAGTATGCCAGCTTCACGGAGCTTGATTCGCAGCTCCTCAACAATTCAGCAATCGGCGGCCTTTCTCAGGAAACAATGAAATGCCTCCGCTCAAAGGAGAGAAAGAATATGGTAACGGCAGCAGGTCAATCATCGATTCACGACGCGCTTGAAGTCCTTCACCAATCGGGCGTCAAGACAAGATACGACAACTACATCGGTGGCAAATTTGTACCGCCCACCACGGGCCGGTACTTTGTCAGCACAAGTCCGATCAACCAGGAACCTATTTGTGAGTTTGCACGCTCCGGAGCAGCCGATGTGGAATTGGCCCTGGATGCCGCGCATGCGATCAAGGACCAGTGGGCCAACACTTCTCCGGTCGATCGCGCCACGGCTCTTCTCAAGATCGCGAACGTGCTGGAAGAAAATCTCGAGACCTTGGCGCTTGCGGAAACCATCGACAACGGCAAGCCCATTCGCGAGACGCGCAACGCCGACATTCCACTGGTCATCGATCACTTCCGCTACTTCGCCGCCTGCATTCGCGCCGAAGAAGGGCGCATGACAGATATCGACAAGGACACCGTAGCCTATCACTTCAAGGAACCGCTGGGCGTCGTCGGCCAGATTATTCCTTGGAACTTTCCGCTGCTCATGGCCGCATGGAAGCTGGCCCCCGCAATCGGCGCCGGCAACTGTGTAGTCATCAAGCCTGCATCGAACACGCCGTTGAGCATCATGGTTTTTGCTCAACTGGTGGGCGGCTTGCTGCCTCCCGGCGTGCTGAATGTCATCAGCGGCCCTGGTGGAGAAATGGGCCAGTCTCTGGCTTCGAACAAGCGCATTAACAAGATCGCCTTCACAGGTGAAACCACCACAGGGCGACTGATCATGCAGTACGCATCGCAGCCCATCATTCCTCAGACCCTGGAGTTGGGCGGCAAGTCGCCGAACATCTTCTTCGCGGACGTGATGGACGCAGACGACGACTTCCTTGACAAGGCACTCGAGGGTTTTGCACTGTTCGCATTCAATAAGGGAGAGGTTTGCACCTGCCCGTCTCGCGCGCTGGTTCACGAGTCGATCTATGACAAGTTCGTGGAGCGCGCTGTTGCTCGCGTGGCAAAGATCAAGGTTGGCAACTCGCTGCTGCCAACCACCCAGATGGGACCGCAGGTGTCGAAGGATCAAATGAACTCGATCCTCAACTACATCAAGATCGGGAAAGAAGAGGGCGCTAAATTGCTGACGGGCGGCGATCGGGCTCATCTCGGCGGCGATCTTGAGAATGGCAACTTCCTGCAGCCGACCGTATTCTCCGGCAATAACAGCATGCGCATCTTCCAGGAGGAGATCTTCGGGCCGGTTCTTTCGGTCACGAAGTTCAAGGACCTCGAAGATGCTATCAAGATCGGCAACGACACGATCTATGGCCTGGGTGCGGGCGTATGGTCGCGCAACTCAAACAACCAGTATCGCGTGGGCCGGGAGATCAAGGCGGGCCGCTGCTGGACCAACTGCTATCACCTGTATCCTGCCGGCGCAGCGTTCGGCGGCTACAAGGAGTCTGGTTTCGGCCGCGAAACGCACAAGATGATTCTCGATCACTATCAGCAGACCAAGAACCTGCTTGTGAGCTATAGCACGAAGGCCTTGGGTCTCTTCTAGGGAGCCTCTGCAGAGAGGCTAGTCGACAGTTCGCCGTTTCGCTGCAAATTGCTAGACGAACGGAGGCCCTTGTTGCAGAACTGAGACCAGAGGGGAAAGCGGAGGCGGGCTCTGCTGGAGAGCAACCTGCCAAGGATTACCTCGCCGAAACTCATTCCGATGAGTGACCGGGGCGGGCTTCGCGCCTGCCCCGGTTGGGTCCTACTGCTCCTGGACATCGGAAGAGATTTCCCGATGCCTCAAAAAACTCATGCTCGCCGGCAGCCACTCAGGTCTCTGTCTGCTCGAACTTTGCTGCTGCTCGAACTCCACCGGAGACTGATAGGCGAGCGCGGAATGCAGCCGTACAGGAACGGATTCCTGAGGTGGGCAAGAACAGCCGTTCCAGGCTTGAGCGATAATCAGGGGACGGTGTTGAAGTGATGCGAGCCTATATTTGGGTTGCTTCGGTAGTTGTCCTTGGCGGGCTGGTACTGTGGGGCTGGTGGTACCGACATCTCCGCGCTTGGTCCACACATAAGCAGGATGAATCAATGCGACGTCACGTAAACACAAATTATGACTGATAGCCAGATCGAATGACGAGCTTGTTCATCCACGGTATGCTCCAGCCTCCCTATTTTTAAATGGGGATGTTCCCATCGCAGTCCCAGTTCCTGGAGGCCGACCTGAAGACACAGCTGCCCAAGCGTCTGCACTTTACTTCGCCATGCAGAATCAACGAGTTGGTTGAACGCGGGGGGCGGCTTCCCGGACCACGAGAGCCGACGACACTGGAATTGGGTATCTCAATGGGCAGGGTTTGTGTGTTCCTGTGTTTGACGGACGAACAGTACACAAAATTGAAGAGAAGCCGTTTTGTGCGATGCAAGGTTATTACCACCTTTTTTACTTCAGATTGTGCGATTGTCAGCTGCGATGCGTCCGATACTGGAACCCTGCGAGCATCCGCAGCGTGAGCAGAATGCTTCTCCCCCTCGAATAGGCTTGCCACAGGAACTGCAAGGCCCAAGGAGAGGCCCTCGGAACAGAAAATAAAGGATGAATCCAATCAAATTGGGTATGAGGAAAGCGGCAATCACCCAGGCCCAAGCAGGCATTTGACGCCTTTTTGCGTCCCCATAAATATATCCGAGGGCAAGGAAAAAAGCCGCGGTGAAGACGCCAAACGTTAAGCCAAACCAAAGCGCTTCCGGCATGGTACTGAGAAGTCCTTTGGAAGCAAGTAAGGAACGGCCCTGGCTGGAAGCAAAATAGACTACCCAAATCGGGATCGCCAGTGCTGCGATGACCATTGCAGACCTGGGTAGAACATTCCGTCTTGCGGTTCCCAACAAGACAGCCGCAACTACAAGCCCGGCCAAGAACGCTATCAAAAGCACCGCCGATTGCTGTGTCATGCAATACCTCTATTCTCACCAGGCGCCGCGAGCAGACGTAAGGCCGAGCAAAAAGATGGCAGCAGCCAAAAGACGAGCACGCCCGCCTGGACTTGAGCAGTGTCGAAATGCATTGGGACCGTCAGGAGCTTGGCCACCTGATAGACAACTGCCGATCCCACAATTGACATCGAGAGCGCTACAGCAAATGCAGCCCAGACCTTGAATTGCACGTTGTGCTGGCGCATTGTCTCGGTATGATGCGCAAGAATCTCACGGACCTGGGCATTCGAATCCGGTTCACTCGTGAAGGTGAATTCCCGCAACCCCCGAATCGTACGCGCAGTTAGCTCGAGGTAGCGCTTGCAGCCATCACAGTCGCGGATGTGGTCATGGATGAGCTGTCTTTCGCCCACTGAAACCTCTTCTACAAAAGACCTGTCGATAAGCTCGCGAAATCTCTTGTCACACTCCATGCGAATCACCCCCTTCCTCAAATGCGGATCTCAGTGCTGCAAGACCGCGATAGATTCTGGACGTCACCGTTGTCACAGGGGCACCCAAAACCTGAGCGATTTCCGGAAGAGACATGTCTTCTTGAAACCTCAGCAGCAGAGCCTCGCGATACAGCGGTGACAGAATCTTCAGTTGACCGGCCAGACGCATTGCGTCTTCGCTTCGAGCCGCGGCTTCGAATGGGGAAGGATCGGAAGAGGGTAACAGCAGCATTGCATCGGGATCATTTGGCAAGGAATCTGTCTGTACCGCTTTTCGTTTTTTCCGGAGGTAATCTATTGCCAAATTGCGGGCGATCGCGAATAGCCATGGATCAAACCGCTGCTGCCCGTTGTACTGGCTGCCCCGTTGCAGCACGCGAACCCAGGTCTCCTGCGCAAGGTCCTCAGCATACTCTCGCCTCCCGATGAGGTATAGCAGGTAGCGCACCAGTCGATGCTGACAGCGCTCCACCAGGTCTGCAAGAAGCTCAATATCCCTTTCACGTAAGCCTCGCGCAATCTTTGCCGTTTCGGTTTCGGCTGTCGTATTCAATGTCATAGGAAGAGCCAACATATATCCTGTATACGATTAAACCGCAGCGGATTACTCAACTTTTGACCGAAAAACCACGCCAAGATTTGCCTCTGACGGATATCGGATCAATGGACGGCAAGGGCCTGACGTGTAAAACTCGTCGATTGGCAGACCCAAATAGGATAGATAGTTGTCAAAACCAGGCGATCACAACTCACGATTCGGGTCTGGCCGGTCTGGGTTCCGGCGGAGTGACGGGCAAACCGGATGCCTACGATGCCTCAATGGATTTACGTCTATTTCAAAGGGGGCCGCGGCCAGATGGACCTTACGTTTACCGGTGCTTCCGATTACAAGATGGCCCAGATGGTGGAGGAGCTTCTGGAGCCAGACATGAATCTCGTCAAGACAGGGAAATCAGCCTCCGTTAGACTAGACTACAGGTCGAAAAGCTTGATGTATGCGAAGTGAATGACGAGGTGAGGGAAAAACTTCGCGCTGCGTTTACTGCTTGCGTTCGCCTCATTCGGTTCTTCCGCGAGCACCGCGACCTGCTTATTCGCGCCGCCGCGGATTCACGACAGATCAGTCCATGGTGAATAGCACCATGCCGGGCGCTTGTCTGAGGGATGAACTACCTTGTTTCGCGTTTCCCAGATGCGGTCCGAATCGGTCTTGTCCTCTCCGCGAATGCATAGGTGTGTGCCCGGCCCCGCGAAAGCGTCGATGTAATGCCAGCGCAGGCTGGGAATTCTCTCCCGGCGCTGGCAATCGAGAATTCGAGTGTATGCCGAGGCATATTGCCTGACGATCACAAGCTTGACTTCAGACCATATACCGATCTCGTCGTACTTTATCTCCACAATCGCAAATATATCAATGAAGTTACTCATGCAGCCGATGCGAAGCCATTGGAGCCAACCCTGCGATATGCCGTGCTGTGTTCGTCATGCCAGCTGTGGAACGAGTGGTATGATGGGTCGCCGGGCAGGATGAGAGGCGTCGATGCGGTACGGATTCGGCGGACTGATTCCGCGTTCACAGCGTGTGCGTGGCGCGCGGCAGCCCATCCGCGTAGCGCCCGGCAGGAGAGCGCGAATGAAATATCTCGCATTGGCGTCGGTTTTTTTGCCTGCAATTCCAGTTGTTTGCCCAGCAACCGGCACCGGAGATCAAGTTCCATGCCCAGACGGATTTCTTTAAGTTGCCGCCGGATCTGTATTTCGGAGAGCCTGCCGGCGTGGCCGTCAATTCAAAGGGGCACGTTTTCGACTTCTCTCGTGGCGGCGCGACCGGCCCAGCATACGGAGCGGCGGCGGCCCAGTTGTTCGAGTTTGACGCCGATGGAAAGTACGTCCGTGAGATCGGCCACCATCTGTATGCATGGAGCTATGCCCATGCCGTCAAGGTTGACAAGGAAGACAACATTTGGGTCGCTGACAAGGGATCGGACATGGTCATTCAATTCAGTCCGGAAGGCCGGGTATTGATGGTCTTGGGCCGCAAGCAGGAAGCCTCCGACGAGGGCACTGGTCCGATCAAGCACCCCAAGCCGCCGATGCAGCCGATCGACGGGGAGTTTCGCCAGGTCACCGATATAGCCTGGGACGCAGCAGGCAATACTTATATCAGTGACGGCTACATCAATTCCCGGATAGCCAGGATCGATAAAGACGGAAACTGGATCAAGTCCTGGGGCGAACCGGGAACTGGTCCGGGCCAGTTCAATACACCGCACAGTATCGCCACGGATGATGCGGGCAACGTTTATGTGGCCGACCGCGGCAACGGTCGCATTCAGGTTTTCGATGGAGATGGAAGGTATCAGCGCGAGATCCACATCAATGTGCCGTACGACCACAAGGTTCGCCCATGGATGGGAAACATGCCGTCCGAAATGCCCGCTACCGTGGAAGCTCCGGCGCCCTTGAACAAGACCATGTTGAACGGCTCTCCGTGGGCGATTTGCATCACGCCGGGGCCCATCAGGTGCTTTATGCGTCAGATGGTTATCCGGGACGTATTTATAAACTCAGTCTGGATGGCAAAGTGCTTGGCTTGCTTGGCTCCAGCGGCCACGGCCCCGGCCAGTTTGGCTGGATTCACGAACTGGCTTGCCCCTCTGAGAACATTTTATATGCTGCCGAATTGCTGAATTGGCGAGTGCAGAAATTGACCCTTGAGCAGACGCCGTAATCTCGAAAAGCTTCACGCAACAACTGGATGCATTCCCTCAACGAACTGTGTCAATATCACCCAAAAAGCCGCCTCTCGCACTCGGCCGCCTCCTGAAAGAATCCTGCGCCACGATCCTGTTCAGGATTGCCAGGCTGTATGCGTTTGGATATCGATCTGGACCAATAAATCCTTGACGCAGGTAAACGACATTACCGGCCGCGATTCTGGAGGAACAGTTCCCAGCGACGGAATGCAGTGCGTGCTATTCTCCCGCAGAGTCGAATGGCGAAGAGCAACGCTACGGACATTCTTGTGAAGGTGCATATGGCCTTTGGTTACGAGTATTTGATGGTGTACCTCCCCGCCTTCAATCCAGAGTCATTCCTGTTGTTCGTCTACAATCCGGCAGGATCTACCAAGCTTAGGGACTACTCGAGCGGTCAATGCAGAGTGGTCGGTCAGCCACCCCTGCAGGATGTTGTTCGTGCTACGGTCGGGGGTAAGACTCGCATCCCATACGACCCACATCTCACTATTGACGAGTACTACTGGTCCACTCAGACGCGGGATCTAAATGCTCGCTACCCAGCTTTTCCCCAGAGCGTTTCAACAACATTTTTTGCGGATCGACCTCAGGCTCAAGGCACATTCCAGACCCGTAATACGATTCCCGGACGAGCACGCAGGGGCAGCCAAAGGCAGTTGCAAGACTACCTGAATGACCATGAAGAAGTTCTCACTCGTGCTGCGATAGAGGCGCTTGCTCTAGGCCACCGCGAATTGGGTGCCTCCATCAAGTGGGATTCACCTCTTGCTCAGGAAAACTACACGGAATACCGCGATGGCGACTTCCTTCGAGCCATTTGGCTCGGTGATTTTGTGGGTGAACTTGCGAGCTTCTGGCCATCCGGTGTCCCATGTTGGGATGCGCTCGGAATTGTTTCGGATTTCAACCAGAGAATGAGGCCAAACATAGTTCTGGTTGAGGCCAAGAGCCATCTCTCTGAGATTTATGGAAATGGTTGCCAGGCTGAGGCACATCCTCGAGAGCTGATCGAGAAGTCGCTCGCACGGACCAAGGAGTGGTGCAACGTGTGCTTTCGGCAAGGCTGCCTAAGCTTCGGGCTCGAATAGTCGCGTTCTTCTCGACCCTATGCACCCATTCTCTCAGCTCGTCACGGTTAGAGACTGTGCCAAGGAAGAACCACACGCAGCGTTCATCGCACCATACGAGGTGTTCGAGTTCTTGCACACACCCCAGAGTTCTGCAATATTTGGACAATCATTTGCGTTCTGTACGCACAGTTGACCGCTTGAGACTTCGTAACGGAGACATCCGCTCCCGGGAGAAGATCTGGCTCCATTGCATGTTGGGAGGCCCACAACCCAACGAACATTACCTGGCACCATGCAAACCATAGCTCGGCAGCTACTAAGAGCAGTCGGGGCTGCAGGTACCGACGTTGTCGCAGCAATACAAGTCATTCCCATCGTCGTCCGTGTTACCACAGAGGTGTCCTCCATTGCAGCACTGCTTCTGCGAAGGATCATAGCAATCGCTTCCGCAGGGCTGCAGGCCACCTGGGCAACCTATTGAGCCACTGCCGGTTCCGCAGCGACCAGTGCCCTTACAGCACCCATGTACGCAAGGGCCATAAATATCGCACGCATAGTTACCAAGGGCTGGGCTGCTGCAGCCGCCGCAATTGTTGTCGTCAGATTCAAAGTTGGTGCACACGCCGTTGCATAGGTTTGGTGCCGCGCCGGGACACGCGCACGAGCCGCCCTGGCACGTTTGCCCCCTTTGGCAGACGACGCCGCACGTTCCGCAATTGTTGTTATCGGACTGGGTGTTCGTGCAGGTGCCACCGCAAGCCGACAGGCCCCGGCCGCAGGGCACACAAGTTATTCCCTGGCAGACGCTGTTAGCGGAACACTGCACGCAATTGCCGCCGCAGTTCGTATAGCCAGAGGCGCAGACGCACTCTCCGTTGCTGCAGACCGTGGGGCCCGTAGGGCACGGCGAGCAAGTGCTGCCGGTGCAGTTCTGGTAGCCGCTGTTGCATTGCCAGTTGCAGTGTCCGTCAGAACAGCCAGTAGCGGTCGAGCCTTGCGGGACGTATTGTGAACAGGCGTACCCGCAAGAGCCGCAATCGGTGATGGATCTGCTCAGGTCGGTTTGCCCGTCCGCACATGCGCAGACGCCGCTCTGGCACGTCTGGTGGTCGGGGCATAAGTTTCCGCAGCTTCCGCAATTCCCGCCGTCAGTCTGAAGGTCCCGGCATCCACCCGTTTGTGCAATACCAGGGCAGCAGTGGTATCCACAGCACGCTCCCAAGCAGACCGTTTCCCCCTTGCCGCATTTTAGTGGGACGCAGGGGCATCCGTTGTCGATTGTGGCTCCGGTCGCAAGACCATGACCTTCGGGACAAAGGGCCGCGTCGCAGGAGCAACCCAGGCCACATGGGCCCCCGGAGTGGCTACAGGAACAAGCGACGACGCTCGGAGGACACGAGGTCATTACACATGATTGCGAGTCTTCACAGTAAGATTCGTAGGGTCCACAATTCACGCGGGACCCGCCGTTACCGTTATGGCCAATAATGGCTGCGGGCTGGACCGGGTACGCCACCGGCTCCCAACCATGGAGTGCGGTTTCGTACTGCACTACGATGTCGCTAGTGCAGTTCTGGCGTTGTGTTTGGCCTAATGGGCTATCCGACGCGATCGATAGATTATACGACCCGAAGGTTCCAAGGTTCGTGAGGGAGGCAACGGTTTGATAGTGCACAGCGCCCTTGTAGATAGACGTCTCTGCAGTGAAGCCAGGCATTCTCATATATGCGGTGTCCTTTGGACGCGTGACGATTTGGCGGTCATTTCAAAGGCCCCATGTGAGTTTCAGTTCGGCAGCCGCCTCCCCGACCCAGCGTGAAGTAGGTGCTCTCTAGATCTGTAGAGCGACGCTCTTACGGTGAAGTCTGGTAAGTCCACCATTTGTTTCCTCTTGGCGTTTAGGTTCGATCATAATAGGGCGACATCTTGGTGACCAAGAAAGGAAAGCCCTCAAGCACCAGGTTGAAGTGAGCCGTGAAAGCAGGGTAGATCGTTATGAAGCTACCTGTGCAATCACCAGCGATGGAATAGGTTCCGGTGATCGGGACTTCAGGGAGGATTTCTCCGGCGATGCTCCCTTGTATTGTTCCAGCAAAGTTTCCTCTTCCATCCAGAGTGATTCTACCCAGGATGGCCAACGGTTCGACAGGCGGAATAGTCAGTGAGGTAGCGTCGATTGAGTAACCGTAGGCGCCCTCAAGGTCAGCGTTCTTGCAGACATCGGCTGCGAAAGCGGGGGCGGAGTGGAGCGCCATCGAGAGCGACGAAAGGGCTAGAAATCGGCTTAAGGGTTTCGAGAACAACGCGTCGAGGGCGAACAGCTTGAGCGGAACTGAGTGCATGAGATCTTCTCCTTTTGAATCGAAGTTTGGTCCGGGGCCGGACCTGCGTGTCGAGGCCCATGGAACAAGTGGTTGAGACTGGATGAAGAGCGCGTGGGATTGCCGTCCAGATTGACGGCGCGTGGCTCGATCGGAGCGGGTACCTCGTTTCTCATCCGCGAACTAGACCCCCTTATAGGGAAAGGCCACCGCCGATCCTTGAGTCTTGATCAACGTACTGCCGCGCCTCAGTTGACTCAATGGCTTGAGTGTTCCCCTTATGTGGCGGGTTTGTTCCCCGGGAAGTCCAATGGAGACAGCGACTCAGCGCTGGGTTGCCAACTTCTGAATTCAAGTTTGTGCGGCGAATTGCTATACTCCGACAGCTGGAGGATCCCTTGTGGCGGTAATCGGCTTCGGACCCTTTGAGATAGACACTCGATCGGGTGAACTGCGCCGGGGAGGCGTGAGGATCAGGCTGCAGGAGCAGCCGTTTCAGATCCTCGTGATCCTGCTGGAGCACGCCGGTGAGGTTGTGAAACGAGAAGATCTCATAGGCAGACTATGGCCGGACAACACCTTCGTCGACTTCGATCGTGGGCTGAACAAGGCGGTCAACAGACTGCGCGAGGCTCTCGGGGATAGCGCGGATAAGCCCCGTTTCATTGAAACTTTGTCGCAACGCGGATATCGCTTTCTCACCCAGGTCACGGCCGTAGCGCGAGATGAGGAGCATGGCCCGATGCTGCCGCCGCACGCTCTTCGCATCGATTCCCTCGCAGTCCTGCCGCTCGACAACCTTTCCGGTGATCTTTCACAGGAATACTTCTCGGACGGCATGACCGACGAGCTCATTGCTGCCATCTCGAGAATCAAGCTATTGCGGGTCATTTCCCGAACGTCAGTTATGAGATACAAAGGAGCGGGCAAGTCCCTCCCAGAAATCGCCAGGGAATTACGTGTGGACGCTGTGGTGGAAGGATCCGTGATGCGCTCAGGCGACAGAGTCAGAATTATCACACAATTGATCTACATTCCGGAGGACAAGCACCTTTGGTCGGGAAGATATGAGCGCGAGTTGTGTAACATCCTACAACTTCAGGCTGAGATAGCCCAGGAGATAGCCAGCCAGATTCAGAAGATGGTCGATCCAAGGCTGCTGTTTTCTGGTCAACCAATCCAGATCAATCCGCGGGCTTACGAGCTTGCCCTCAGGGCAAACTATTTGTACGAGAAATTTACCCCGATGGACCTGGCGCGGAGCGCCGACCTTTACAGACAGGCAATTGCCATCGACCCCGATTACGCTCAGGCTCACGCGAACCTCTCGCAGTCATATTTTTATCAAGGGTTGTTCGGGCTGGGCCCTTGCACCGATCTCTTTCCCAAAGCCAAAACCAGCGCGCTCAAGGCTCTGGAACTGGACGAAAATGTTGCGGCCGCGCAAAACGCATTGGCGGCAATTCATGTTCTGTATGACTGGGACTGGGCCAATGCCGAATCGGAGTGCAGACGCGGCGTAGAGCTGAGACCAGGCGACGCGGCCGCGCGCCAACATCTGGCCGATTACATGTCCATCCAGGCGCGTCACGACGAGGCTATCGCTGAATCCAGGAAGGCGCTGGAGTCTAATCCAATCTCCCGCGTAAGCCTGGGACATTTGGGACTTCTCTTATACAGGGCACGCCGCTATGACGAGTCGATCGCGCAATGCCAAAAGACCCTGGACATCGATCCGCACTACTGCAACGCGATGTGGTTTATGGCGCTCGCACAGGAGCAAAAAGGCCTGTTATCTCTTTCCATCGCGAACCTCGAACGGACAGTCAGCCTCTGTGGTGAGCCGCTATTCCTTGCGCTGCTCAGCCGAGACTATGCGCTGTCCGGCGAGAGGACCAAGGCACTCGAAATCCTCAACAGGGTCAAGACCCTTTCCCACGAAACATACGTTTCGCCGTTCGACATCGCCGTTATTCATATCGGCGTTGGCGACCTGACCTCCGCGTTCGAACAATTGGAGGAGGCATATCGGCAAAGAGTGTTCCGGCTCGTTGAGCTGACGATGCCCATGTTCGACAACTTGCGGCCCGATCCGCGGTGGAAGAATTTGGTACAGCGAATTGGTCTTCCGCTTAATTAAAGGTAAGATGACAATCTTGTGGTCAAGAATTCCGAATTGAATGCGAGTTGTTGCGATCAGCCCAGCGCGCTCTTCCAGCCCGAATATAGTCAGGTTATCCGAGCTTCCGGTCGGTTTGTTTGAATGCTAAGTCAGAGAGGAGCACGATGTGTTGCGAAAAGCTGAACTCAGCGGGCGCTGATTCAGAGAACTACCTCGGAGGCTCCTCAGAGACGATATGTACTACATCGGACTTGACGTTCACAAGAAAACGATCAGCTATTGCGTGAAGGATGCAGCTGGTCATGTGCACCGGGAAGGCAAGATCGGATCGACCCGGTGTGAGTCGGATGCCTGGGTACGGACCTTGCCGCAACCTCGGGTGATCGCGATGGAAGCGACGATCTTCACGGGATGGATCTACGATCATCTGCTTCCACAAGCGGAGAAGGTGAAGGTTGCGCATCCTCTGATGCTTCGGGCGATTGCTGCGGCCAAGAAGAAGAACGA
>Ga0302319_10005736_pt1 | contig 24814 bp, 7 predicted proteins | sample Bog_T0_2_FD_203319 | JGI IMG/M metagenome (GOLD analysis project Ga0302319, IMG submission 203319) | Peat permafrost microbial communities from Stordalen Mire near Abisko, Sweden - Bog_T0_2 | ecosystem: Environmental > Terrestrial > Soil > Wetlands > Peat | place: Sweden: Abisko, Stordalen Mire...
GGAAGACATTTTCAAAGTACGGAATGGCCGGAATATTGTCGTTCACCTTCTGATTGTTTCCCGCAAAAATCCCGTTCTGTTCCGTGCCAAAGGGAGCGGCATCGACGGCTTTGGAAAGGATTTTGGCTGCGGCGAAATAGTCGCCGCCGCCGGCGGGATCGACGAAGTCAGTGGGCTCTGCCAGATCGAGTTCCTGTAGCAGGTGATGTCCAAGCCGGCCTACGTAAGCCTCTTCAAACGTGAACCCGGACGGCAGCTGGTGCTGGAAGGAGAAGTTGAAGGATTCAGCGTAGGGAGTCTTGATGTGGTTGTCCATGCCCCAATCGATGGCGAAGCCGTCAACGGGCGGAGTGAACGGGAAAGTTTGCGTGGAAGAAGCGGGCGGCAAGGGTATGTTGGGAAGGTCGTGGGGGCCGGTGAAGCGGGGCGAATTCTCGAAGCCCAGCACATCCGCTGCATTGGTGATGCCGGCGGTAAGGCCGTAGGAGCCGGTCGAGTCGAATGTGTTGACCAGTGCTTCGCCGTAGTGGTCGTAGTACATGCCGGCGCTGGCACGGATGGAAGTTTTGGCGTCGGGCGACCAGACAATTCCGATGCGCGGGGCGAAATTGTTTTTGTTTTCGGGCCAATAACCTGGCGCGTGGTTGGCTTTGCCTGCGGGAGCTAGTGAGATCAAGGGCTCATAAACCTGGCCTTGTTGCGCTGCGGATTCACGCTGCTTGTACCAGGCATCGGTTTGGATGGTAGGCGCAATCTCCTGCCCGTTGGTTTCATAAGGGGTCTGGAGCACCGTGTAACGAACGCCAAGCGTGACGTTGAGATTGGGACGGACATGCCACGTGTCCTGCACATAGCCCTCAAACTCGTTTGCGTGAAAATTCTTGGTTACCGGCGCACCCGCGGCCAGAGCAGTGCCGGTGGTGGGGCCGGTGATGGTGTAGTTGTAAACGTTGGTGAGTTGGGGGATGACACCCATGAGATCTGCCCAGGCCAGACTCCATTGGTTAGTAAAGCCTGAGGACATGTTGGCGGGCACCGGAAGATCGGCGGTGTTTGCGTACTCATAGGTGGTGCTTGCGCCATCGAAGGAGCCGGTATTGCTGCTGTGGTGGTTTGTAATGCTGCGCCAGTTACCGCCAAAGGCGAAGGTGTGCGTGCCCTTGTTCCAAGTGAGCGTGTCGGTGATGTTGTTCACCGGAACATGGAGCTGGGTGGTTCCGGTTTGCGCGGTGGGTTGGGTGAGGCCATAGATGTCGACCCATGCTCCGGGAGCGATGCCGCCGCTCTGCCAGCCCTGGCGGATATACCCATAGCGCGCGTCGTTGACGATGTGGACCGTGGGGATCCATGTGTGGCCGAAGCTCATGCCCTTGGTGTTGTCATCGTAGAAGGTAGCTGCGGGCTGCCCGGGAAAGTTTTCATCTCCAGCAGAAGTGTCTTTCTGGAGATTTCCGCGAGCGAAGAAGTGATTCTTGGCGCTCATGTTGTAGTCGATTTTGAGAATGCTGGTGTTGAGGGTGCGGGGCGCTGGAGAGGCGAAGAAAATCTCGCCGCTGTTGAGGCCACCGTCGCCGCCGATGGTGCTGGTCGTGGTGGGTTCTGATGCCAGATATTTGAGAACGGCAGCGTTGGCTCCAGGGCCATTGGGGCAGACCGGCGAACCATTGAAGCTGTTCATGGTGCATGGTTGGTCCATCTGTGCGACCTGTGCGGGCGTAAGCGTGTCTGTGTTCCCTGTTGAGGCGTCGACGTAATTGAGGCCGCCGGCCATGAAGGTGGGCGTAGGCACGGTGGCTCCGACGACATCGTGCGTGGCGATGCGCTGGCCTTCGTAGTTGAAGAAGTAGAAGAGCTTGTCTTTGATGATGGGTGCGCCGAGTGCGCCGCCGAAGGTGTTGACCAGGTAGAACGGGGGGACGTTGGCTGAGGGGGTTGTTAGTTCGTTGTACTTGAGGAAGTATTGGTTGGCGACGACGTTGTCCGGGCGGTAATACTCATAGAGCGCGCCATGGTAACGGTTGGTTCCGCTCTTGGTGACGAGGTTGATTTGCGCACCCGAGGATCTGCCTGAGGCCGCGGTGCCATTCGAGGTGGTGACGCGAAATTCCTCAGTAGAGTCGAGTGTGGAGCGGAGGATTCCGGTGAAGGCGGTGCCGAATATCTGGTCGTTGTCGTCGAGTCCATCGAGGGTGATATTGCCCTGATCGGAGCGACCACCGGCGACGGCGCCCTGGCGGCTGTCGACGACCTCGCTGCCCATGTAGAGTACGCCGGGCTGCAGACTCAACAGGCTGATGGGGTTGCGACCATCCATGGGAAGCGCCTCAATGGTGGTGTTGCCGACCGAGTTACCCATGGTGGCATCAGTGAAGTCGAGCGTCTCTGCTGCCGAAGTCACGTCTACGGTAACTGCCTCCGCCTTGACGCTCAGTGTGAAATTGAGGGTTGCCGGTTGGTCTACGAGAAGCTCGGCGGTCCGCGTCTCCGCGGCAAAGCCGCTGGAGGTGATGGTGATGAGATAGTGGGCGGGCGAGACGATGGGAAATATATAGAAGCCCGCGGCGTTGGAGACAGCATGATATTTGTTGTCGGTGGCTTGATCGGCGAGGGTAATGGTGGCGCCCTGAACAAGCGCTCCGCTTGAGTCTTTGACGACACCGCGGAGTGAAGTGGTTGCTGACTGGCCGAATGCAAGGGTGGCGATTGAAAGGATGCAACAAAGCATCCATCCCGAACGGGACCTTTTCATGGCTGCTCCTTAGAATTTGGGGCTTGCGAAATTTGTTGACTTGCGCTTTTGTTTGATTTCAGTGTCGCGATCACTGTATTCACGTGCAGCGAACGTTACTAAGCTCGCGGTGGACAATGAATTCCCCGGAATGGCGTCGTTCTACGGGGTTTGGGAATTCCCGCCTGGAAAACGGGAATAGTGCAGCAGATCAACTCTTTGACAAGGCGCCATCGAGAGAAGCGCACAAGACGAGGTGAGTTTTATTGTGTCGGATATTGACGCGGATTTCAACTTAAATCCAAATCCTTCATCGATTTCGCGAAGATAACTTGATGTGCAGGTGGATGAGGGACGTGGTCTGCCGGACATTCCCCGGGGGAACGCTTCAGGCAAAAGCCTGGTGTGCGTGCTTCATGCTTCCCACCCTTGGCGCGATGAATCTGCGCCAAGAATGGGGCACGGAACTGCTTTCTGATTTGAGGATTCGATCAACTACTGCGTGCAGCCTGACGATGGCGCGGTCGCTATCGGCAGGCTGAGCGGATTCTGTTTTTGAAGGTCTTCGTTGAGCGATTTCCAGAGAGCGTTGACTTTTACCAGCGCATCGCAGACCTGGTCGACCGCCTGAATTTGTGGCTCGGTGGGACGCTGATCGGCAGCCTCCACGCTGTCAAGAAGACGCGTAAGGTCACGATTGACGGGGCCGAGACCTGGTGCGGTCCTGCTGCCTTCCGTTACCGCCTTGAGCCTCTTTTCAAGCTCCGCTGTGTCAATGGTCTTGCCCTTTTTTGCCGCTTCCAGCGCGGCAGCCAATGCGGCCTCGTCCTGGTACTCGTCGTAAGAGATCTTGATGCCGCTGAGGAGGCGGCGAGCCACAGCGAGTTGGGATTCGAGTTCTGCCTGCGTGGCATGTACACGTGGGTCGAGCTGGACCGTGACCTGCTGCTGAATTGTTTGTCCCGCGGCAGTGAGTTCAATGGTGTAGGTGCCCGGAACAACGAGTGGGCCTTCTGGCTGCTGGCGCGGTGTTTCATGAGGGATGGCATGGTCGGCGAGAGTGTACTCAGTGTATTGGAGAATGGGACCGTAATAGCCGGCTGGAAGGACCCTTGGCGCCTCATAGCGGAGATTCCAGATGAAGCGATGCAGGCCGTTTGTTGCGTCGACTGGCTGCGGCGTGGAGAACCAATACTCGGGGACGTTGGGCAGCGGCAAGTTGGGCTCGAGCGGCGTGCCTGTGAATTTGCGAACCACGTTGCCGTACGCATCCTTGATGGTGATGGTGGCGCCGTCGGCAGATGCGGACTTCAGGAAGTAATCGATGGCAATGCCGTCTGGCGGGTTCTTTCCGCTGGGCGTTTCAATGGGAAGGGGTGTGTCCTGATTTGTGTCCCAGCGAACGCGCAGCGCGGGCGCGGGCACGAAGAGGTGAGCGGCGGAATTGAGCACTTCGGGGTTGAGCTGGCGGATTGGAGTTATGTTGTCGAGGATCCAAAGGCTGCGGCCATAAGTTGAGATGACCAGATCGTCGTCGTGGACTTCCATGTCGGTTACGGGGGTGGCGGGCAGATCGAGCGTGAGCGGGTGCCAGTGGTCGCCATCGTCATAGGATAGGAAGACAGTGGAGTCGGTGCCGGCATACAGAAGTCCGCTACGGACCGGGTCTTCGCGGACTACGCGCACGCCTTCGGTTACGGGCAGGCCGGTGATGATGGATTGCCAGGTTGCGCCGTAGTCGTGAGTGCGGAAGATTTGCGGCGGCACGGCCTGGCGGCTTGAGCCAACTGAGAGGTAGGCCGTGGCGGCATCGTGATGCGACGGCTCAACGTAGAAGATTTCTGTTGGCGCGACTATGCCGGGCGGAGTCACCTTCCGCCAGTGTGCGCCGCCATCGCGGGTGAGCTGAACGATGCGGTTGGTGGTTGCCGCCCACATTATGCTGGGATCGATGGTGGAAGCGGACAAGGCATCGATGGATGCGGGACGCGGGCGATCAAGGTCGGCTTCCTCAGCTTCTTCCTTTTTGTCTTTGTCCTTGTCCGTTTTTTTGCCCTTGTCTACTTTTTTGTCGTTGTCGGCTTTTTTGTCGTTGTCGACTTTGTCATTTTTGCCGGCTACTGCAGGCAGGTTTTTCTGGGGAACTTTTTTATCCTCTTCGGTCAAGTCCGGACTGATGGGCTGCCAGCTCTCTCCCTCGTCGGTGGTCTTCAGTACGTATTGCGTGCCGAAGTAGAGAGTGTGCGGGTCGTGCGGCGCAAAGAACAGAGGCGGCATTTGCGATACGCGATACTTGTCTCCCTTTTCAAAGATGGTCGCGGTCTGGCCGGTCTTGCGGTCGTAGCGAACGACAGTGCCGTACCAGCCGCCCGAATAAATCCAATCGGGATGGAGAGGGTCTGGCGCGATGAAGCAGAACTCGAAGCCGCCCACGGAAATGTTGTCGGACAAGGTGATTTCGCCATTGTCGCTGCGGCTCGGCACGGACTGCGTTCCGCTGTCCTGCTGCGCGGCGTAGGTGCGGTAGGGAAACTCATGGTCGGTGATGACGTGATAGAACTGGCCGGTTGGCTGGTTATACCAGGAACTCCATGATTTGCCGGCATCGACGCTGATGATGGCGCCCTGATCTACGCCGAGAAGGAGGCGGCTGGGGTTATTGGGATCGATCCAGAGGACGTGGAAATCATCGCCCGAGGGCGCGCCCACATAGGCCTCGAAGGTGCGGCCGCCGTCGGTTGAGCGATAGAGCGACGTCTGGGCGGCGTAGAGGATGTCAGGATTTTTGGTATCGACGAAGAGGCGGCTGAAGTACGCGCTGCCGAGGATACGCGGGTCTTTGGTTGACTGCGTCCAGGTTGCGCCCGCATCGTCGGAGCGGAAGAAGCCCTGCTCCATGATGGCGTAGAGACGACGGCCCTTGGTGTTGCCAGCAACAACGATTCCGAGGCGGCCGCGATCTTTTTCTGGCAGTCCCTTGGATTGAAGCAGTTGCCATGTGGAGCCGCCATCAACGGACTTGTAGATGAGCGAGTTTGCTTCTTTGCCTTCCGGTTTGCCGGGAACTGGTGGCGGTCCGGAAGCTGGGACATAAAGCGACGCGTATTGAATCCGCCAGTTATCCGGGTCGACAGTGAGGTCGAAAACGCCGGCAGTGTCGTCATTCTTGAGGGTCTGCCGCCATGACTTTCCGCCGTCCTCCGACTTGAAGACGCCGCGCGGGGTGGTAAATGTACGCGTCGGATTGGGACGCGAGAAGACATACACACCGATGGAGTTGGCGCCGGCAACAAGCACGTCGGGATTATGCGGATCGACGTAGACTGCCTGGATGAATCGGGTGTCTTCGAGTCCGACGTGGGTCCAGGTATTCCCCTCATCTACAGACTTGTAAACGCCATTGCCGGGGGTTTGCTCACCTGTTCCGGCATAGATGGTTTTTGTATTCGAAGGGGCAACGGCAAGAGAGCCAATGGATGCAATGCGCTGTTTGTCGAAGATGGGCGACCAGACGTGGCCGGCATCCGTTGTCTTCCAGATGCCACCGCCGGGCGTGCCGAAAAAGTAGACGTTTGGATTGTCTGGGACGCCGGCAACGGCGCTTACTCGGCCTGCACGAAATGAGCCGATCATGCGCCAATGCAAGGCATCTAGGCTGGCAGTGTCGACGTCCTGGGCGAAGCATGCAGTTGCGGCAACGCAACACGCAGCGAATAAAACAGAGCGAAATTTGATCATGACTCCCCTGGGCCGCACGCGGGTGCATGTTGTCTGTCGATCGTTCCATTGCCCCGGGAGAAGATTGCGGCTATCTGTTTCAGAAGGTTACGCGAACACCCAGTTGCGCCGCAAATGGAATGCCGACGGTGGTGCCAGGTCCGAAGAAATCTCCCAGCGCTCCCTCGGGAATCTCGAGCTGTTTGAGGCTGGTGATGGGTGCGGTTTGCGAGCAATCGGCCACCGTGCAAATGGAGGTGACATTGGTGATTCCGTTTTGGTCTGGCTGCATCTGCGATGCCGGAACCGGAAGCTGGACAACGTTCACGGCGAAGTTTGCGCCCGGGTTGTTGCGGTTTAATATGTTGAAGAACTCGGCGAACGGATTGACTTGCCAATTCTCGCCAATTTTGAAGGGTCGGGATACGCGCAGGTCTGTCTGTAGATATGGTGTGCCGCGAAATTCATCGAGGTTCGTGTAGGCTCCGTTGACCCAAATGCGCGCCGTGTTGTCCGCGTTGGTGATGGTGATGGGGCGGGCGCTCTCAAGCTGAGAGACGCTGCTCAGTTCGAATCCGCCGGGGATATGCACCGTGCCGGCAAGCACGAAGCGGTGGCGGACGTCCTCGCCGGAAGGGCCGTAATCGCCTGGACCGAAAGCATCGAGCTGGCCTGCATTCGGACCACTTTGCAGGGTGCAAACGCCGTCGACATAATCGAAGAGTTCGCCGAGCAGGCATCCCCAGGTTTGCGCCTTGGAGAATTGGTAATTGGCAACGAGATTGAAGCGGCGCATGTTGCCTTGCAGGTGGAGCATGAGGGCGTTGTAACTGGAACGGTTGTCGGCTTCAAATACATTGACGTTGGGCACGACGCCGGCCTGGTCTGCGGCGTAGTTTGGGTCAGTCGATGAGATGAGCGGAGTGAGCAGGTTGGTGCCGCCGCTGTAGGGGAAGGCGCGATAGCCATGGTTCCCCTGCTCGTGCGTGTAGTCGGCAGAGGCGAGCCAGTGGTCATTGAAGGCATGCTGCACGCCGCCCGTGATGTGGATGGCGTAGGGGGTCTTGTAGTTGGAGCCGACGAGGTTTCCCGTCGCGCCGCTTCCGCCTTGCAGGCATCCCGTGCCGGTAAGCGCGTAGGTGTCGGGCCCGCCTGTAAGTTCGCACGTGCCGGTGGTCGCGTTGGTGTTGTTGGTTCCCTGAAATGCGGTTGCCCATCCGTTCTGAGCGAGGTCGTCATAAAACATGCCCAAGCCTGCGCGCAACACGGTCTTCCCGTTGTTGCCGGGAGAATATGCGAGGCCCAGGCGCGGGGCGATTTGCTTTCGGTAGTCATGCGGCAGGCTTGCCGCTACTGGAATCTGCAACGCCTGCAAAGTGATGTAGGCGCTGTTCTCAAGCTGACTTCGGCCTGAGCCTTCAAACAACCCATAGGTGGTCTGATACCGCAGTCCGTAATCGACGGTGAGGTGATGCGACACGCGCCAAGCGTCTTCAGCATAGAAGGAGAGCCGCTGCACGTTCTGCGAGAAGCTGCCGTCGCCTGCGGGCGTGTAGGTGCAAGTGATGCCCGACGCTGGATCAGGTGCTGGGTTGCATTGCGATGCGGCCGAGACATCGTAGAACGGTAACGGACTCGTGATACCGCCGCAGTCTGCACCGGGTGTGCCGGTGTAGCAATCGGGGTTGGACGGGTACTGAACGAATTGTTCGGCCGTGGATGCAAATGCACCGCCGAGCACTGGCTCGTGAATGAAGTCGACGCCGAATTTGAGAGCGTGACTGCCCATGATGTGGGTTAGATCGTAGCGGAGCTGGTATTTCTGCTGGTTACGCAGATCGGGAAACAGCGTGATGGGCGTGGCGAATTGGTTGTCGCCGAAGGTTTCAAATCCCGAGATGGTGAGCGCTGTGGAACTGAACGGGAAAGCCAGCGCGAAACCGAGATCGGAGTTACGCGTCTGCGTGAGGTGTAACAGGCTGGATGCGAGAACCAGGTTGCCAAGCCACGTTGGACTGAAGGTGTAGGCGTTGCTGACGACGGTGTTCCAGTAATTGTTGTGGGTGATGAGTCCGGTGGAAGGGAGCGTGCCTTGTTCCACCAGCGCGTTGTGTGTGAGGTAGGTATCTTCAGAAGAACGCAAAAACCACTGCGACTTGGGAGACTGGGACCAATCAAAACGCGTGGTCCCGAGATAGTCACGGAATGGGATGGGAACTGTGCCGGGAGTGGCGATGGAAGCAACGCCGGGAATCAGGCCTTGCGATGCGATTGCGCTTAGAGCGTCGAACTGCTGCATGCTGGCGGGGCTGTAGGCGATGCTGGCGTCTTCATGGACGGCCTCGAATGAAGTGAAGAACCAGGTGCGGTCTTTCGCGATGGGGCCGCCGAGTGTGCCGACATAATTTTGGCGTGAAAAGGGCTGCTTGGGGTTGGAGATGCAGGTGTCATCCATGCAGGTTTGCGCTGGGTTCTCGATCGGGAAGCGGGCATTGAGTGCAGATGCGCGCTCATAGAATGCTCCATCGCCGTGCCATTCGTTCGTTCCGTGTTTGGTGGTGATGACGACGGAGCCGGCCGTGGTCCATCCGGTGTCGGCGTCTTCATTCGAAGTGCGCACGGCGAATTCCTGAATACCATCGGGCGAGAAATTTTGAAGAAAGCCGCCGATCCAGTCGTCTGAATTGTCAGCGCCATCGACGGACAATTCGTTGTTCAATCCGGAGCTTCCGCCTGTAGAGACGGCGGTGATGCGAGCCTTGGTTGGATCCGAAGGTTCGACCGGCTCGGTGCCCGGCACAAGGTATGCAATATTGGCGAAGGTGCGCGCTGGAAGTGGAAGCCCATCGAGGTCCTGACTGCCGACAACACCACCATGGACTGCACTCGAAGTGTCAATTGTCTCGGAGGTGATCGAGGAAGGCGCCCCTTTCACATTGACGGTTTCGTGTCCGCCTTCAAGCTTCAGCGTGACTTTAATATCGCGCACGACGCTGACGGCAACGTCGACACTGGCCGTGGCCCGGGCAAACCCTGTGGCCGTGACCACGACGCGATAAGAACCTGGAAGCAAGCCCTCAATACGGAACTCTCCTTGGCCGTTCGCTGTGGCTGTGCGAGTTACGGAAGATGCGGCAGCTTGCATTACAATTTGCGCGCCAGCCACGCGCGCCGCACTCGCGTCCTGAACCTCACCGCGAAGTGTGCCGTTGGAATTCTGGGCGCGAGCGAGTGACGTTGCGAAGATGAGGAATAGTGTCAACGAACGAAGACTCATTCTGTTCATCTTGACCTTTCAAACAAAACGATAATGGCCTGCATGGTTTGGAATGCATGAAATGGGAAGTCGGAACGAATGAAAGGCCTTCCCGTGCAATTCCTTAGCACCCCTGCAATTGATCGCAGGGGTGCTCAGGTTTTAGTTCTCGTTCAAGTCTTACTTACTGTCCCGGTCTGCTGAAAACGACATAGTGCGTGTCGAATCCGGTGTTCTGCATTCCGTAGCCATAGGCTGAGAATCGCTTGGTGTCCGGGGTGTAGGGACGGATGGTTACATAGTCTCCATACCGTGTGGTTCCCACGTTGCTTGAGGTCGTACTGTAGACCACATAGTCGCCCCAGAATCCAACGACATGATTTTCGTAGTTGCCGCCGCCACCCCACTCGAGTGACATGCCAATTTCGTTATTGGCATCGACGCCGAATGCAGGATAAGCAAAGGCATAATTGGGATTCCAAATCTGCTGTTGCGAAATCAGATTGTAGTTGTTGTTCAAATCCAGTGCAACCCACTGTACCTGGGCTTGCGGAAAGCCTTTGCCGCTGCCAGCCGTCCATGCGAATAGCAATTCGTTAACCTTGCTCCTGTCGTTTCCGCCGGTCAGGCGAGTGGCTCCGAGCACGGCATTTCCTGGAAATCCGGATAACTTGTTTAACCAATCCTGGTTATCCGGTGTAAGTGAACTAAGGCCGCCCTGATTCCACTTCCCAATCGGCACATCGTTCCAGCTATAACTTCCGCTTGACTCTGGCCAGCTATAAACACGAATTGTGGAGTTGTTCGTTTGGCCGCCCCAGTATGCGGTATCAAGCGTGTTCTGGGTAAGGTGGCCGCCGTATGCCGGGTTTCCATCGGCGTAGTGTGTGTAGTTGAAATTGATGGTGGTTCCTGCCTGGATCTGCGAAAGCGGGATGCGAACGACAAAGTGTCCCTGACCAACGACATCTGCGCTGAGATAGATGTAGTTATTACCGATGGCTAAGTCGGGGTAGTCGAGCCATCCGGCGCTGCCATCGACCTGAGGCGCTGTAATGTCCCAATAAGTCCACGAAGTGCCACCAGAACTTTTCACGCTGGCCGGGCTGGCGGCGGCGATGCGATACCTGTTGAGGCCATTGGAACCGTTCGAGAATTGCATGACCCAGATAAAGCGGTCAATGCTGGGCACATACTGAATGATCTGATCGCAGCAGAATCCTCCATCGACGTTATTGGGAAAGATAGTTGTGGGATCGATCTGAGTAAAATGCACACCATCGGTGGAATAGGAGCCGTAGGAGTTGGCGGTCTCGAAAACAATGCCACTGGGACTTACGGAACCGCTCGGCTCATTGGGAAACCAGTTACTGTTAAAACCCAGCGATGAGTTTACTTCGAAATCAATACCGGGAGGATCACCAACGGGAGCGGGTTGCACGGCGGACTGCTTCGACGGTGTGGGAGCGGGGCGATCGGGCCCTTCCGGAACCGTCCAACCGTGGCCTCCCTCATTCACTTCTTTGGGGAAGTTGGGCGCCTGATGAGGAAAGTGCGCTCCGTTGACCGTTTGCGCGGGCGATGACGACGAATCGGATACGGCGGAGCCTGGTGCGCCCGGCGGAATGCGCACGGGCTTTGACACGGCAAATTTGAACTCATGGCCGTTCTCCTGGAATGTACCTTCGACACTGATGGTGTAACTGTTGCCGGCCTGGAATGAGCCGGTGAAGGCTGCTGCCAGGGTAGTTAGTCCATCTTTCGGCACGGTACCGAGCGGCGCGGGCAGGGATGCCGGCGTAGTTAGCGATGCACCTGCGATTGAGATCGAAGTGGCCTGGACGTTCTCGGCTTTCCCTTCCCCTTCATTGAGGATGGGAAGCGCAGTTGTAAGGGTATTGGATGCGATGAGACTTGCGCTTGGATTGCCAGCCACAAGACTTACAGTGGTCTTGTGGCAACCGCTGGTGCTAAGAAGCAGAACCAGCATAGACACCCACACGAAATGCGTGGGATACGACTGTTGCTTGGCGTTCATGGGGGAGATCTCCAAGCACATCCTGCATACTGCCGTAGCCTTTTGGGCGACAGCATTCGCATGCATCGATTTGTGGACGCGGCAGGCAGGGGAGTGCGTCGTGGCTATAAGAAACAGTAATAATATTGCATTGTCAAGATTATTCTTCCACGTAAAATGCCGCCGGCTTCAAGACACACAGCAAGCGGCCCGGGAGCGTTGCAGAGCTGTTGGATAAGTTATAAACAAAAGCACTTGAGTTAGTCAGCGAGTCATAAGGTAGTGAACCTCGCGCTCTATCTCCGCGATTGCGATGGGCGCGAGGCCCTTTGCCCGCAGTTTTTGATTGAGGTCTTCGAGTGGTCCTTTCTTTAACGCAGCCCACTCGCTGATACGCTGGCCAGATGCTGCCTTTGCTTCCGCATAGACTTCCAACCCCTGCGCAGGCGTTGCGCGGTCGGCTCCTTCTGCAACGCCGAGTGCGGCGGTGAGTTCCTGATTGGCTGCGTCTAGCCTGAGCGATCCAGCGCTGGTTCCCTTCACGAGACCATCGATCCGGGCGACGAATCGCTTGCATTCATCGGCGGTCTCGCTGTTGCCCTGGCTGGCAATCAACTTGGACAATTGTTCCTCTACCGATTCGATTTCCGCAAGGGCCTGGCGGGCACTGAGCGAATCTCGAAAGATTGTGTAGCTGGTTTTGAACTGCTCCTCAAGTTCGGTTTGAGTGGCAGGGGAACGCGGGTCTTTGACGATAGTGAGTGTCTCGGGCGGCAACTTTTTCCCATCAGATTCAAGCTCTACGGTGTAGGTCCCTGGTGCCACTCGTGGACCGCGGGGAATGTCGCCCTCACCATCATCTGGCTCGTCGGTATCCTCCACGCCGGTAGTTCCCCAGGCAAGATTCCACACTAGGCGGTGCATGCCAGGAGTTGTTGCAAGCTGTTGCGGCTTTGGGAACCAGCGTTCGGCGATTGGTTGTGGGCCATGGCTTGCTTCATGCTCGGTTGAAGAAGCGAATTTGCGCACCAGTTGATGATGCGCATCGTAGATTCGGATCTCCACCTTCTGTGCGGGAGCGGGAAGATAGTAGTCAAGAATCGCGCCGTTCGGCGGATTCTCCGCGGTTGGCTCTTCGGGCGGCAGTGGTGTTCCCGACCATAGGTCGCTATCGATGCGGACTGTTGTCTGCGGTTTGTAGAGAAAGGGCGCGTTCGTTTTGGACCGCTCCAACAATTGCCGCAACGGAGTTACATTATCGAGAATCCAGAATGATCGCCCATGCGTCGCGACGACTAGATCGTCCCCGTGCACAACTAGATCGCGCACCGATGTTACGGGAAGATTCAACTGCAGTGGCTGCCAATGATCGCCATTGTCGGTTGAGACATCCAATCCGAACTCCGTGCCCGCGTAGAGGAGTCCTTTCCGTTTGGGGTCTTCGCGCACCGCATTAACAAAGGCTGGATCGACGAGGCCGTCGGTAATGAGCTTCCATGTTTTTCCATAATCCGCGGTGCGGTAGATGTAGGGAGTGCGATCATCGACGCGATGGTACTCGACAGATGCGTAAGCTACGGCAGCATCGAAGTGGGAAGGATCGATTTGCGAAACTCTGCCCCAGGCTTTCATGTATGGAGGAGTTACATTGGCCCATGTCTTGCCACCATCTCGTGTCAACGAGATAACTCCGGTATCACTGCCTGCCCACAACACATCTTTGTCGACGTACGAAGGAGCAACTGTATCGAGCGTGCCGTAGCCGCGTTCTATCGCGTTGTCCGGGGTCGCTGCTTCGCGACTTGTAGGATCGTCGGTCGTAGCTCTAGTGGATGGATTGCCGCTGGGCGCAACTGCCGCCGCCGTTGCAGGAGATGCCTTTGAGCCGGTGAGGTCAGGACTAATTTGCGTCCAGTGCAAACCGCCGTCCGACGTCTTCAACACATACTGCGTTCCGAGATAGAGCGATGTTTTGTCGGCCTGGGAGAAGACAAGCGGAGGCGTCCAGGGATCGCGATACTTTCGCATTTGGATTGGTGTGCCGAATACAGGGACAGGCCATGGCGAAACATCCTGCGAGAGCGAGCGATTCTTGTCCCATCGCGAGACGGTGCCGTAACTGCCACTCGCGTAAATGATGTTGGAGTCCTTTGGATCGACCGCCAGGTAGCCGCTCTCGCTTGCGCTGGCAGGGAACCAATCGCGCGGAGTGATTTGTCCGTGGTTGGTCTGGCTCAGCACGGCCGCTGCCCCGCTATCCTGCTGCGCGCCATAGACGGTGTAGGGGAATTCGTTGTCGGTGGTGACGTGGTACATTTGCGCCGTTGGCTGGTTGTACCAGCTGGACCAGGTCTTGCCGCGATTGAGACTGATGGTTGTTCCCTGATCGGTGCCGAGCACGAGGTGCTGACCATTCTTTGGATCAACCCAAAGTTCGTGGTAGTCATCGCCTCCGGGTGCGCCGCGCAGGACGGAAACGGTTTTGCCACCGTCGACTGAAGTCATGAGAGCAACATTCGGCATGTAGATGACGTTGGCGTCGCTGGGATCGACGGTGATGCGGCTGAAGTACCAGGCGCGGCTGGTGAGGCGCGGATCGGCATTGGCGAGAGTCCAGTCTTGGCCATCATCATTGGACACATAGAGACCGGATTGTTTTGCTTCAATCAATGCGTAGACACGTTGCCCGTCGGCACTGACAGCTACGCCTGTGCGGCCCCAAGGGCCTTCAGGCAGGCCGTTCCCGATGCATGCAGTCCAAGTTTCACCGCTGTCAGTTGAGCGGTAGATACCGCTTCCAGGGCCGGCGAGCGGCGGGTAGGAGACCCATGGAGGACGATGAGCATTCCACATGGACGCGAAGAGGACACTTGGCTTGTTGACGGCGATGGCGAGGTCTGCCGCGCCGACGTCAGCGCCTTTGTCGAGCGTGCGCTTCCAGGTGGCTCCGCCGTCGGTGGACTTGTAGATGCCGCGATCGGCGTTTGGGCCATAGGCATGACCGAGGGCGCCGACATATACAACATCGGGATTCGCGGGATCGATGGCGATTTTTGCGATCTGTCGCGTCTCCTTTAGCCCGACATAGGCCCACGTTGTGCCGCCGTCAGTGGACTTATACACACCGGCGCCGGAAGCGAGGTCGGACCGTATGTCGGTTTCGCCGGTACCGGCGTAGATCACGTTTGGATTCGAAGGAGACACAGCAAGCGCACCGATGGAGGCTACCGGTTGTTGATCGAAGATGGGCTCCCATGTTGTGCCGGCGTCGTTGGTCTTCCATACGCCTCCATCGACAGAGCCGAAGTAGAACGTCGAGCCATCGCCTGGGACGCCGCTGACAGCAACAGAACGGCCGGCGCGGAAGGGCCCGATTAATCGCCATTGCAGGTCGCTGAAAAGCTGCGGAGCGACTGTTTGCGCCGCTGCTGGAAGGGCCATGAGGAGTGATGCGCAGATGACTTGAATTCGAGTTACACGATTCTTATCCATTCATTCTCCATGAAACGAATGCGCTGTTTCGAGTTAGTGGTACATGAATTCGAGCGAAAAAGAAAATGCAGATTCTTCGACTCACCACCCCCAAGCTGAAAAGCGCTCGGGGCCCCGTTCACTCAGAATGACGGCCTCTTTTTTGTTGCTAGTCTTCGTCGCCGCCTTCGGGCATTGTTGCTGGCTTCTGTTCAAGATTTAAAGGTGGTAAGTGTGCCGCTTCGAGCTGGTGATTCAAGGCAGGAATTGAAGATTCCTTTGAATGCTGCCAATGCTTGAGGACCTCGGTCAATTCCTCGCTCGCATGTTCTGTCGCCTTCACCTGCGCGGCGGTTGGCGCGGCGTCCGCCATCCCAACCTGTTCATAGAGGCCGGCCGACCCGCCAGCAACATCATCGAGGCCTGGCGATTGCTCACCGCCGCCGGGCTTCTTTTGACCATTCAACAGATCATCGAGTTCCTTGTCCAGTTTCTCTACCGCATCCTTGAGGGGCGGCCCAACTTTCTTCGACAATGCGCCCAACTGCTCCTGCGCGGAATGAACCTCAAGTGATGCGGAGGCGCTCTTGGATACCATCGCGGCCAGCTTGATCTGCTGCTCAAACAGGCTTTGCAGGTCGGCTGGGGTGGCATGGACGCGGGGATCGATCTTGATGGTGAATGGGGCTGACAGTGCTTTGCCTCCGACGGTGAGGCGAACCGTGTAAGTGCCGGGCAGAGCGAGAGGCCCTTGTGGGGTGCGCGGAGTTTCATGGGGCACGGCGGAGATTGGATACTGATAGCTGGTCGCAGTAGGCGTTGTGTAGTGCAAGTCCCACACCCAACGATGCATGCCTGGAGTGTCTGGGAGCGTCTTTGGCATGCGCAGCCAATAGAGCGGGATCAACTGCTTCGATAGCTCTGCCATGGTGGCCTCAGGCGCGTCGGTGCTTGCATATTTGCGCACGACTTTGCCAGTGCTATCGAGTATCTCCAACGTGACCGGGCCGGTTGTTCCCGGCGGCAGCGCGTAGTCGATCACAGCGCCGTCTGGAGGGTTCTCGCCCGCGGGTTCGTCGATGGGAAGCGGCGTATCCGGATTGGTGCTGCGACGGACGCGATAAGCGTTGCCGGGCTTGAAGAGGAATGGCGCGTCGGCCTTCAAATCGGCGAGTTGGCGCAGCGGCGATATGTCATCGAGAACCCAGAAAGAGCGGCCATGCGTGGCAACAATCAGGTCGTTGTCTTTAATGAGCAGGTCGCGCATGGAAGTGTGCGGGAGGTTGTACTGAAGTGCCTGCCAGTGGTCGCCCGCATCGAACGAAACCCAGACTGAGGTTTCGGTGCCGGCAAACAACAATCCTTTGCGGATGGGGTCTTCGCGCACCGTATCGACGGGCGAACCGTCAGGCAAGCCCGTCGCGATTGACTCCCATGTTGCGCCGTTATCGCGGGTGCGAAAGATGTAGGGCTTCATGTCGTCGATGCGCATGCGGCTTACTGAGACATACGCTGTGTTGTCGTCGAAGTGCGATGCGCTGATCTGCGTTATTTTGCTCCACGGTGTCAGAGAGGGTGGCGTGATGTTTTTCCAGTTTTTGCCGTGGTCGCGGGTGGTCCACACAAGACCGTCGTCGGTGCCTGCCCAAAGTGTGTTGGGAGATTTGAAGGAGGCCGCAAAGGCATAAATCGCACCGCGACGGCGCGCCTGGTCCTTTTCAGTAAGCGGCTTGAGGGAGGCGGGCTGGCCGGAGTGTTCGCGGATTAGATCCGGGCTGATCGTAGTCCAGGTTCTGCCGTAGTCCTTAGTCTCGAACAGGACGTTTGCGGCGTAGAAAAGATCGTGCGGATCGAGCGGGGAGAAGAGGATCGGCTCGGTGCGGTCTGAGCGATAAGCGGGGTCGCGAACGGGAATGGGCGTTACGTCCTGTACCTGGCCGGTGGCCATATCGTACTTCGACACTTCAGAGCGGCCGGCGCCGAAGACGATCTCCGGATGCAAAGGATCGGGCGCAACGTAGCCATATTCAATTACGCCCACGGGGTGCCACTCGCGGAATGTGATCTCGCCGTCGTTGCCACGGGTGGATATACATACCGAACCGCTCTCTTGCTGGCCAGCGCAGACCTGGTATGGAAATGAAGCGGTTGCCGCAACGTGATAAAGCTGCGCAGTGGGCTGGTTGTACCACGAACTCCACGTTTCGCCGCGGTTCACGCTGACAATTGCGCCCTGATCGCTGACCAGGAGAATGATGTTGGGATTGTCAGGGTTGATCCAGAGATTCTGATAGTCGTCTCCGCCCGGTGCGCCGCGCAGGCTCATCCAGGTTTTGCCGCCATCGACTGAGCGCTCCGTGACAATACTGGCGCTGTAGACCACGTCTGAATTCTTTGGATCGACCACAGGGATGGGAAGGTCGCCGCCACCGATTTTCAATGCGGGCCTTGGATCGTCCGTTGCTTTCGACCAATTTTCTCCCGCGTCGTCGGAGCGATATACACCGAGTCCCGCGGCCGAGGCATATCCGCTCTCATACGATGTTGCCAACGTTACGTAAAGCCTCTTCTCATCGCTTGCGGAGAGGGCGACCTGAATATGCACCACATTTTCCGGCAACCCTTTGGTGAGTTGCTTCCACGTTGTGCCGCCATCGGTGGACTTGAATAGCCCGCCTTTTGTGCCTTCGTAACTGTTGCCATCTTCCCAAGGGCCGAGCGTAGCCTCCCATAGCGCGGCGTACACAACGTCGGGGTTGGTGGGATCGATGACAACCTGGGAACCACCAGTGTTGGCGTCCTTGAAAAGCACCTTGGCCCAGGTCGCGCCACCGTCGGTGGAACGATAGATTCCGCGCTCATCATTGGGTCCATAGGGATGCCCCAATACAGCGGCAAACACCTTGTTGGGATCGCGCGGATCTACGGCCAGGGAGGGAAACTGCTGGCCATCGCGCAGGCCGAGATGCTGCCAGGTTTTGCCGGCGTCGGTAGATTTATAGATTCCATTTCCCACGGAAAGGTCGGGGCGATGCAGGCCTTCACCGCTTGCAACGTAGAGAATATTGGCGTCGGACGGCGCTATGGCAATGGCCCCGATGGACTGGGACGGCTGAGCGTCGAAGATTGGGTTCCAGGTTCGCCCGTAGTCGTCGCTCTTCCAGACACCACCGTCGCCCTGGCCGATGTAGAACACATTAGGCTGTCCCGGTACACCCGTTGCCGCGCGCGTGCGACCTCCACGAAACGGCCCTATCATGCGCCAGTGCATCTCCGGCAAGGGCGCAGTCTGGGACTCCTGGGCGAGCAGCGGTGCGGGCGAAATGGAGAAGGAAGCCAGCAGCACGATTGCGAGGGCGGCAGAGAAACCGGGGCGGCAAATCAGGGTGCGAGACATCATCGTGTGGGGAACTCCAGACAAAAGCAAGGATGTAAGTCATCTTAGAGCCTAGTGGACCCTCACCACAATTGTTTGAACTGGCGGAAGGATTTGAGCGGACCCGCGACATAGGGGGACGGTGTCGCCGACTGTTTCGCATCGCCGGCCAGAAGGCGCTGCGTCGCGGATGCAAAATTGAAATCCCGTGCGGACAACCGACCCAAGGCTCCAAGTATCGAAAAGAAGTGAACGGCCTGTTTGTGTGCTGAAAAGCATCATCAAACAGAAGCGAAACAATTCCCCGAACAATTAATTTGGCTGCTACAATTCGAGCCAATCAGAGCCGAAAGTGGGCGATTCCCCAAGGATATTCGAATGCAATCGAAGGAGCAGGATTACTGATTCCTCTGCAGCGCACTTGGCCCGCAGCCTGACCTCGAAACAGGATTCCGTAGCCGATTGTATTCCTTGATTCGCTGAATTTCCGCGCTGATCGATGACACCCGGCGGGAACAAGTTCCCAGGGACGGACCAACGCCGCACAAGCGGATTGATTCGTGTCTCGAACTGGAGTTGTTAGAAGCGCAATTGCAAGGAGGCACCATGCTGAGGTCACATGGGTTTCTTGCGGCAATGCTTTTGTCTTTGCCGCTTGCATCGATAGCTCAAACCCAGCCGGCAGAAACGCCCGCGCCGCCCACGCAACAGGACGGAGACGACTTTACGATCACAGGCCAGCAGGGTTCTGTGCTCCAGGTGCAGGTGCGCCGAGTTCCTGTGGACGTTGTTGTGACGGACAGCCATGGGAACCCTGTGCGCGGCCTGACTAGAGACGACTTTGTGCTGAAGGAAGATAAATCGGTACAGAACCTGCTCTCGTTTGACTACTTCGATGGCTCCGCGCCGAGCTATGTACCGAAGAAGCTTCCAGAACTTCCCGCCAACACCTTCGTCAACCTGCCAGGTGAGCCTGAACAGGGACCACTCTATGTGCTGTATTACGACATGGTGAACACTTATCCCGAAGACCAGGGAACCTTTCACAGGGAGTTGCTTGATTTTGTGGACAAGGCGCGACCGGGGACTCGCATTGCAATTTTTGTGAACGCAGACGGTCTGCACATGGTGCAGGGATTCACCAGCGACCATGCGCTGCTTCGTGCTGCCATCAACTCGAAGGGGCCTGGGCCGCACATGCCCCCGTTGTTTCTGGAAGGGGAAACCTTCGGCAGGCAGGACATGGGCGCGGCGATCTCCAATCTTCAATTTCTTGCCGAGTACCTGGGAGGGATTTCAGGGCGCAAGAACCTTATCTGGCTGGCAGACAAGTTCCCGGTACCGCAAGGCCCCGTGTTCATGGCCACTTCAGGCAACGAAATCATGAACAAGGAAGCGTTCGTGGTGCGAAATGCCTTCGCCGCCATGATGCGCAGCCAAGTTGCGGTTTATCCGGTCGATTTGAAAGGGGCGGTTGTGTACGCGGAGAACAGCCAGTCGCCTACCGGAGACGCCGATCAGAACCCGTCACCCTGGGGTGAATATGCGGGCGCGAAGAATGGGGCATCGGGTGGAGGCGGAGCAGGCGGACTAGGGGGAATCGGCACCGGAGCCGCCGGACAGAACACACTAGAGGGCAGCACGACGTCCATTGCCGGGCAGACGATCGGCCTATCTGGTTATTCGGTGACTTCAGTCGATCAATTTCGAGAGGAATACATTGCCAAAGCGACCGGCGGCCAGGCTTACTACAGCAAAAACAATATAAGTGTGACCTTGCGAAATGCGGTGGAGTCAGGCTTGAGTTATTACACGCTCAGCTATTCGCCAACTAACTCGAACTTTGACGGTTCTGATCGCCACATTGAAATCACTCTTGCCAGGAAGGGCGATTACAAGCTGAGTTATCGCAACCTTTACTATGCTATGGCCGACGACGCTGCGCAGACGCACGAAGAGGGGAGCACGGTGCAAGCCCGTTTTGTAGCCGCAAAGGCCGAAGATACGCTTTATGCGAATATCGAACATGGCGCGCCGATGCTGCATGACCTGCTTTTCAGCGCTCACTTGTCGGTTTCCGGTGCGCCCGTAATGGCCACCGCCGAGCAGATGGCGCAATTGGAGGACTCGCCGGCGTTCTTCCGCACGCGCCACAAGGATCGTCCGCTGAAACCGCTGGCGCCGGTAAAGCTGCAAAAGTATCTGATCGATTTTGGGGTTTTCGATCCGCAGTTGAAGGCTTTGGCGGGCGAAGGGGGCAAGCCTGCCAAGCTCGAGTTTGCAGCTGCTGCTTATGATGCCGACGGACGACTGCTGAACAGCATATTGAATGAAGGGCTGGCTTCAGACGAACCGGATTTAAACGGAAAAATCGGAGCGCTGTTCCACGCAGAGCAGGAACTTGAAGTGCCGCCCGGAGCGAAATCGATCCGCCTGGCTGTTAGGGACAAGCTGAATAATCGAACTGGGACTTTCGAAGTCCAGCTTCCGTTGAAGAGCGATGTGATGACGGCGCAATCGCACGCGGTGAACTAAGCACCTGCGGTGCGGCAGACGCTCACAGGAGGCTCGCACGGGGGTACTGCTTCCCGCACTTGCGCTAGAAAAAAGCGAAAGAACGGGGCACGGGGCCTTTATTGCTTGTGCTGGGCCTGGGATTGGTAGCGCGCAATGTTTCCCCGCAGAGCCGCTGCGAGATCGGTGTTTTGTTGCTGGACGGCCCGGTCAAGAGCATGCTGAGCCGTAACGACCGCTTTCTGATACTGGCCTGTCTCGGAGTACATGGCCGCGAGCATTTGCAGGATCGCCGGCTCCTGCCCTCCGGTGAGACTGGCGGCAGTTTCAAACTCCGGTAACGCGTCGGCAAATTTGCTGCTTGCGGCCATTGCACGCCCCAGGTTGAAATGGCATTCGGCTGACTGAGGGGCCAGGTCCACGGCCTTCTGTAATTCAGCAACGGCCTCATCCAGCTTGCCCGTGCGCGCGAGGATGACGCCATAGATGTTATGCCCGTCGGAGGACTTGGGAGCGAGTTCGATTCCCCTCGTCAATTCATCGATGGCGTCCTGGCGATGACCGCCCATCACCTCGAGAATATGGCCCATGTTGATGTGCGCCGATCCGTTATCCGGGTTTAGCTCGATGGCTTTTTGGATCTCCGACCTTGCTCCGTCGAGTTGCCCGGCTTCGGCGAGCGCACTGCCCAGGTTATTGTGAGTCTGCGAACTGTCGTCGTTCAGCACCAGCGACTTTTTGTATTCCTCAATCGCTTCACCGGTCTTGCCAGTCGCGGCCAGGGCGACACCGAGGTTGTTATACGGGCGGGCATCGGTAGGATCTTTGGCGGCGGCCACTTTCCAGGCCGGAACCGCCTCGGAATACTTATGCGTGTCCTGCAGTTGTTGCGCTGCGTCGAATTCCCTGTAGAAGTCGATTGCCGGAGTGTCAATATGGTCAAGGCCTTCGGGGCCAAGAGCAACGAATTCCGGTATGTTGACGGCGCGATTGGAGGCCGTTGCGTTTTCAACGACAACCGGCGGACTTGCGTTTCCCTGGTCGTCGATGTGCGTGAGATAGAGGTGCGTATAGAGGGACGGAGTCTTGGACGAGAAAGCTAGCCAGCGACCATTGGGCGAGAATGTGTGCCAGGAGTTCATGACTGCCAGGTTCGATTGCAGTGGCCGCGCCACACCTCCCTCAAAAGGAACGATGTAGAGCTTGCTATCGGGACGCATGAGCAGCCCGTTCTTGCATTGAACAAAGACGATCCACTTGCCGTCTGGCGACACCTTGGGGAAGTTGTTGCTCATGCCGTTTTCCGAGGCGCCTACGATTCTTTCAGGTGTGCCACCCTTGCCGTCGTTGAACGGGATGCGGTAGAGGTCGTACTGAATCTGAGTTTCGTTGGGGTCGTTGGCGTAGAGCGAACGCTTGTATCCCGTCGGGTAAGGGTCTTTGGCAGCCGCACGAGAGAAAACGAGCCATTTTCCGTCCGGGCTCCAGAAGGCGGAGGTCTGGACAAAGTTTGGATCGTCAGCGCCAGGCAGCGGATTCAGTTTTCCGGTTTCCCTGCTATACCAGGCCAGCACGCCGCGTGTGGGATAAAAGACCTGGCCGAAGCCGTAGTCTGGATAGAAGCCGTTGTAGAGGCGGTCAAGCACCCTGATCCCATGCGCGTAGGGCACGTCGATGGAGTTGACCACGAACTTTCCGTCGGGCGATAGCTGGCTCATGAACCCGAAGCGTTTTTGCGCGTGCTCCTCAGAAAAAGCGCTCCAGTGAATCAGATAATCGTTGCTGATGGTGCTGATTTTTTTAACAGGGATTAGCGCGTAGAGCCCTTTATCGTTGGCAGGACCGTCGACGTCGATCCCCAGCGTGCTTCCATCGCGCGAGAAAGAATGGCAATTGCCGCAGGTGGGCAAGCCGGTCATGACAACTTTGCTTTGAGGCTCGCTGATGTACCGCAGTTCCCATTTGATTTTGGGAAGGACCGAGTCGGGCAAGGGCTTGATGACGCCGCGCTGCGTGGTGGAGAGGTCGGGCGGAATCAACGGCACGTCTCGGTAGAAGATGGGGGCTGCGACGGGGTCCATTGATGTTTGAAATGTCGCTTCCGCATGAGAGAGCGGCGCGTGGTCCTTCTGATTTGCGAAACCAGTGATGATTACAGTGGCAGGCATTTCAACGGAATGCTGCTTGATCGCTTCCCATGTCTTTGCGTCCGGTCTCCAGGTATGCGAGGCGGCTTGTTCCTTGGTCAGAGTCGGAGGCACATAGCCCACCAGTCCGGCATCCACGGGGCCAAGCTGCATCTTTTCGCCATTGGACCAGACTTTGATGGGGCGCCGGTGTTCGCCGAACGCAATTTCGATCTGCCAGACGGTGGCGGAGCTGTCGTCGCGCCACGCGAACTGGGGAGGGATGATGTCTGGCGGATAGACGGTTTTGTCTTGGGGTATGTCGATTGTAAGAGAGGCAGGAGTGGAAAGGTCACCCGATGCCGGTGAGTCCATGGAAACGCGATTTAGCCAAGCCGGGATAGCGTTGGAGCTTACCAGAGAAACTGGAGCGACACTGTTGCTGGTTCCTGCTGCGATAACTCGGCCTGTGAGGCAGGCGCCAGTTGCAAATAGAACAGCCGCGGCGGCCGCGAGTTTCGGTGTCATTGATTCTCCCCAGTAGTTGCTTCGGCTTCACGCACTGAAGCCGTTTCCGGAACTTACCTTGAGGAGAAGGTCAAGAGATGTCCGGAGCCCATAAATCAACTGTTTCCATCATACCAAAATGGGAGAAGGAACACCGCCATGAATCTTCTCTTTGTTTCCTGCATGCTGCGGGCCAGACCATCGGTCATGGATCGTCGATCAAGGCGAATTGAATCATTTTGAATTGCGTTCTTCCGCAAACTCGGGGAATGCCGCTGGATGGGAGATTCTCATTCAATCGAATAGCTTTGCCGGCCTGGATATGCGGGATTTTCTGCGGTACAAAAAGAGGATTGCGAGAACAGCCGCATCGATGAAAAATACTTGATGAGAGCAGGCACTCAATCCAGATACAATTCCACACAACGAGAAAGACTGAATTCACACCGTTCTGTGCTGCGGGCTTTGAAAACGCTTACGGGAAAGCACGGTGTGAAAAGCTGCTTCAACTATGTCTCAAGAGAAATTGGGCTTCCTGATGAAAATCATTGAAACGCGCGCGCCACGGCCGGAATGCAGTCGGCGTTGGAGTACAGCTCTTACCTTCGTTCTCTTCTCTTCTCTGGTTTGTGCCCAGACAACTCCCGCGAATCAACCGGCCACTGCGAATCAACCAGCGACCCAGGCTGCGCAGGAACCCGCCGATAGTACTCCGCATTTCAGTACCAACGTCGACGAAGTTTCCCTTGACCTGGTGGTTCACGACAAGAAGCACAAGCCGGTTCTCGATCTAAAGCCGGAGGACATCGCCATCACTGACGATGGAACGCCGGTGAAGCTGAATGGATTCCGCCTTGTGCGGGGCGAAGCGGGCTCGGGACACATTGTTACGCTGGTGTTTGACCGCTTCGAGGGTCCACTGGCAAAGAGCGCGAAGGTGATGGCGGAGAAAATACTGAAGGCTCTGCCCACCGCTGGCTACTCTTTTGCTGTTCTGGACATGGGTGGACGTTTGCGCCTGCTGCAAGGCTACACGGAAGATCGTGGGGCGATAGAGCAGGCGATAACAGTGGCAACCGACAGCAACGTTACGAGGATGGTT
>Ga0302319_10005738_pt1 | contig 24813 bp, 19 predicted proteins | sample Bog_T0_2_FD_203319 | JGI IMG/M metagenome (GOLD analysis project Ga0302319, IMG submission 203319) | Peat permafrost microbial communities from Stordalen Mire near Abisko, Sweden - Bog_T0_2 | ecosystem: Environmental > Terrestrial > Soil > Wetlands > Peat | place: Sweden: Abisko, Stordalen Mire...
AAAAGGAGATGGATTCCCCGGTCCCAAAACGCTCTGGCAGGGATTAAGCGACATTCGTATTTATCTGTGCATCCATCGCCGGATGTCGGGGATGGATCACTCCGAGAAAGTTAAGTAGAATGACATGCTCGTTTACCGAGGAAACGATCAAGATGTTCAAAACACGTCAGGACTCCATCGTCGAGCCGGTCACTGTCGGGTCTGTTTTCCAGGACATCTTCCAAGGCCGTTGCCATCAAATCTATGCCAGTCGCCTGAGGCGACGGCCTCCAGTCCATGCCGTCGATCATGGCTTGGCTGTAGAGATCCCCTGCGGCCTCGCCCAAGCGAGGCGCCCCGAAGACAATGGTCGTCACGCCAGCCTTTGTGGATTGATCGAGCACTCGGACCTGAGTAGCAGCAGCCCACCACCCAGGCTTGCGGCCGCGCTTGCCGCTGGCTCCCCGCAATGCGACCTCAACGGTGTGCTGTGTTGCGCTGGGGAGCCAATCGTAGAAATATCCGAGGGCATGAGGCGATAAGCCACGGGCGGTAGCCGTCTCAGAGCGCAGACGCACGAGTGTTTCAACGAGTTGAACCATGGGTCACCTCCTCATCCCTGATGGGTGCGAGGACACCGGGAGAGCAAGGCTCTCCACGTGATATGACGACGTTGCCTGTCCAGCGTAACACGGCGGGAAGGATGCGAAACAGCAACAACACCCGAGCCGGTCCCTGGTCGCTGGCGAACCCTCGGAAGAAATGGCACGAATAAATGGCGACTTACTCCTTATACATCAGGATATTACACCGCGAACGGGGGTGGTATCAAGCCCCTTGCCCGGATCGGGACGAGGCAAAAACGATACCGACCACCACGCTGCAATGGGCGAGCTGCGAGGCGCGGACGATCTCTAGCCCATGCCCCCGGTCAATGCCCGCGAGCACTACCTGGTGGCTCACCGTACCTCCATGTCTCCGCAGCAGTGCCCCAGTCGGTGATGGCAGAAGGATGAGACTGCCTGGCCCAGGTGCCAGAGCAGTGTCGATGATGAGCAGGTCGCCATCATCAGCAATTGGTCGTCCTCCGTCACCTATAAAGGCCTGGATCCGCCAGGACGGCCTCCAGGTCTCGTCCGCAGTTCGATCGGGAAGTGGTGCCTCGATAGGATGCTGGGATATCCACCATCCCGGCGCTGTGCTCTGATCGCCAACAGCAAGCCAACTGAGGGAAACCCCCAGTTCTCGTGCAATGATCGGTAGATGTTTGGAGCGGATGACCTGGCCCGTGAGGAATCGGTGAAGATTCTGCTTTGAAAGGCCACATCGTCGTGCCGTGGGACGGCATGGCCTGCCCAATTCACAGACCAGGACAATACCGCTCAGTGAGCATCCGTTGCAGCGCTTCTATCGAAGATTTCTTCAGCCCAAGCGCAGGTAAATCTAACTGAGTCTGAGGCAGCGCCGTGATGAACTCGGTCATATCCGTCCGTACCACCGTAGGAATTTCTACGCGATAATCCGGGTCGATTATGGTGCTCAGGCGCACGACATCGTTGCGATGTTTGCGGATGTCCTTTTGGTCAATGGCTTCGCCGGCTTTCAGACGGGCACTTAGATCCAACCAGGCGCGCGCCTTGAGCGGAATCAAATGCTCAGCACGTACGATCGGCAGGCCGTTCACTTCCAGTCGACCCGTTCGCAGCCAGCCATAGTAGTCATTGTCGAGCAGGATTGCGGACAGACTCAATGGATCGCCGGTTTCGTCGATGGTGCGGATTGCCGGGATGAGGTGCTGGTCTTCGGCCAAGTTCAGTGCTTCGGGAGCACGCGCGAACAATTCGATCATCGCGGGGTATCCCGGAGCCGTTGGCTTTGCGAAGCGATGGTACTCGCGACGCCCGCTCGAGGTCTCTCGCTGTGCGTATCCGCCCTCGCGGATGAACGCCCAGAGCACACGCGCAAACCCCGGATCACCGTGCTCCTGACAGAGGACTATATCCAGGTCTTTGGTGGCGCGGAATTCTAACCCGAGGAGTTCCATCGCCACCAGGCATGCCGTTCCGCCAATCAGCACGAAGCTGTTGTTGTGCTGCACGAAGCGCTCGCGAAAGAGGTCGAGACCTACCAGCGCCATGGGTACTCCGCGATCATGTGAGCAGTGGCCGCCTCGACACGTTCGTCGCCGGCAGACTGCTTCGCGACAGACAGCATGATCGAAAGCGGGTCGGCGGAGTTGATCCGCTGAGTCGGCAGATCCCGGTGGAGATCCGGTGCATAGCGCCACACCTCAACCATCACCGCACCTCGTTCACCACGAGCCGCAGATACTGGACGATCCAGTTTTTTGTAGGCGATCCATGCCGACCGTTCGACTGCGATGACCGGCATAGCTGGAGCCACCACATCGCTGTGGACCGATAGGCCCGTCAAACCTGCCGGACACCCAGGCACTTCGACCCGAGGCACTACGATCTCACGCCGTATCACGGGATCCCGCATAAATGGTTGTGTGGCTTTCCAGAGTTCACGTGCGTTGCCTCGCCATTGCGCCTTCCGCTCTCGACCAAGGTGCTCGACCGTCAGGCCGGGGACCTGCTTCGTGAGGTGCTCGATATCGTCAAACGCTCGGCTCAGCGACATGGGAGTGTAGTTGAGGCGTGGCGCTAATACCCGGGCGGTGTCGGCCTCGGCCAAACCATGATGGATCCACCAAAGTATGGTTGCCTGTGCGGCTGGTCTCAGCGACTCGCTGGTGGTTTTTGATTTCTGAAACCGTTTCTTCAGCACCATCCCGAGGAACGGGAGGTAGATCTGTGCGCCAGGAACAACGAATGGAATCCGCTCGGCGATCAGACGCCGCCGCAGATGCGGGGTGATCTGATCCATCACCATGACGATATCCTCAGACCACTTATCTCGAATGATCGCGAGGTGCTTCGTGATGGTGTCGCTCGAAACATCCTCGGTCTCGGTACGAATGAGGAATACACACCGATGGCCAAGGAGGTTTGCCGCTCGCACGCCATATTGACTGCGCAGCGCCAACGGCAGCCGGTTCTCCAGGTCAGAGGACTCCCACGTGAGCTCAGCTCCCAGGGCCTCAGTGAGGTGGTGCTCGAGGTCGGCAGTAGTGGTCCTGGAGTGGGTCACGACAGTAACTCTAAGAGCAATGATAACCTATCAAGAGTTATCGTTCCAAATAATGTTAATGAGGGGTTTCAAGCGTACAGAAGGGGTCACCGGCATTAAAAATCGGCAAGTAATAGCAACACTCTCAATTATACCATTGCGTTTTATTCTGAGAGTTTATATTACTCACATGGAAACGAGCCCGCGTGTGCTGACTCGCTGTCCTGGAGACCGAAAAACCCAGCGCTTTGCAGGCACTGGGTTCGGGCTCCTCAACCCGGAGTCGGCTAGGCCGGTGGTCCGTGCGGAGGGTGGCGTGTTGCAACTACACTCTAACCGCATCGAGCCTCAGGTCCAGCCGGGTCCATGTAACGGAGGGCCCACCGTGGCTTTTCCCGTGATCCCGCTGTCCGGACGTTCCGGCAGTTATTCCTTCACCCTGATTCCTTGGGGACATCCCCTGAACGCGGTTGGCGCCGTCTACGTCGCCCTCCGCTGCCAGCCGAATGTCACCACGGCGCTCTACGTTGGTCAGACCAATGACCTCCGTCAGCGCTTCGCTGATCATGAGCACGACGAAGCGTTCAGTCAGCATGGGGCGACCCACCTCGCCGCTCTGGTCGTCACCAATGAATCTCAGCGTCTGGCTATCGAAGGCGAGCTGATCGCGTCGTACGATCCGCCGATCAACACGCAGATGCGTCCGGGGCCGTTTGCCCGGGCGCTGATGGGACGCTAAACGCAATGAACACCGTCCCGCTGTCGTCGATCGCCAACATCACCTCCGGGCTTTCGATCCCGGAGGCGATCAGGCACGTGCCTGGTGGCAGATTTCAAATCCTGTCGCCGCGACATGTCGACGACGGTGGGCGGCCGTTCATCTACGACGACCAAGTCCACGCCATGCGCATGGACTTCGATGAACGGCTCGCCAAACGGGCTGAGGCATACTGCGTAACTCCCGGTGACGTGGTCTTCATGTCCCGCGGTGAGAAGAATCGGGCCGCGGTCATCCGCAGCTGCCCGACCGACACAGTGGCACCAGTGGCATTCTTCATCATTAGACCAACAAACAGCACCGTGTTGGCTGACTATCTGGCCTGGTATCTCAACCAGGTTCCGGCCCAGGCATTCATTACCCAGCACCGCACGGGTGCCGGCACTCCGCTAGTACAGCGACAATCATTCGGGGAACTCCCCGTCTCTCTTCCCACCTTGGCTAAGCAACAATCCATCGCCCATCTGGGCGAACTCATGCTGCGCGAGCTGTCGTTGGTCGAACGACTCGGCACAAGCGTAGCTGCACGTAACCGGATACTTGGCCAGACTATCCTCAACACCATCTCTCCCACCGAACACTGAGCACCACCATGACTGAAACCACTACTCAAGACGACGTCAATCGCATCCTCTGGCAGGCCTGCGATTCCTTCCGCGGTCTCATTGATGCCGCGGATTATAAAGACTTCATCCTCACCATGCTATTTGTGAAATACATCAGCGATGTATGGAAAGAGCATCGCGAAGAGTACGCCACACAGTTCAAGGGCGATGAAGAGCGCATCCGTCGTAAACTGGAGCGTGAACGTTTCGTGCTGCCGGAAAAATCCAGCTTCGACGAGATCTTCTCCAAACGTGACGGCGCCAGTGTCGGCGAAGTGATCAACAAGGCCTTAGAAGCCATCGAACTCGCCAATAAAGCCAAGCTCAAAGACGTCTTCCGCAACGTAGACTTCAACAGCGAGTCGCGCCTGGGGTCGACCAAGAAGCGCAATCACGTCCTCAAGAACCTGCTGGAGGACTTCAATAAACTCGACCTGCGACCATCGCGGCTGTCAGGCAACGATGTGATCGGTGACTCCTACGAATTCCTCATCGGCCGATTTGCTGATGATGCCGGAAAAAAGGCTGGCGAATTCTATACCCCCAAGGAAGTCTCCATCCTGTTAGCCAAGTTGGTGGCGCCCAAGGCCACCGAGCGCATTTGCGATCCGGCCTGCGGTTCCGGCTCGTTGCTGCTGCGCTGTGCCCGCGAGGCCGGGTCGAACAACATCGCCATGTATGGCCAGGAGAACAACCGGTCGACCTGGGCACTGTGCATGATGAACATGTTCCTGCACGATGTGGCTAATGCCCGCATCGAGGCCGGCGACACGTTGCTGGAACCCCAGCTGGTCGCCAACGACCAACTCATGCGCTTCGACGTCGTGGTGGCTAATCCACCGTTCAGCCTCGACAAATGGGGTGCTGAAAAAGCCGATGAAGAAGGCCGGCGCTTCAACCGCTGGCACCGTGGTGTACCGCCTAAAAGCAAGGCCGACTATGCGTTCATCAGCCACATGATCGAGACAACGATCAAAGATACCGGGCGCGTCGGAGTCGTAGTTCCGCACGGCGTGTTGTTCCGCGGCGGTGCGGAAGGCGCCATCCGACAGAAACTCATCGAGGAGAATCTCCTCGATGCAGTGATCGGCCTGCCCCCCAACCTGTTCTTCGGCACGGGAATCCCGGCGGCGATTCTGATATTTCGGCGTGATCGCGGTGCACGTACCGATGTGCTGTTCATCGACGCTTCCCGCGAATTCGCAGACGACAAGACCCAGAACCGCCTGCGAGAAGAGATCGAGGTGGCAAAGATCATCGATGCCTATCGTGCCAGAAAAGAGGTCGACAAGTATGCCCACGTTGCCAAACGCAAGGAAATCGCCGACAACGACTTCAATCTCAACATTCCCAGATACGTCGACACATTCGAAGCCGAAGAGGTGGTGGATATTGTCGCGGTGAACAAGGAGATTGCTGGGCTGGAATCCGAGTTGGTCAAGATCCGGGCGGAGATGGCTGGATGCCTTAAGGAGCTTGGACTGTGAGTGTTCAGGCCACTAAAACCGTACTTCTCGGTGATGTAGCAACGATTCGTCGAGGCGCATCACCCAGGCCAATCGACAACCCTAAATGGTTCACGTCTCCGGGAAATGGACGTGGGTGGATTCGCATTGCGGACGTCACTGCGTCTCGCGTAACACTAGGGAAAACTGAGCAGTACCTTTCCCCTCTAGGCGAGGCCAAAAGCGTCGCAGTCGACCCAGGTGACTTGATAATGTCCATCTGTGCCTCTGTCGGTGTTCCGAGATTTGTTGGAATTCCAGCCTGTATACATGACGGATTTGTTGTTTTTTCCGATTACGAGACGGTCTTAGATAAGCGATTTTTATACCACTATCTTAGCGTCTTCGCACCCATAACCGGTAAAAAGTTTGGTCAGCACGGTTCTCAAACGAATTTAAATACCAGCTTGGTTGGAGAGATGGAAATCATCTCTCTGCCGATGCAAGAGCAGAGGAGGATAGCAGACATAATCGATAATTGGGACAGCGCGGCACTACTCTTAGAACAGTCACTGGAAGCAACGCGGAAACGGCTCCAGGGTCTCATGCAGCAGTTATTAATTGGGCAGAAGCGGATTCCTGGATTTACCAAGTCGTGGCAACCATTTCCACTTCGAGCGATCCTAACAGACTGTCGACGCCCAGTAATTAAGCCGTCATCTAGTTATGTTTCACTGGGGGTTCGTTCACATTGTAAAGGGACATTTACGAAGATTGTTGAAGACCCCGGTGCGGTTGCCAGCGAAACCCTTTGGGTGGTCGAGGGCGGAGATTTCGTAATTAATATTGTCTTTGCCTGGGAAGGCGCTGTGGCGATCGTCCCCATGGAACACAGCGGTGCGATTGTCTCTCATCGTTTCCCGGTCTTTCGACCAAAAGACGATGCAATAGAGATAGATTATCTCCGCGCATTAATGACATCGCCGTGGTTCATCCATCAGATTAGGCTGAATTCTCCAGGTGGTGCCGGGCGAAACAAGACCCTCAATATATCCACATTTATGGACACAGAAGTTCTTTTGCCGACTAAAGAAGAACAAATAAAAATCGCCCATGTACTGTCAACACAGGGACGAGAAATTGCCATGCTGGAAAAATTGGCCGCAGCTTATCGCACCCAGAAAATAGGCCTCATGCAGCAACTCCTCACCGGCAAACGCCGCGTAAAGATCCAGGCCGCGTAGGAGAACACCCATGGCGTTGTCCCCCTACCTCGAAGACCTCGACAGCCAGATTCCAGCGGTGCAGTTGCTTTGCGCCCTGGGCTGGCAGTACCTCAGCCGAGAAGATGCTCTGGCTCTGCGTGCAGGGCGGCAGGATCAGGTGGTGCTCAGTGGTATCCTGCAGCCATGGCTGAATGCGCACAATCAGATCGATGCTCGTGGAAAGACAGTTCCATTTTCGGACACGAATCTTGGCGAGGCCATCCGACGTCTAACCGATGTTCCATACGATGGCCTAGTGCGGACCAATGAGGCGGTTTATCACCTGCTGACCTTGGGGACGAGCGTCGATGTCGAGGTGGAGGGTGATCGGAAGGGTCGCCAAGTGCACTTCATCGATTGGGTGCGGCCAGACCAGAACGTCTACCACGTCAGCGATGAGTTCGCGGTCGAGCGTTCGAAATCCCACGAGACCTGCCGACCAGACCTAGTGCTGTTCATCAACGGCATTCCGGTAGTGGTCATCGAGTGTAAGCGCCGGGACCAGGATCAGGACGTCGGGGACAAGGCGATCGAACGGGCCATCAAGCAGGTCATTGGATATCAGAAGGACGACCATATTCCCCAGCTTTTCCAGTACGCGCAGCTGCTACTGGGAACCAGCGTCAATGCCTGCCGCTACGGTACGGTGGGGACGGCGCTAAAATTCTGGAGCGTCTGGAAGGAAGAGGGATCACACGAACAGACCGTACACGCCGCAGCCAACCAGCGCTTCCCCGACGACGTCGAAGCGAAGCTGTTTGCCCCGACTGAGGCGAAGCATGCCGATGCCTACCGAGAAGCACGGATGTGGTGGCAGGAAAAAGCCAAGGCAGGCGATCGTCTCCCCACTGAGCAAGACCGCACTCTGTGGGCGATGTTACGCCCGGAACGTTTGGTGCCGTTCATCCGTGATGCCGTGGTCTTCGACGCCGGCGTGCGCAAGGTCGCCCGCTACCAGCAGTGGTTTGCCGTGCAGGCAACGGTGGCACGTGTTGCCGCTGTCCACGAAGGCGCACGCGATGGCGGCGTCATTTGGCATACGACCGGGTCCGGCAAGTCGCTGACCATGGTCATGCTGGCGAAAGCTATTGCCCTTCACCCAGGTATCTCCAATCCACGGGTCGTACTGGTGACCGACCGCGATGACCTTGATGTCCAGCTGTCGCGGACCTTCGATTCCTGCGGAAAAACCACAGAACGGGCGCGCACCGGCGAACATTTGGCAAAGCTCATCAGGGAAGGCCAAGCGAGCGTCATCACGGCGATCATCAACAAATTCGCCTCCGTGATGGACAAGAGTCAGGCTCAGGATCTGAGTTCCAACATTTTCGTCATGGTCGACGAAGGTCACCGCACCAACTACGGTGGCTTCGCGGCCAAGATGCGCCGGGTCTTTCCCAACGCCTGTTACATCGCTTTCACGGGAACCCCGCTGCTGAAGAAGGACAAGCTGACCGCACAGAAGTTCGGCGGCTTCATTCACAGTTACACCATGCGTCAGGCGGTGGACGACGAGGCAGTGGTGCCGCTGGTCTACGAAGGACGCATGGCACTGCTGGAGCAGAATGAACGAGCACTGGACCAGTGGTTCGATCGACTGACAGAAAATCTTTCCCAAAAACAGAAAGCAGACCTCAAGCGAACACTCGCACGCAAGGAAGTCATCACCCAAGCTGAGCAGCGAATCAAGTTGATCGCCTTCGACATCAGCCGGCACTTCCATGACAACATCGCAGGTCGCGGGCTCAAGGGACAGGTGGCGGCCGATTCTCGTACGAGCGCAATTCGGTACCGGAAATTCATGCAGGAATTTGGCCAAGTGAAGGCCGAGGTCATCATGTCAGCGCCAGACGTGCGCGGTGATGATGAAACCGTCGAGGAGGATGAGTCCCTGATTGCTCAGTTCTGGACTGAGATGATGAAGCGCTTCGGGACGGAGGAGGCCTACAACCGAAAACTCAAAGCGTCTTTTGGCCAGGAAGATAGCGAAGTCGATCTGCTGATCGTCGTGGACAAGCTCCTCACCGGCTTCGATGAGCCGCGCAATGCGGTGCTCTACATCGATAAATCACTCAAAGGCCACAATATCCTGCAGGCGATTGCGCGCGTGAATCGACTGTTCCCTGGGAAAGAACACGGGCTGATCATCGACTACCGTGGTATCCTGGGCGAGCTCAACGACGCGATGAAAACCTACGAGGCGCTTGCCGGCTTCGACCCAGACGAAGTCGATCTGATGGGAGCGGTTACTGATGTCGGCGCGATCATCGCCGACCTCCCCCAGCACCACAGCGACGTATGGGCTACCTTCAAGGAGGTCGCCAACAAACACGATATCGAAGCCATGGAGCGCCATCTGGCCCCTGAAGATCGACGCGAGGGCTTTTACTCGACCTTGCGGATCTTCCAGAAGACCTTGGCCACGGCGCTCGCCTCCGAAAAGGTGTACGAACTCGTTCCCAAGAATCGGCTGGAGACCTTCAAACGGGACTTCAAGTTTTTCATCGGGCTGCGGTCGTCGGTTCAGAGCCGCTACGCCGATCGGGTGGACTATAGCCAATACGAGAAGCAGATCCGAAAATTGCTCGACACTCACATTCAGGCTCCAGAGATCTCCATCATCACCCCGGAGTTCAGCATCTTCGATGTGAAGAGCATGGATGACGAAGTGGCAAAACACGAAGGGTCGGCATCAAAGGCCGACACCATAGCAAGCCGGGTAGCCAAGACCTGTCGCGAAAAAATGGAGGAGGACCCGGTCTTCTACGATCGCTTTGCCAAACTGGTGCAACAGGCCATCGACGACTATCGTCACAGCCGCATCAGCGAGATGGAATACCTCAAGCAGGTCGAAGCGTGTTTGGCCACGGTTCGCCAGGGGCACTCGGTCGAATTGCCAGTCGAACTCGACGGCGACCGCCACCGTGCGGCTCGTGCGTTCTTCGGCGTCCTCGGTGAGGCTCTAGAAACGCCAGAGATCACGCCACGTCAGGCCAAGGAATCTGGAACCGGAATCGATCGACGGAAATTGGCCGCCGATGTCGCACTGGAGGTGGAAGATCGCGTGCGCCCCTTCGCCCAGATCGTCGATTGGGTTCACAGCCCTGACCTGGTGAAGGATGTGGAAGGCGCAATCGATGACGCCCTGTTCGACATCCGCACCAAGCACGGGGTCAACTGGAGCACCGCCGAGATCGACCAGATGCTCGAACGCATGGTGTCAGTGCTCAAGAAGCAGGCCGGAGGTTAGATGCTGGCCGACTGCGTGCCGTGGGGCAGTACAGAAATTTCATATCGCTACCGTTTTGGCCGGGCAAAGACCTTAGCGATAACCGTGCGTCCTGATTTGGCTGTCGAGGTGGTTGCCCCCCAAGGGACTTCGCTGGAGCGCATCCGCGCCAAGGTCATCAAACGAGCATCTTGGATTCAGCAGGCGCGCCTGGAATTCGAACGATTCCACCCACTCCAAGAACCACGGGAATATGTCCCAGGTGAGAGCCATCGTTACCTCGGGCGGCAATACCGGCTGCGGACAGTCAGCGGCCCAACCGCTGGCGTCGCCCTAAAGCGCGGTGTGCTAGAGGTAACGACACCAGCCCGGCCTACACCCCTTGCGCTGCGCCCCCTGGTTCAGGCATGGTTCACTGAACGGGCGAAGGAGGTGCTGCACGAACGGCTGCAGGCCTGTCATCGCCTTGCCGCGATTGAAAAGGTTCCGCTACCGACTCTGTCCATTCGCCGCATGTCCAACCGTTGGGGAAGCTGCACCCCAACCGGGCGAGTCATGCTGAATCCAGAACTGGTGAAAGCACCTAAGGAGTGCATCGACTACGTGATCATGCACGAGCTTTGCCACCTGGTTCAGCATAACCACTCGCCAGCCTTCTGGCGACTCTTGAGTCGGCTCATGCCTGATTGGGAGGAGCGGAGAAAGCGACTAAATGTCATGGCTGATGGATAGCTGTGAGCATCCAGCCACGCGTACACGTGGCTGGACGCTCACGGACCATTCAGCGCCAATGACCATCAGTCGTACGAGATGTATGATGCCTACCCGCGCCTATCGGCGGAGGATATCGCCCGCATCGTGAACGGGGTGGGGGAGACCTACCGCAACGAGGGTGAACGGCTCCTGCAGTGGCGGTGCTTCCAGCAGCTGCGCACCGACCCCGAGGCGGTGGTTGGCCTGCTCGGCGATCCGGCGCCGAGCCGCTGGCTCGAGCAGGGGACGCCGCGCACCGTGGGCGACAATGCCCTGCGCGCGCTCACCATGATGTGGCAGGTCGACCCGCGCATCCTGGTCGGTCGCGACCGCAATGTGCCATGGACCGCCGAGGAGCGCGCCCGCACCGCGGTGGCCATCCAGGCATGGTGGGCCGCGCACCGTGGCCGGCCCGTGCTCGACGGCATCCTCTCGGTCGCCGAGCGCTTGCCGGCCTGGAGCATTAGGCGCCTCTTCCTGCTGGGAAGCGCGGGCGAGCGGGCGCAGCTGGTCGCGCGGCTGCGGGTGATCTGGGGCAGCGGGCCGCCCGCATGGACCGATCGCCAGAAGGACGATGACCTGGCTCGCCTGCTCGACACCGCCACCGAGGAACCGCTGCTGGCCGCGCTGGTCCAGCCCTGGCCGGTGCGCGGGTCGTTCACCGAGCGGCTGATTCGCGTGCACGAGATCCTCAACGATGCCAGGCCCTTGGATGAGCTGCTCGAGCGCCTGGTCGCGGACAAGCCCGATGCGAACGAGGCCGACCAGAGCGAACACAACATCCGCTTCTATGAAGATGCGTTCTGCCTCGCGCTGGCCCGCCCAGGCCCAGCCCGGCTGCGCCTCGTCCAGCGCGCCTTGGCCCGCGATCCTGGCGCTCCGGCCTTCACCCACGCCCTCGCCGCCCTGCTCCATCTGGATGAGGATGGCCCGGGCATGCAGCTGATGCGCTGGGCGGTCCTGTGGGATGAGCGCCCGCTTGAGCGCAGCCTGGTGGTGGATTGCCTGGGTCACCGGACGCATGAGTGGGGGGCGCCGAAGAATATTTCGGAACCGTCGACCTGGGCCCAGGACCTACGCATATGCGACTGCGCCCTGGAGCGCGAAGTTGGCGCGCAGATCCTCCAGCTCGAGCGCGCGCAGCGCGATGCCCAGCTCGCCGCGCGGCGCATGGGTCTGGAGACGGAGATGCGCAACCTCGCCACCACCCTGTCGCTCACCCACGACGACCGCACCCGCCTGCACTTGCCGCCGGCAGCATCCGACTTCTGACGATTCTGTTAGAGTTTATACATAACCGTCAAAGCATCAGTACGGATGCTTTGACGCTATCGCCAAAGGCGCTGGGAGGTTTGGCATAATGAATGGTGTCACTTCCCACTAACGCTGCAACTGGTCCAGTAACTTTGCAACTGGAACGGCTAAGATTGGCCCATCCGGGTGAGTTGGAGAGAGGAGAGAGGCCGTTATTTCTCCATGAACCGACTCATGTTGCCGGGGGCCAGCCATCCCTGCGGTTGATGGAGCTAAATCCGCCGCGTTCTTGCACGGTCCTGCCGTTAGATGCTTCGAGTCATCACAATAGAGCTAGATCCGAAGCGCAGCTAAAGCGACACTCATTTTCGCGGCCGGTGTGTCGCCCTCGACTCCGATGGATTTAAGGTGTTCTGAAGCTGAGTCGGCGCGCACTAAGGCATGCGCAATCGTCTTCACGACATCTATACTCAAGTGGCGGAGAGCACCGCGTGCGCCAGGGAATAGAATGGCAAGCAATGACCACGCGCTTGCTGTCTTAAGATGCTTGGCGATAGCGCCAGCATCATTGTTCTTTAATGCAGAGAGAGCTTCGGAAATCAGATAAGCGCTCATCCAATCTCCGGCACCAGCGGTATCCACGGCAGCCACGCTTGCGACCGGAGGGACGGATGTCCACTTTGCCGACATCTTGGAATGGGCGCATTGGAAACGCACGCCAGCATCTCCTAAAGTCTCGATAACGGTAATTGTTCGTTTGGGGAAATGAGCGCATTCCAGTGCGCCAAGCCGACCCTGAGCAGACTTAAGAACATCTACGATTGGAAGAATGCGACTCAGCTCTTTTTCAGTAATCCTTTGGGGCTCAAAGAAAATCAATGAGCCTCGCTCTTTAAGGAATTCTGCGATTTGCACCGAGCCAGGCGTAACTCGATCAGCGTAAAAAACATCAGCCTTGGGGAGGCGCGTACCAATCTCACGCAAGGCTTCTTTTGTGACTGGCCTGAATTGAGGCAGATGTTTTCTTGTGACAGGATGACGGAGATCAAACCGATGCCCCCCGCCTCCATCGTTTTTGAGATATTGAAAGATAATGGGCGCCCGATCTTTAGGGTCCTTTGATAGGAAACGAGTATCGACATTGAGTTCAGTAAACTCACTGCGGATATGATCGCTAGCAGGGTCGGTTCCCAATCGCGCGATTGGGATCGAACGGTGACCAGCAGCAGCTACGATAGCCGCAACATTGCCACACGAACCACCAGTCTGGCGATGAACCGATGCCTCTGGAGAAAAACGGGGCGAGAGACAAATCAGGTCAAGGGCAACAAGGCCCGATGAGACACAGGTAATCTGACTGATTTTCGACATAATTAGACGCCATCTCCGGAAAGCCAAAGGGACTGAAGGCGAGTCTCGCCGTAATCAGTATTCGTAAATTGATAAGAGGTTGGCATCGTCTGCACGATTGCCACCAACACGCCGCGAGCCTTCAATTCGTGCGCCGCCAAGCAAACACCGATGCTCTGCACTTTGCTGGAGAGCGGACTGAGGATGATATTTGCCCCACCCAAGTCTTTCATATTCTCGTTATAGCTATGGGAAATTGATAAGACTTGCTGATATACATCGAACGGGTTGGACTCCCCTGCATACAAAATATTCCCGACCTCAACTCCGAATTCCTCGAAAAGAATTCGATGAGATGTTAAGACCGCATCAGGCCTGCGCGGGTCGCGGGCCGGAAACGGAATCATTGGCAGGATCACGGCATTGTTATCAGGATCGGCATAGTTCCTGACATTTCTCAGGTTTCCCTCCTGATTGTCACCCAGTAACGGAATCCACACACGTGGAATGTGTCGCTTGCTGTCGCTCTCTACACTTGCAGAAAAACCAAGGCTTGGAGTGGCGGAAAGATCTATTCCTGTCCCGGCGATTGCACGATCGATCTCTGAATTGTCGCCGACTATAACGTGGAAATTCTGCTTCTTGCCCTGACTACGCAACCGGTCTGCATGGGCGATCAACATGGAAATCAGTGGAATGAAAATTATTCGCGGCAGCGAGCTCACGTCGACCACCCAATGGTTCGCCGATTGTACCTGAATGACCTTACTGACATGATCGTTGACGAGGCGCGGACCGACAATGGATTCGGTTCCAGAAAACATGGGGAAAACCGCCGGGGAAACTGCCGATCCAATTATTGTTTGGGCCTCAGTCAAGTTGGCTGCAGTGAGATCGCTTAGGGTATCGTCCGCGGCTACCTCGGCAATTTCCGCGATCATCATGACGCAGTGCCGCCGTTCAGGAGGGAACGCCTCGAGAACGGCGCGCATGCCAAGGAGCATGCGCGGATCGAACCCGAGGCCGGAAATGTACAGCACAGAGCTGGTGGGATCGGCAGCAATCGTCCGCCAGAAGGCAGTCACCTCTGCACCTTGAATCCAAGTGGGATATGCCCAGCGGGGGTTAGAAGATGACATTTTGCTTAGGCCCGGCCTTCCTGCCTGGGAGGTCGCTAAAGGTGCGCGAGAAATCGACCAAACTCCACTCTTTCCACCCGCCATAATGAAGTGGCAGGTGGACGGCCGCGCAAAGGGCCCGGTTTAAATACAGAAGGGCCCATCGGTTACCTTTGCATTCATAGCCAAGCCGCATGGTGAGAAGATTATTGGTGAGTGCTGACCGGAGTGCATTCGCAAAGCGGTGGTGCTCATGATCGACATTGTCGCCAATTGCGCATAGCTGCTCCCAGTCACCCATCAGCAAGGCCACGCCCGTCACCCCTGGGGCATATGGGGCGTTAGGCTCATAGGTGCGCTGCACACAAAACTTCGTGATTTTATCAACCAACCGCAACACATCCTGCCCATGGCGGGACATTTTGAGGATGGAGCTCTTCCAGTCCTTGACCGCCTGAAGTAAAATGTCTTCTTGGCGCTCTGTAGTCAAAAGCCCAGCTTCGCCACGCATTAGCTGGATAGCGGAAATTTCATTGAAAAGACGAGCCGCAATGAACAGAAATTGATCGACATTGTAGGTCGATAGTTCGGCAAGCGTTGAGAATCCATAATAGTACGGGAATTTATGTTCATTGCTTAGGAAGAGATCCGCGGCGACTTTTATATCTGACCCGATCTTTGCATCCAAGCGCTCTGCGTCAGCGGCAAAGTCCATTTCTAGCTGCGGATGACGTTCGTCGCGAGCGAGGAGAATCCCCATACTAGCCCAATGGATCGCTTGTTCATGAAGCGTCTTTTCGTTCGAATCGGCCGCCGCAACCCAGGCCCTATACTTTTCTCGACCCTCTGTCCGTTTATGAATGTCAGCCGATAGGGCCGTCACGATCTCTTTAAATTTCTTGTTGTATCTTTTGGCATCAAGCGTTTCCTCCAGTCGATTGGAGAAGGACTCTATGACACGATCTTTAAATGCACTCGCCCGTCGATCAGATACACCGCGCAACATACTCTCGAATGCGTGTTTTCCCTTCGGAGTTTTCCAGTACTCCTCTACGTAGGCAATTTCGAAATCTCGACTAGGCCTATCCCCGGCATGGGAAATCTCAGCAAGGTCAAGTGCGTCAAGGCGCTCGGAAACCCACACATGAACGCTATGCCTTTCGCGCACGATCGCGTTCAAAAGTGCCTTCCGCTGACTTTGGTAGAGCCATTGCACATCATCGACCATGAGAAACAGCCGCCACTTCAGTTCCTCGTCCTGGTATTTGACCGTGATAGAAGAGAGAAGGTCGAGGCTGAATAGCTTATTGGAAGTAAGGGCAGGATGCGAGATGTCGCTTGGGTCGAATTGATCCAGGATACCGCATACAGTCGATTCTTCCGCGGAAGCCCATGCAGCTAGTGCCCCAAGCGTGTGTATGGTGGTTGCGATGTGCTGAACGGTCCGCGAATTACCGAAGGAGCATGGCAGCGCATACGCCTCCTCACGCGACGGCAAATTCACCAGGTCTTGAATGCCCTCAACGGCCGACAGCAGGATTCGCGCATTTAGAAGGCGAAAGAAAAGCGTCTCGCTAGCCTGAGGAGGAAGCCCAATGCTGTGAATGTCAGCATACGTCTTCGCGCATGACTGGTAGATTCCAGCCGCAAGCACCCCCTCATCGGCAATTGCACCGAGCTCACGTAGGGAGGCGAATAGTTCACGAAAGTCCGTGCGTCGGGCGTAGAGAAGGTTCATGATCTTCGGCGTAAACAGCCGAAGTAGTGTAGTCTTTCCCCCGCCAGGCGAACTGCGGATAAACTTATTTTTCGCTAACCCGGAACCTTTGATGATTTCCAGAGGCATTGGACTGAATAGCGACAGAAATTCGAACTCTGCCGCTTGTTCTGCGGTGCGCTGCAAAAATGGATTTTGGATGGCCTTCATTCTGGGCGGTGCCTTGGAACGCGAGGAAACAGTCCCTGGATCGCATAATCATCCGTGGACCAAAGAAGGAAGATCGAATTATTCGGCGTATTGTGGCCAAGGATCAGAGGCAGTGAGCTGCCGGCGAACCCATAGCGCGCGTGGTCAACGCCTCCCTTGCGGAGATGCTCGTCTTTAGAGGCCTCTTCATCATAGTAGCTGGGGTGCTCCACGATGCCGCACATGGCGTCATCGCGCGGTCGTTCGACTTTTGCAGCCCGCGGGATGGGCTGTACGGCCTCAATGTGAATCGTCATCCAGGTAGGCTTCTGGAGAGAAGCAATAGCTGCGCGCGCGTTCACTAATGCCTCTTCGGTGGAGACATAGTATACAAACAGCACTAATAGATTCGCCTGATCGACAATCGCCCCCAAGGGTTTTGTTGGATCGATGAGGTCAGCAATAATACGAGGGAGCTTGCCGTCGGGCTTGCCTTCATCGAGGCGATAGAGCGTCGTTCCGCTCCCATTAAAATCATCCAGAAACACTATGGTATCGAAACGAGAAGAGGTCTCTTTGTCTTCGGGCTCATGCAGAGATTTGCGGAGATCCTTAAGGAGCCCCTTCGCCTTCTGCTCCGATATTTGGTACGTCGCAACGATCTGCTCATTTCCAATTTCTCTACTATTTCCCCGGCGGAACGAGTCGCTACGTGCTCCGTCGCTTAGTCCCAAATAGAGACAGCGGCGCCGGGCCTTCGAAAATTCATCTGAGCTGGCGATTTGCTGGGTGGGATACAACGCGCGACCAGTCGATGATGCAACGCGCCTGATAATGTAGGGTCGAATATGATACGGGTAAGAGGTAACGACGAGATGCCCCATCTCACGGTTGGAAATAAAAATGAGACGTGAAAGAATGAATTGATAGGCGCTCTCTCTTTCGACCTGACTAGTGAAGGTGCGTAGCCAGAGGGCCAGCGAGGTGATAAATTTAGCGCCTGGCCGATACTGTTCGTAGGAATCGTACTTACAATTAGCCAAAATTTGCAAGTGAACACGCTCTCGGGTGTGTCGATCGGGAGCCCACCCCATAACTCGCGCAAGCAGACGTTCGCTGAGTTCGTCCGTCATTGGCGCATGGCGCTGCGGCGGCTCAAAGACCAGCCCAGCTCTCCGTTCGTTTCCCGCACGAAAGAGCCGAGATATTGCGCTAGGCTTTCCGTGTTAGACAAGCCTCGTGGCGAGAAATTCCATGCCGTTAGCAAATTTGCCGAAACCCGATCGACACTAAGCCCGGCGAAGTGATCAAGTAGTTCCGAATCATTCCCCGGCCAATCGCCCATATCTCCAACCCGCAAGAATTGCAGATGCTTGGCGCATTTAAAGAGGCGGGCGGCAGCAGCGATCGCATTCACTTTGCTGACACCATTGGGGATGACATCAATGGAATGAGACGACCGGAGGCATTTGAGACGAAGCGAAGGCGCTAGCGCAAGTCGCTCCTGAATATGCCGCAATAGAATGGGGAAGTTCTGGGCCGAAGTTGGCCGGAAGGTGACCTGCGTATCTCGCACCTCATTGGAATAGGTGCCAGAAATTCCGGGCGTAGAAGACATGCCCGTCACGAGTATCTGAAGGCTATCGCGAATAGGGATCAGTTCCGACTTATCGACAAGCGAAATGCCCGAGGTGATCTCATCCGAAAGTCTACAGAGCGTGGCTCCGTTATAAAATGAAACAGCCACCTGTTCCCAGTAACGCTTTTCAATGGAGGCGCGCAGTGCGACATGGGCCGATTTGCCTCGACCGGTGCAGATCGCCAGAATTCCGCCGAGCTCAAGGAGGTGCTCCAACGCACCGATAACGTGTGGTGGAATTGGCTCGTACCGCAAACTTGTCTCAACCAACGTTCCGTCAAAATCGAGCGCTGCCCCACAAAACCTAGAGGATTGAAGTTTGTCGAGGGCCTGCTTTGCGTGGCTCAGCACCACGGGGCGGTGCTGAGGCGAAAGGCCGAGCGCCGCGATCTTACGAGACACCGCACTCTCAATCGGCGATTCCTGTGGCAAGTCTCTTACCAGCAACTTGGGGCCAAGTGAGTAAATTTTTGATCCAAAAGCCGGAACGCCGGGACGCCCTGGATCAATCCCCTTCTGCTCACCAAGCTCTTTAATGAGATAAAAGACGGCGATCAGTGATTTCAGCGCAACTGTTATGAAATCGCCGACGAAGGTGGCGTGTACCCGTGGAATTTTACCGGGGATTACCCGAAGCGTGGCGGCCGCCAAGGCTCGATCTTCAGGGCCTGAAAGGGCGAGAATGCCCGTGCTCGGCCCGTGTTTCGCGATCCAGTGATGGCGACCATGGCCGAAATTACGATGGTCGTTAACCAACGAGGAAATCAGGCCTGCTTCGGTAGCCTTTGATTCAAAATCAAACGCAGCGGCATGCGTTGATAGTCCATGCATTACTACAATATACGTTTTTCCCCAGAGATCGCGGGACTCCTTTTGCGTCGACAGCGAAGTGAGTACCTCGTCACGCAGGGATGCGAAATCACCCGGCAATTGATTTCCCGAGATGGCTGCGCAGGGTCGGGCAATATTCAGAGCGAAAGATAGAATGCTATTTAACGCAAGAAATCCATCCTTCTTGCCTCCTGTTGGGAAAACAAAAGCCTTTGCGCGGGGATGCCTGTGCGAAAGCTGAACGATCTTCCCAGTCTTCTTGGTGCAAAATACCGTCAGTTTTTCCGTTCGGGTATCCGCTGCGCAAGTAAACGCAGCAACTATATCCTTGTTGCTCCCTCCGGCGCTGACGATGAGCACGCTGGCATTCAAGCAGAGTGCCGGGTTTGAAATGATTTCGAGCGGTGTCGCCAGACGGGCAGGTTTGCCGGTAATATTTTCCCGCAATGAGACGATAAATTTGGCTGCGGAAAGCGCGCCGCCGGAACCGACCACGACAAAGGGTGCGTCTGACAGGAACCCGATGTCGGCAAGGATCGTGGCATCAAATGCCTGCGGGTTCACGCCTTCGGCATAACATGCCGTAAGCTGTTCCAGCTCATCGACATACGGCCTCCCCATGCTTTCGCCCCTCGGTGACCATCAAACATGCCATCGCTTCAAAGGAAAGCCAGTGCAATGGGTCCGTATTGCCCCATATCGAGGGGTTGCATGAGATCGTCGGGGGCGCGGTGAAGCTTCAGCCACTGACCATTTCGGGCTGTAGGTGCCTGGGCGGTATCTCGATCACGATGCGGACGCCTTGCGCCGGCACAGAGAAGCTGTAAGCTGGAGAGCAACTCCCACGAAGGAACCTTATGACTACCCACGCCTCCCATCGCGTTGCGCTGCTGAGTAAGCCTGGCGACACCCCAACCGCTTTCACCCCGGACGCCGTACTGCGCGTTCTCCTTGAGGAGGGGGCGAAGCGGCAGCTGACTCCCCAACAGCTCGCCACGAGCGCTGACCTTCCGTACTCCGCCGCTCATAAACTTTTGAATCACCAAGCTCGTCGTCCCACTCTTGAAACCGCTGCCGCTCTCGCCGCTGCCCTTGGGCTTCATTTTGAGGTTCGAGACGGCAATGGACGCCGGATCGCGTAATCGAGTCGCCTATGCCCGCCGGTCCCTTGCGCGTCTGTTATCTCCCATGGGCTGAGCTCGAGGAGGAGGCCCGTGTCGGACCGGTGCGTTTCGTGCCGTTCGCCATATGGCTGGAATCATTCGTCCCTGACGTGGTGACGCGTCGCTTCTGGGAGCGTTACGCTAGGTGCCATATTGGCATGGACGGGGGGTCCGTGGGATCGTTGACCATGGCAGTTGTCGACGGTGCTGTGTTCGGTGTGCTCACCGCCAAGCAGGAAGATTGTATTCACCGTGCGGCTGATGCTCTGGCATTCGCCCATCTTACCTCTGGTTATGGTTCTCGGGCGCTTCCTGAAAATCGCGGCGCCGGGGGAGTTCCGATCGCACATGTCGATCGATTTATGTTGTACTCCAAATCGTTCATGCCAACCGATCGCAGCGCAACGATCACTACCTACGGAGGAATGGCCAATTGGAGCCTTGCGCAACTTAAATGGCAACGTCCACCGCACGTCTGGGGCGGCCTGTGCGTCTCCCCTGATAAGCAACTGCTGGCTGGCCTTGGTCGAATCGTAGCGGTTGGACCTCGTCACCCATTCGCGAATCAAGTGTGGGCCGCGCTTCATTGGACTCGAGTGGCGTTTAGCGGTGGTGACGGCGTCGAGGACGCCATGCGTTTTGTCATCATGATGACCGCCTACGAAGCCCTCCTTGCCAAGGAATCTATCGCGATCGTCAAAGCGCAGGGCGCTAAAGCGCGACGAGGGGGCGGGGAGGTCAAGCGGGCCTTCAAATCGTTCGTCAATGCCCATCTCAACCATCAGTGGCTGGCTACCGTCAAACGAGATTTCAAGAGCGGCGGCATCCATCAAATACCAATTCCTGCTGACTGGTTTTACGAGGGGTTCGATTTGAGGGGCGGTATCGTGCATGGGGAGTCGCTGCGAGCTACCCGTGGCGTTTATCGAGGCCACCCTCATCTCCTTCTGGCGGTTTTATTCATGTGGGTGTCGGTCAAGGCGCGACTGGTGGAGGGCGGGCTGATCCCTACGCATATGAGCAGAAAAGGCCGGGCAACGATGGCTAAATTGAGTGGATCCGCATGGACCAAGAGGGACGAGATGAAGATGGAATTCAACTCGGATGATCTGCGTCGGTTGTATAGCGCCTTGAATTGGTACTCTGCGAAGTGGAAGAAGATTTTACGTAAAAGAGGATAAGCATCGCTCGCTCCGAACCTCTTCCTGGAGAATCATGAAAATCATCATGCCACTGGTTCTGCGTCCTCACGTAAGTCCGCCTATCGCGGCAGTTGCCTGCTTATCGTGAAGTATGCGACGGCAATTGCCTCAGCACATCCGCTGTGGCGAAAATCAGGTTACCCACTTCCGGGAGAACGACGTGAGAGCTGACCCGCAACAAGAGCAGTTGCACATCAATCAGATTATTTCGGGGTTGGGGTGCATCGAAAAGGCAGTTGGACAGGCGCCGATGGCGGGATTGTCGCATGGTCTAGCAGCGCTCAGGTTGGGATGCGAGGCAGCCGATCGAGATCTTCCCAGACGACAATGGTCCCCTGTGTTCGGCTTGCGAGCCACGGGTATTCCATGATCCAGTCCTTGCCAATTCCAGTCTCCAGACGCCATTCACCATGGCGGGCGATCTCCGCAAGATCCCAGCGTGCTGCTGAAAGCTCGGCATTTGCCTTCCTGGTCAACACGGTCAGCCGCCGGCAGTGTGCCAGCGATGCGGTTTTCAACCCCATGCCGAAACGTCCCAAATCCTGTGGGGCACGGTCAATGGATGGACCGCCACAGCCGAGGCGCATGGCTTCAACCAACACATCCGGAGACATCCCAATGCCGTCATCGGCAAGTAGGATCCGGCTTGATTCGCAGTTCCACACGAAGGCTACCCGGACTTCACGGGAACCGGCAGAAATGCTGTTGTCGATGAGATCAGCAATGCTGGCCGGGACCGGGTATCCCACCCCACGCAAGGATCCGAGGAGTGCAGAAGGATGGGGTGGGAGCCGGATCACAGATCGTAGTCGTGCGTAGGCATGCTGGTGGTGACGTTACTCACAAATATTCGCTGCGAATGAATGAGGTCTGGGCTCCAGTGCCGTTTCGCATCAACTCATCCACCTCGCTCGAAAGCCAACGAGCCTGTTCTTGGAAGGATACAGGCGATAGAAGGCCGATAACACCCCAATTGGATGGGGCCGGATCTAGTTACCCGTGGCCACTATGGCGGTTGAGGTCGCATGGCAATCGTAGAGATGGCCCACGCCAGAATGGTGAACGGTCGATCCCGGGCCAGGCAGGATATCACAACAGCATTATGCTGCATAAGTTACGCCGCTTACCGCAGCGGCAGCCTGTATTTGATGCTCTATAAGCGAGGTACGCAGGTCGCCCGGTCTTCACATCAGAATCTGCGCCGCCACCTACCTGACGATGGTCAGTCAGCGTCCGCCCCTCCGCTTGGCGAAGCACGAATGCCTTGGATGGGCATTGACCGCATCGCCTTGCCAGCATCTCAGGCCATTCCTTCACCGCCTTGTTCGAGGTGATGCAGATGGCCCAACGCTGGTAACGATAGCTCACCAGCCGGAAGAAGAGGTTCGCCTCTTCATTGGTGAACGCCTTGTAGCCGACTTCAACCACACCTCCCTTGAGATTAAACAACCTCCAATCATTTCACATGTGGCAACTTGTTCAGAGTGGGCTGTCCCGGTACAGCATGAAAGCACAGCCGCCCTCGCGGCCACTTCTCCTCGGCCACCTGGTGCCGCCACTGGGCGAAAGCGGCTGAATAGTGTCCCGTGAGATCGGAGTCAGTGTGGCCAAGGTTCCGCTGCAGCTCCAATCCATCGCCACCCGCAGCCAGAAACGCCGCGGCATGTGCCCGCCTCCCCGAGTGCCAGCCGAGACGGCGGGGCAGGCCCGACACGTCATTGGTGCCCCGATCCCACGCGACGCCTGCGCCCTCAAGGAGGGGTCGAAGATGCACATGGACGGTGAGCCTGGGGATCTTGATGCCTTCCACCACGGACCCGAGCCTCGGTTTCGTGCAGCCAGGCCCTCCCAGGGCATTCAGAAGGTCGTAGAGCTCCTCCTGCATGGTCACTACTCGGACCTTGCTTCCCTTGCCCTTGGCGATGCGCAGGAGCCGCGCCGTCCAGTCGATATCCTGCCAGCGCAGTTGCCGGATCTCCTGCGCTCGCAGTCCGGCATAGACAGCCAGGGCAAATGACAGCCAAATGGGGTTGTTGCCGTTGCCCGAAGCAAGCACGGCGCGCACTTCATCCAGGCTGTAGGTCTCCGGCTCCCCCGACTTCGAGATATTCGATGGACGCCCTTTTGCGGGCAATTCGAACCCTACCAGTGGATCGTGGCGCATGCCCATGCGCATCATCGCATGGCTCACAAGGGCCCGGACGCAGGCGTACCGCCGGCGGATGGTATTTCCCGAGGGTTTGTCGCTGTCGGTGCGCATCCGCGTGGCGACGATGGGCAGATCTAGACACCGCCGCACCTTGGCATGTAGGTGGTCGTCGGCTAGGTCCGTTACCCCCACGGCCGCCAGATCATCGGCGCAACGCTCGACCAACCGTATGTAGTCCTTGGTCCGCCCCTCCCGCTCGAGTGTGTCGAGGATGTCCTCCTTGACATGACTCAGCAGCCAGCTCCCGGCGCCGGCCTGCCCGAGCTCGAAGCTGGCGCGCAGGCGCTTGGCCCACCCCATGGCCACCTTATGGTCCTCGAAGGCCTTCCGCTTGTAGGCACCGGCCCTGGGGTCGCGCACCTTGGCCATCCAGTGCTTGCCGATGCGCTCCCCGCGGGCCTTCCAGCGGTCCTCGATGCTGATCCCATCGCGGCGGTTGTCGAGTTGACGAGGCGCCATGCTGAGCCGACCCCCCTCTCTACACGGAGAAACTACGGAGAAACTAATCGGGATCAATGGGGAAGGTCCTCATTGATTTTTCTCGTATTATTCCGCATTTTATCCGTCCTGTCCCTTCCCTGTCAAAACGAGGAGTTCTGGAAGGCCTAGTCATTAAATCATAAATGACTATGATATGCAGATATTGCTGCGATTCCCCATGTCTGGCACGTGGAGACCGCGCACTTCTGCGGAATGTCCTCCTCGATCGTCCATCGTTCCGATGGAGGCGCCAGCATGACGCCAATTCCAACCCTCATGAGTGGCCCCATCGACATCGTCTCGCGCTATAGCGCAAAGGCGATGAAAATGACGGAATATCGGTAAAATCCTGGTATATCCGAATCCATCGCCTGACGACCATCAGAGGCTGCATCCTCTGATGGTCATGGTAGGGTGACGTCGCTGCTGGATAACGCGAAAGCAATGCTGGGGCATGACCCCGTGACAAAGATCG
>Ga0302319_10005739_pt1 | contig 24813 bp, 23 predicted proteins | sample Bog_T0_2_FD_203319 | JGI IMG/M metagenome (GOLD analysis project Ga0302319, IMG submission 203319) | Peat permafrost microbial communities from Stordalen Mire near Abisko, Sweden - Bog_T0_2 | ecosystem: Environmental > Terrestrial > Soil > Wetlands > Peat | place: Sweden: Abisko, Stordalen Mire...
AATTTGGCGCCGTAGCCGCCATGTTCCACCACCACCGCAAAAGCCACCCGCTGATTGATAGGCGCACTGTAAGGAGCAAAACCAGCGAACCAGGAGTGGGGGTCGCCATCATCGAGCTGTGCGGTCCCGGTTTTACCGGCAACCTCATATTGAATACCGGACATGGCCGCGCGCGCGGTTCCATTGGTCACCACCGAACGCATGGCGCGCTGCAGGAAGCCGGCAGAATCGGCCGCCAGAATTTCATGTGGCGCCGCAGTGCGCGAGTTGCTGGGATCGGTGACCCAACGGCCTTCCGGCATTTGTCCGCCGGCGGCAATAGTAGCAGCTACACGCGCCATTTTAAACGGGGTGGAAACCACCGTTCCCTGGCCATACGAAGCAAACGGCAGCGCCTCTTTCACCTTGGCCACTGGACCGGTTTGAATCCCCAACATATCCGCCGTATCGTGCAGGGCTTGCGGACCCACCGCAAAAACACCGAGCTGCGCGAAATAAGCGTTACAGGAAACCGTTATGGCGTTGGCCATGTTCAACGAGCCGTGGGCATGATCTCCGATGTCGTCGCGGATGGGCCGCCGCCAACCGGGAATCTCCACACCGACACGTCCCTCACCGAGCTTGCTGCACTTGTACACGTTGTCAGTCGCTTTGGGGCTCAGGCGCAGGGCGGCAATGGCAGTCACGAGTTTGAAAGTCGAGCCGGGGGGATATTCTCCATAACGCGCCCGGTCAAGTAACTCATCGGGAGTTCCTTGCCCATTTTCGGGAGGCAAAGGATAACTAGCGAGCGCAATAACATCTCCCGTCTGCGCGTTCATCACCACCAGCGCACCCTTTTTGCCGGTAGGTTGCAAGCGCGCCCTAAGAATTTCGTTCGCTTTGAGCTGAAGACGAATATCAATAGTGGATTTCACGTCGCGGTCGCGGTTGAGCAAGGCCTGCAGAATTGGGTTATCTCTCTGATGGCGAACTCGCACAACCGGCGCTAGATCGGCATAATCGGCATAGCCTTGCAGCCGCGCGTTAGAGTCATGCTCAATGAGAGATGAGTTGCTGGCGTGGAATTTTTCACCAGTGCGCAAATCGCCGAGCAAATGCGCAGTGGCGGGGCCAAACGGATACAACCGGCTATCGAGCCGCGCCAGCGAATCGATTGAGACGCCGAGCTTTTGATAATCCTCGCGGCGCTTTTCAATCTCGGCCCAGGAACTCGTAGCCAGCAGCACGCCGTTGCGGTCAAAAATATTGCCGCGTGGAATCTCAGCCGCTAGCAGGTTGAGCCGTGGATTGTGCTGCGGGCGTTTGACGCCGTCAAGCGTGTACACGAGAGTGTCTTTGGCGAGTAATTCGCGATCGTGAAACACCTGTATATAGGTAGCTCGGCCTAGCAGCAGCAAGGCGGCAAAACCTAGTGACCAACTCACCGCGCGCACTGGCACGCGGAAGACAGGTTCAAGGCTGGGAACAGGTTGATTTCCTGGCATGCCGGATTCACGACTCACCGCAACCAGCGGTTGCACCGATTGATTCGATATTCCCACCAAGACCGCAAAAATCAAAAAGTTCGACAACATAGCCGTGTTGCCGGAACTCAAGAATGGTGAGACAACGCCCGAGAGGGGGATCGCTCCTAAGGCGCCACCCGACACCAGCAGCATCTCAAAGGCGATGAGAGTACCCAGCCCAATTCCCAAAAACGTGGCGTACTCATCGGGCGCGCGCAACGCGATGCGGAACGCAGCGAATATCAAAATGGTGAAAAGCGCGCCAATGCAGATCACACCGGGCAGACCCCACTCCTCAGCTATCGACGCCAGCACCAAATCCGTATGACCCGCCGGAATCAAGCTGGGATCACCCCAGCCCGGGCCGGAGCCGATCGGACCTCCCGTAGCGAAGGCCCAGAGCGAGTGAGCCAGTTGGTCGCCGCCGTGTACATCGTTATTCCAGGGCGAAAGCCACATAGCAACGCGATCGGCCACCGTATGAGGCACGCCAAAGTGAACTCCGAGCATCACCCCAATAATCAGCGCCACAATGCCAATCAAAGGCAAGCCGGCTCTCCCCCGCGCGACCGCGAACAGCGTCATAAAGACTAAGCCCATAACCAGCGCCGGCCCCATATCTTTCAGTACGAAAAAGAGAACGAGCCCGATACTCACGCCCAACATCACCGGAAGTGTGTGCTCGATCCGTGGCATTTCCAGCCAGCGCAGAGAGCGTGGCACGAAAGCCCTTTGGCGCAAATCCCGCAAACGCTCCCAGTTAGCGGCGAAGTATCCAGCCAGGAAAAGGACAATCAGGATTTTGATTAACTCGACCGGTTGGAACGGCCCGAGGTTGACCTTGGCATCGCTGCCGGTCGGACCCGAGCCCATGACCAGCAGTGCAAGAAACAGTCCAACCGCGGCGAACAGCGGCGTATAGATCCAACGAGAGAAAACGCGATATTGAAAAGCGCGCAATAGTGGCAGCAACAGGACAAGGCAGCCCCCCACGCAGCCCCAGGCAAACTTTCGGAACTCAACAGTGTCGCGCAATGGGTCGCGCAGACTCACCATCAGAATGAAACCCATACCGCTCAGCAGGAAGATCGCCGGCAGAATAGTTGGATCTCCCCGGAAGCGGCGGATGCGCCAGATGATGTGAACCAGCCAGAACGCCACTAAATACGCTGAACTCCAAATGATGTAAGTTCGCAAAAACTCCTTGGGAGTGCGCACAACCAGAAAAGGCTTCACTTTTGAAACCGGGAACAATTGGATACTGTTCGGAGGCGCTTTTGCATGCTCGGTCTCTCTATTCCAAATGGACCGCGCCCGCGAATCGTCCAGCGTATCCGCTTTGTGCAGGCGGATGCGCGATAAAGAGCCGGCATTCGGGATGGGCCGGTTGGCGGCGAGAAATGTCCAAACCCGTTCGGCGGCGTACGCGCGCTCGTCCGAGTCGTTGAATACCAAAAGAATGTTGGCAATCTCCGTCGCACTCTTGGCGGAGTTAATATCCACCAGTTCGCCTGAATCAATATGCTGTTGAAGTGACGGGAAGTCTTGCGTCTTCGCCGTATAGACGAGCACCAAACCGCAGCTCACAAGAATCGTTGCGCCGAGCAAGGGCCAGAACTCGCGGCGGCGTTCGGGAGACTTAGCCCGGCCCTCGCTGGCAAGGCGGTTCGCGACAGAAGACTCCCAACTCTTAGTAACGGCCATTATCGATTGCCTGCCGCCGGTTGCGCTTCGAGCGATGTTTGCTCGAGCTTGATCTGATCTAGCTGCTCGAGGCTGGTGCTGACGTTGGAGAAGCCAACCAACGGCTCGTATAACTTGCGCGCGTTGTCGATATCGTCGTTACACATCTGCAGCCATCTCTCGGCTTCATCCTTGTTTCTGGGCGCTGCCCTCCTGGCGCGCGCCAGTTCGAACTGAGAACGGTACATATAGCCGTCGGCCTTTTGCGTCAGTTCGCGCGGCCCAAGGTGAAAGCCCAATTGCTCCGCCTGCTGAAATTCCGCATCGGCCTCGCCAATGTTATGCGACACATAAATGTACAGCCGCGCTAAACCCAGATGCGCATCAGGAGTTTGGGGTAAATACGAAGCCGCTTGGCGAAAACTATCGATACTCGCATAGGCTTTCGGAGGCCTCGGATTTTGAATGAGATTGACATAGCCGTCAGTGAGCGCTAGCTTGCCCTTGATCTTTGTATCCGTGGGCTCGATTTGCAGCGCATGCCGGAAGCACTTGCGCGCCAGCGCCCAATCGAAATCGTTGGGCCGTGCATTGGCACTGGCGCGATAGCCGTCGATGATCGTGTCCCCCGCGGCCGTCAGGTTGCTTCGTAAACGGCCTTCCGCCATACCGAGCGGCGACAAGATTCCCATGAACTGCGTGCGCTTCTTCAGATCCTGATACAGGGTCCAATCCGCATCCAACTGGCCGGAGCCGTCATGCGCATAGTCGCGCACCGTGCGCAAAGGCGCAACTTCGTTGTATACGCGTAAGTAATAAATAACCGGGACAAACACCATCAAGCCCGCCAGCACGCCGGCCGCCAGGGCGATGGCAACATTTGTCGCGCCAGGTTGCATAAAGCGCCAGCTTGTCTTACTCACTGGACGAACGGCATGAGCAACCGCCGGGCCAACAGCAGGCAGCGGCGACGTCGACAAACGCGTTGGATTACTCCGCGCCTTCGGCGCACCCGGCTCAACTCGCACAGTCGGAGTATTCACCACGGGGGGGGCGGATTTATCAACGGTCGCATTCGAATCCCAGGAGAAGCGGTCGCGTGTTGCAATCACCGGTTGATCCACTAAATACGCGCGCAGATCTTTCTCGAATTCCTCAGCCGAGTGATAACGCAGTTCCAGATCGCCGGCCAGTGCCTTTGAAACGATCGCCTTCAGCGGAAGCGGACAATCTTCCGGCAAGGCGCGCGGCGGACGTTTCGATTGAATAATGTTCTCCAACTGCCGCGTATCTTGCGCTTGATAAGGCGGAGTTCCCGCCACCATCTCGAACAGCGTCACCCCAACCGCCCACAGGTCCGACTGCACATCCACCTGTCCTTTGCTCAGCCGTTCCGGCGAACAATAGCTCGGGCTTCCCATATTGTGCCGCGTGAGGTTTTGTGTGGCGCTGATATTCTTCGAAATACCAAAATCCAAAAGGCGCAGATCATCCTTCAAGCCAATCTGAATATTCGAGGGTTTGATATCTCCGTGTATGACGGCGGTTCGCCGTCCTGCATAGTCGGTAATGAAAGAGTGCAGAGTGCGGAGCTGGCTGCAAAGCTCGGCCGCATAGCGGGCTGCGCGCCGCGGATCGAGGCGGCGGCTCGCCTGCAGAATTTCCGCCAGACTCTTGCCCTCGCAATACTCCATGGCCACAAAGAAATAGTTACCCAGATCTCCGCAATCATAGATAGCTAGAATGCGCGGATCAATCTGGTGAAGCTGTTTTTGAATTTGCGCGCCGCGCGTTTCCGCTTCTATCGCCAGCCGGGTAAACTCGTCGCGCGATTGCTCAATCCGCTTCAACACAATCTTCTGATTGGTCCATACGTCGCGCGCCAAATAGACGTCCGTCATGCTGCGGCTCAGCTTGCGGATGATTTCGTATTTCCCGAATTTCTCGGCTTGTACGGTAGGGGTTTCCATGTGGGCTTAGGCTTCGGTAACGGGGTGAGTCACAACATGCGGCTTCACGGCGGGTGTTGGAAGGGGAGTCCGCGGCTTCGCCGGCTTATTCGACGGCCGCGAGTCCACCGTATTCTTAGCGCGAATCTCTTCGTCCAACGCCGGTGGAAACACCGCGGGCACGCCATTTTGCAGAATCTCATTGTGCAGCAGCGTCGGCTGCGCATCATTGTCGATTTCAATACCGGCGCGCGGCGAACCCAGCACGCGGCCGTTTTCAGCAATACGGTTCCCCATCAGGCGAGGCGCACTTTGGCCACGGACAACAACGCCAGGGCCGGCGTTCGAATGAAAACTGCTACCCATCACCAGCGGGTGCGAATCGCCTTCAATACGCAGGCCGGAATCCAGCGCATCGGCAATTTCAATGTCCTCGGCTTCAATGGACGAATCCGAGATCAGCAGCCCTGTCCGAAGCGGGTGCGCCTGATCGCCCATAAGGTGCAGCCCCTTGATGCGCGCTTCTTTCACGCCGCGCGCCACAATGTCGATACCAGGGTCACTCGCCGCCGCCGGGTTACTGTGGATCACTACATGATGCGCCGATTGCGCCACAATGTTCACCCGGTCTTTCAGTTCCAGCGGACCGAGATAGTCTCCTGGTGGCACCACGATGGTGTCCCCAGGAAGCGCATCTCCCAGCGCTTTCTCGATTCCGAGAGAGTCACTCGCGTCCACCAAAATCTCTCTCGGAGTGTGCGGCGTAACAGTTACTGCCACGGCAGTGCCCGTCTTCTGCTCATAGTCCCCGAAGAAACGCCAGATGGCAAGACCAATCACCATGCCAACCAACAGCACTAATAGGTAACTGAAAATACCGCGCGAGCCGCTCTTACCGGAACGCATACGCGTGGTGGCATGTCTGGATCGGCCGTCACTCAAGCTAGCTGACTCAGTGCCCAAAAACGCCGGACCCGGCACAAACACTACACTGATGTTGTCGCGCCCACCGGCAGCATTCGCCGCCTCCACCATCAGTTGCGCGATCCGCGGCGCATCACCGTCGTACTGTTCCAGTACCTGGATCATGTCGGCTGATTTCACCAAATCACTCAGGCCATCGCTGCACAGCAGCAGTGCCGCATCCGGCCGGAAACGGAAGCGCCTGATTTCTATGAATCGTGGGTCATCCGGCAAATGCGGATAGGAACCGACATCGCGAAACACTTCGTTGCGCCGCGGATGGTGCATAGCTTCCTCTTCGGTCAGTTCGCCTGCATCTTCCAACTCACCCACGGGTGAGTGATCGCAGGTGATTTTCTGCAGCTTACCGTTCCAGTAGAGGTACAACCGCGAATCTCCCACATGACCTACCAGAAACAAATCGCCGCAAGCCACGGCCAGAGTGAGCACGCACGCCATGCCGCGCCACGAAGGATTGGCGGCCGCAAGTTGATAGATTTCGTTGTTCGCCGCGGTAATGGCCTTGCTGATGCGCTGCTCGTCAATAACCTGGACGCCGCGGAATTCGCGCTCAATCACGTTCACGGCGGTTTCGGCGGCAGTTTCGCCGGCTGCATGGCCGCCCAACCCATCCACCACCATGAATATGCCGCGCGCCTCGTCCACCCAGACGCGGTCTTCGTTGATATTGCGCTGTAAGCCCGCGTCCGAGGCGGCGCCGGCGCGCCATACGGCTGCCACCTTCATTTACCTTCCTTGTCCAAACCGGCTCCAAAACAGCAGGCCGATGCTAAACAACATGAATATCAGGACGAACGGGATGTGCGCCACATAAAGGAACTTCACTTGCGCACCTCAAAGTCCATTTTCAGAACGCCGCCCAGATTAATTTCCGCACGCTCGGGCAGCGGTTGCTCAACAGCTTTTTGCAGCTTCTTGCCGTTCACCGCGGTTCCATTTGTGCTCAGGTCTGAAATGAAAAACGCACCGGTAGCTGGATCGCGCCGGATCACCAGATGCTCGCGCGAAACTTCGTCATTCGTGTAGAGTGCCAAGTCCATCGGCTGGTCTTCGCCCCCGCGCCCTACGCGCACGCGATTCTGCATAACCGGATAGATTTGCGGACCCGAGTCGTCTTGATAACGTACATCGGCGTACACCGTGTCTACACGGCGCGTCGCTCCCGCGCCAACGCGTTGCGTAGTGGCCCGATCCGGCCGCGCAAGCGGCTCACGTCCGATGAGTGTGGTCTTCGTGCCGCGATAGCCCGGCTCAGCCGTTTCGTTGAGTTCGGAGTGGATTTCAATATCGCCGCGCGGCACTTCCGCATCCGGCAGGAATTCAATATACCAATCCTGGCAGGCGATTTTGTGCTCTTTGGCGACCTTGCCACGCCTGGGCAGACCCAACACCCTGGGAGCGGTATTCATCTCCGCCACCTTATCCCGCAAGGCGCGGCGCGCATCATCAACCACCAGATTGAAAACACTGCTGAGGGTGGCGTGATCGTCCGGGTTGAGGTAAATCGTGAAGACGCACGGCAACAGAACCGAGTAGGTCATATCAAACCGCCCCAGTTCCATGTTGCGTAGCAGCTCGCCGATAATAATGTTGCCGCTAAGCTTCGTTTCGCCCTTCCGGACTTGTCCCAAACCCTTCGGTTCGCTCAGCTTTTCACTTTGAGGCGCCAAGCGCACACTCCCTTCCATCCAGACTGACGCTGCGCCCACCGCCGGGTTTCGCGCCCTACCCGCTTGATTCCAAAGATCAAAGCGATTTAATCAATATCCAGGGTAGCGTAAATGGGAGAGACGCGGAATAAGGTGGAAATGTTCGATGGAAATGGCACGGGAACAGAAGGTAGTTTGAAAGCGCTAGCGCGTGGGTTATAACTTGTCGGGCCATTTGCGCCGGCCATGAAATACCGCCATAAGCTCGAGACGTTCGCCGCGCACGCGATAGGGAACGATGTAAGGTGTGTCTGGCACAACGAGCTCACGGGTGCCGACAATCCGGCCGGGCCGTCCCATCGAAGGTTGAGATTCAAGAAGCTCGACGGCTTTCAAGATACGTTTTGCGACGAGGATCGCGCTTTGCTCGGAGTCCTTTTCGATGTGCTCCCGAAGAACGACCAAATGGCGGATCGCGCGGCGCGGCCAAACCACTTTCATCGGGGAGATTTTGTTTCACCCGGTTTGCCCCAAGACGCGAGCCATTTCGCGACCTTGTCGTGGCTCACGCTCCGCCCGGCATCCAACTCCGCCGTCGCGGCCTCAATCTCTCCAAGCTGCCACTCCTCCGAAGCAACATAAACCGCGATCGCTTCTGCGGCTAGAAACGACTTTGACCGGTTGGATCGCTGCGACAAGGCATCCAGGCGCTTCTTTGTCGCGGCGTCAATCCTGATGGAAAGTGTTTCTGTCATCGCGTGTACTCACCTGTGTACATCGTCGCACCAAGACCCTTTCCAAGCGGCCAAGAGGGCCACCATGCGAGGACCATCCTACAGACACCTTCCTACGCGGCCTCTGCTCGAGGCCGAGCTCGGAATATAGCAAGACAAACAAGGAGTGTGCGTCGCTGGCCTTTAGGCCGAGAGGCGGGCAATATGGATCTTTTCATTGTTCAGCACCTGCACGTCCTCGACGACGGCGACGAGGATGTGAAGTTCATCGGCGTTTACTCGTCACCGGAGGCCGCACAGCTCGCTATTGACCGGCTCAGCGCAAAACCTGGATTTTGCGATGCCTCTGGCGGGTTCTCGATTGATCCCTATACGCTGGACGAGGACAACTGGCGCGAAGGGTATGCCACCTTGGCGGATCGCGAGGGGAACAGCGATCAGGGGGACAGCGGTGAGGTCGCTGCTGGAGGGTACGGGCAGGAAAGGCCGCCGTAGCAAAGGCTGAGCGACGAGTACAGCTATTATGAAGGAGGGGACTGAAACCGGTGACCGACACACAACTATACTTCGCTATCGGCCTGCCTTGCCTTACGGTGATGGCGAGCCTTGTATTGAGCATGTTTACTATCAGCGGAGTCCGCGACGAGATTCGAACGCTGTGCTCAGAACTGCGAACGGAAATGACCGCGATGCGCGCTGAACTCACCTCGGATATCAAGAACATCGTCGGAAAACTCGGTGCGATGGACGTTGAAATTGCCAAGCTCATGGACAGGAAAGGCTGAAGGGACCGGCAGTTGGAGCAATTCCCACGGCCTCAATGATTAGGCGCTCGACTGCTCTTCCAGTTGAGCCGCAACGAGTACCGTTCCGTTTGATATCTGGTTAATCCCGACCCTAGAGCGGCAATAGCGGATCGCGCGGCGGCCTAGATTCGATTCATCTCGGCCCTTTTTTTTCACCCTGCTTGGCCCCGAGGCGCATCTGGCCCCCGATTAAATAAGGCTTGCGATGAGAAGAATTTCACTGATTTTCCACAAAAGTACGAGCCGTGATACTTAGCCCGCCATTCCTCTCCAATCTGCTTGTCATGGAAACATTCTCCCGCCTTCGTGGAGTTGAAAAACTTCTAGAAACGATGTGTAAAGGCGTTCCGATCGTGGCGGAGACGAAGCTCCGTGAATTGGAGGAGCAATCCCTAAGGGAAGGCTGGGAACGCCATTTACATTTCGCAATGAGAAGCAAAATCGAGGGCGACTTTAGAATCTGGATCGAGACGTTCACTTCCTACTCCACCATCATTCTTCTCTACTCTACTCTCGAAACCCAGTTTAATGGGCTAGCGCGAGAACTAAACGTGAGGCCCGGCAAATACATCGACGAGACTGCGGTCAATCTGAGACGTGCGATCTCAGTCGACGTCACAACAGACGCCGCCTGGAGCCAGTTGATAGACCTCCGAAAACTGAGAAACATAATCGTCCATAGCGGGGGAGTGCGAGACGAGTCAAACAGGGGCAAAATCGACGCTCTTGTCAACAACTATTCGCCTAGATTGCGAACGCGTTCTCCAGCGAGCGAGGAATATTTAAGTGGTCAGCCCGACGAACTCGTCTGGGTGTCAGTGGACCTCTGCCAGGACTTTGCCAAGGCCATTGACGGGTTCTTCGAGCGAGTCTTCAAGGCCTCTCGTCTACCAAACAGACACTGTCAACTGGAAGGCTAGCGCCTAAAGTCGCATTTCCCACCTCCTCATTTCAGCGGGCGAGGGCTAAGCTTCGAGCAACTCCACTGCCTTCAAAATGGGTCTGGCGGCAAGCACGGCGTTTCGCTCGGAACCTTTTTCGATGTTTTCCCTGAGCGCGACCAAATGGAGCATGGCGCGGCGGAGCCAAGCCAGCTTTATCTGGTAGATTTCGCCTCAAATAGTCTGCCCCAGGAGGCAAGCCATTTCGCAACCTTGTCATGGCTTACACCTTAGCAAGCATCCAACTCCTCGCCGCCGCTTTAACCTCGGCAAACTGCCACTCCTCGGCATCGACGCAAATGGTAATTGCCTCTGCCGCGAAAAAGGACTTCGAACGGTTAGATCTCTGCGGCAGCGCATTCAGCCGCTTCTTGGTTGCTTTATCAATTCTGATCGAAAGTGTTCCAGTCATTGCTGTACTCGCCTGTGTACGTCGCTGCACTAATACGGGGCAAACCATCTTGCGCCGGAACGCAAAGAATCGCGCTTCCAACATGGAAACAATCTGGTAACAAACAGCAGCCAGTGCTAACGCCGCATGCTACCTTGAGCCATTGGCAGAAAATCGGCGTGACGCAGGCTTGGTACGCACGGTCGGATCGTGGGGCTTGGCAGCCAGCACGATCAACGTCGTCATCGGCGCCAGCATTTTCGTCGTCCCGGCGCAATTGGCTTCTTGCCTGGGCGTCTACGCGCCGCTTGCATTCCTCGTCTGCGCCATCGCGATCGGAGCAATAGCCATCTGTTTCGCCGAAGGCGGCAGCCGCGTGCCCACCAGCGGCGGGGCCTATGGTTACGTTGAAGCCGCTTTCGGCCCGCTTGTCGGCTATGTTGCTGGAACCTTGCTTTGGTTCAGCGACGCGCTCGCCTGCGGGGGCATTGCCGCGGCTCTTGCCGATACCATCGTCACTGTCTTGCCCGCGCACTGGGCGCCTGTTGCCCACACCGTGATAGTGGTAGTTGCGATCACCTTCGTCGCCTTGGTGAACCTCGGTGGTATTGGGCGTGGCGTACGGCTCATCAATGCCTCTACCACGCTCAAGCTGATTCCTCTGGCGATTTTCATCGTCGCCGGAGCAGCCGCCTTTCACAGCGCTACTTTCCTCCAAACCGCTCCGCCCAGCACCGGCGGCTTGGGCCATGCTTTGATCCTCGCGCTCTTTGCGTTTACCGGCATGGAAATCTCGCTCTGTGCTAGCGGCGAAGTGTCCCAACCGTCGCGTACCATTCCGCGCGCGCTTCTCATCGCCATGCTGTCGCTCACGCTGCTCTATATCGCTATTCAAGTGGTGGCACAAGGAGTCCTTGGCAGTGCCTTGGCTCAATCCAGCGTGCCGCTCGCCGATGCCATGGCGCGCATCAGTCCGCTGCTTCGTTTATTGATGCTGGCCGGCACTGCCCTCTCCATGTTCGGTTTTATCAGCAGCGACATTCTTTGTAGCCCGCGTATCCTGCTGGCGCTGGCACGCGACGGATTGCTGCCGCGCCCTCTCGGCCAAGTCCACACACGCACCCACACACCGAACGTCGCCATCCTTTGTTACGCCACGCTCGCCATCGGCCTGGCGCTCAGTGGCTCCTTTGTCGAACTCGCCGTGCTGTCCACCCTCGCTTGCGCCGTGCTTTATATCGGCGGCTGTGCAGCGGCCTTACGGCTAGCCAGCCGCGGCGTGGCCTTGGCCGGAGTTCCTCTGAATTTTCGCTGGCTGCGCGCATCTGCGGTCACCGGCATCATCAGCATGATCGTTCTCATTGCACTCGCCGAACGCGCCGAAATCCTTGGCCTTGTAGCGCTTGTAGCTATTATCGTCGTTGTCTATTGGATGCAAACTCGCCTGGTGCGCGTTACCGGATAAGAAATCAGTCTTCCCGCAATGCCACCGCCGGATCCACCCTCACCGCGCGCAACACCGGTAGCACTGCCGCTCCCATCGCCGCCACAGCCAATAAAAGCACCGTAACGCTCGCTGCCCACTGGTCGAACGGTTGCACTCCATAAAGCATGCTGCTGACCAAAGACCTCGCCAACCATGACAGGGCCGCACCCGCCGATAGCCCAGTTGCCAAAGTCGGCATTACGCGCTGCCCTACCAGCACAATGACACTTCTCGCGTTCGCTCCCAGCGCCATCCGCAATCCGATTTCCCGTCGCCTGCGGGCCACAAAATAAGCCAGCATTCCGTAAAGCCCCGCGGCTGAAAGCAGCAGCGCAAACGCGCCAAAGCAGGACGTCAGCGAGACTAACATCCGCTCCTGCCAAAGCGATTGATCGACCTCTTCGGAAAGGGTTCCCGCCTGATACAACGGAACGTCCGGATCGATCGATTTGAGAAGTCCGCGGATGGGTTGTATCAGCGCGCGCGGATCGCCCTGCGTTCGCACATGCAATCTGAAAGCGTCCGGATATTGCTTCGGCCCGAAACCGCAAACATAGAAAATCGGCGGCGGAATTTCGCGCAGCGAGCGGTATTTCGTGTCATTGACTACGCCCACGATTTCATATTCCGGCTTTTCAAACCGCTGACCGGTAGCGAACTGCTGTCCAAGCGGATTCCGGCTACCCAAGAATTTCCTCACAAACGCTTCATTCACGATCACCTCACTCAACTTGCCCTCTTCACTCACGTCCGAAGCCCGGAAAGCCCGGCCGTCCAAAAGATGAATACCCATTACGTCGAAGTAATCTGGTGTCACCGAATTCATGCTTGTGTTGATCACGCCATCGCCGCTCTCACCCGGCAGGACCAACGATGTTCCCAACCCAATGCCACGCATCAGCGCCCGATCCGCAATCGCCGAACCCTCCACTCCGGGTAATCGCCGCACTTCCTGCAGCAGCCGCTGTTGCAGTGTCCATGTTCGCAGGCTGTCATAGGCGCGAACATGCGGATCAATCGAAAATATGGCCACACGATCCGGATCGAAGCCAGGATTCGTGGCACGAAGATTCTTAAGGCTATGAAGAATTAAGCCCGCTGCCAGCAAGAGCATGGTGCAGACAGCTATCTGCACCCCGCAAAACAAAGATTGCAAAGTTTGCTGCCGCCGGCCGTTCATCACGTTTTTCAGCGCCAAGTTGAGATCCGAGCGCACCGCTTGCCAAGCCGGCGCAAGCGAGCAGAACACCGTCGTCAGCAAAGTCAAGGCGAAAGAAAACGCCACCACCCTGAAGTCCACATGGAGTTCGAGCGCCAACGCGCGCATTTCGGCGGGATCCATCCCAGTCCCTCGGGCCGGAGGAATCCAGTGCGAGATCAGGGGAAGACTGGCATAGGCGATCAAAATTCCGCAAGCCCCGCCGACGCAACTCAGCAGCAAACTTTCGATCAGCCGTTGCCGTACCATTCGGCCCCGGCTTGCTCCCAGCGCAACCTGAATCGCGCTTTCCCGTGCGCGCGCAGTCGCTCGCGACAACAACAGCCCGCCCACGTTCGCGCACACCATCAGCAACAGCATCGCGGTTCCCGCCAGCAGCAACACCAACGAGGTTTTGGCTGTGTCGCGTAGCGGAGATACGCCGTGAGCAATGGATCGAACCTCTAATTTCCCCCGTTTAAGATGCCGGTATTCAGTGGGATCTTGCGCCGCAATCTCATCCATATAGCGGTACCAGAGCGCCGCCGTCTCCTGTTGCGCCCGTTGCTGCGCGACACCGGGCTTAAGACGGGCAACGATCTGAATGACAAACTGGTCGAGATTTGGATTTGGCCGGCGCGCGAAATCGAGTTGATCGGCGAAAGGCATCCACAAATCGGGGCTGGTATCCAGATTGGTTCCGGTGAATCCTTTTGCGGTCACGCCAATGATGGTGTACGGATGGCCTTCGAGGCGCACGGTTTGGCCGATTATGTGCGGGTCGCGTCCGAAACTGCGCGCCCAATAACCGTAGGACAGTACTCCAACATGGTCGTCGCCTCCGTTAATAACTCGTCCCGACGCGGTGGAAACACCCAGGCCGCTGAAATAATTCTGCGTAACTCCGGCCACAAAAATACGTTCTGCCTGCGAACCGCACTCGAGCGAACGGGTGGTTTCGATCTGTCCTAATAAGTTGAATAGCGTGGACGAATGATCCGCCAAGCGTTTATAAAATCGGTAGTCGAAGAACGGATCGGCTGGCCGCTTCGGTTGAATTTGAAAAAGCTGAACCACGTTCCGCGGGTCGCGCACGGGCAGCGGACGCAGTAACAAAGCGTTGACGACCGTGAAGATGCCGGTGGTCGCGGCTATTCCGAGCGCAATGAGCAGCGCGGCTGCCGCGAAGAAAAATGGCGATCGCTGAAATTGCCGAAGAGCGTAGCGCATGATCTCAAGCTAGAGCATCAGCTGCCCGCCATTCACTTCAATGTTCTCGCCCGTAATGTAGCTGGCGGCGTCCGACGCCAGAAATGCAATGACATTAGCCACTTCCTCGGAAGTGCCGACGCGCCCCAACGGAATCGTCTTTACGAAATTCGCCATCATCTCAGGCGTGGAAAAGACTTCATGAAACGGCGTATCAATCACGCCGGGAGAAACGCCATTCACGCGGATCCCGTGCGGCGCCAGCTCTTTAGCCAAGGCCTTGGTCAAAGTGATGAGCGCGCCTTTCGCAGTGGCGTAAGCTCCAGCGCCAGGCCCACCGCCGTTGCGTCCCGCAATCGAAACCAGATTAATGATGTTGCCGGATTTGCGCTCGATCATCGAGGGTATCACGGCTTGTGAGGCCAGCATAGCGCTCTTGAGATTGACGTCAATAACTTCATCCCAGCGCGCCTCTGTCATTTTTTCAAACGTCACGCGCTCCACCATCGAGCCGGCATTGTTCACCAAAATATCTATGCCGCCAAACTGAGTCGATGTTTCGTTCACCATTCGGGTAATCTCGGTGGCATGCAGCATTTCCGCTTGAATCGCCATCACCCTGCCGCCGGCTTGCTCGATGGACTTCTGTACCTCAGCCGCGCCTTGCGCGTTGCGGTTATAGCCAATGGCGACTTGCGCGCCCAGTTGCGCAAACAGGCGGGCGGCCGCGGCCCCAATGCCTGACGAAGCGCCCGTGATGAGCGCGGTCTTACCGGAAAGATTGAATAGGTCCGACACCGTTTCATCCTGACACAACGCTGTCAGGAGTCATCGGGAATACTGGATTTCAGAAAAGGAGTTAAACATGAGTGATCGACAAGTGGACTATATTGAATTTCCGGCCTCGGATATCCCCAAGACTAAGGCGTTTTACGCCGGTGTGTTTGGGTGGAAATTTACCGACTATGGTCCGGATTACACGAGCTTCGAAGATGGGCGTATTGCGGGCGGGTTCATGAAAGTGGAGACCGTTACAAGCGGAGGCGTTCTGATTGTGATTTACGCGCTGGATCTGACCGCTGTGCAAGCGCAAATCAAGGCTACGGGAAGCGCAATTGTGAAAGAGATTTTCGACTTTCCAGGAGGGCGGCGCTTCCACTTCCGAGACCCGAACGGGAACGAACTCGCGGTGTGGTCGGACAAATAGCGATAGTTTTGCATTCCACTAAAGAGAACCGCCGGTCGAGCCGACAAATAATTTGTTAGCTCTCCGACTAATATGTCACGTCCGCTTACCACTATTTACGAGTTCAACCGGTTCAAGCTGGACAAGGGTAACCAACGGCTCACGCGTGACGGGCTGTTGCTGGGCGCGCCGGACAATACTCTGCAGCTTTTGCTGTTCATGGTAGAACAGCGGGGTAGCGTAGTACCCACCCAAACGCTGATCCAGCGCTTTTGTCCGGGTTCCCCTTTTGGCGAAGAAGAGGTCGCCACTCAGATTCTCAGCCTAAGGCGAATACTAGAGGACACCTCTAAGGAAAAGCCCATCGTGCGTTCGATACCGGGAACGGGCTATCAATTCGAAGCGGAAGTTTCAGAAACCTTAACTGACCCGATTGCCAATCCAATCGCGGATAAGGTGACAGCTTTTGAGAAACCGGAAGTCGAGTACGAGGCGGCGCCTGAGCCTCCCCCGCCGGCGAAAACGGGGCGAACAATTGGCATCGTCGCGGCAGTTGTCGTGCTTCTGGCCCTTGGAATATTTGCCTACCTCAAGATGGGAGGTGGGAGCAAAACGAGTTCGCAAATTGCCGTTTTGCCGTTCCATTCGTTGACAGGCGCGCCCGATGACGATCAATTCGATAACGGCTTAACCGGCGCGCTGATTGGCGACTTGGAAAAAGGCGGCCAGATTCAGGTCTCACCCGCCGATGCGGTGCAGCGCTACGTCAAATCTGGCGCGGCAGATCCCATAGCGGCGGGGCGCGAATTAGGCGTCAAGGTGATCATAATCGGCTTGGCGCAACGGCTGGCCGGCAAAGTCCGAGTGAACGTTCAAATGATTAGCACGCAAGATGGCCATCAAGTTTGGACTGGCGGTTTCGATGGCGATGCGAGCGACGTCGCGGGGATTGCTTTGCAGATTTCGCAGAAGATCAGTCAGCAAATTCCGACCACCTCAGATAACCCTGAGCAGCAGTAGTTATAAGAGATAATTTCCCGGAATCGCGGACTACGTCCTTAAATGCGGACGATCGCAAAGGGAGACTGGGACGGCGAGGAGTCGCCAGAACCAGTACGAATGAGTTCGTTGCTGGCGGTTCCGCTCGCCGCCATCTTCGGCACCACGTTGAGCGTCTGGGCGTGGCACTTCCTTAGTTCCGGCAGCACTCCTTCAAGCATCGCCAGCGAACCTGCGCGTATCGCCGTTTTGCCCTTCCATGGATATAGCCGATCACCGGAAGCTGAGCGTCTGGACAAGGAACTGACCGATTCTCTGGTAATCTTGCTGGCCCGAAGTGCCCAAGTGCAGGCTCTTCCGACCGACACAAATGCCGATCCGCTAGCCGTCGGGCGGGTGCTGCATACCGACGTCATGCTCATCGGGCTGGTCAGGAATCAGGGCGAACGGGTAAGCGTCAAGGTGCAAATTGTGAGCACCAGGGACGCCTCGCAGCTCTGGAGCGGCGAATTCAACGGGGAAACACGCGATATCGCGGGCATTGCGGCGCTTATATCCAATTCGGTAGCCAGCCACTTGACAGCATTGTTAGACTGAGGGATTGAGACGCGAAAATAGAGCTTCTCAAGTGGGCGTTTTGGTAGTACGATACGGAATTAGCATTCTTGCAAAGTATGATTGGCCGCGACGATTTCGACCCGCTGGCCCCGCAACGCGAGGCGGCGATCTTCTACGGCTTGTTCCTGCGGGGACATTCGGCCGACGATTTGCGCCGCGATATCGACGTACCGCGCCCACTGCTGCATAAATGGCTGCAGCCGCGCAGATACGAAGATAACTTCCGGAATTCCTTGCGCCAGATGTATACCTACCGCAAGAAAGTGCTGGCGATTTTCGACGAGCTGGTGCTTAAAGAAAAGTACCGGGCCCGGGTCAACTGATGGAGCTTTCCCTCTATCAGGTTGATGCGTTTACAGACAAGGTTTTCGGCGGCAATCCAGCGGCGGTTTGTCCGTTAGAAAGCTGGCTACCGGACAAAATCCTGCAAGCAATTGCGCAAGAAAACAACCTCGCCGAAACGGCTTATTTCGTGAAAACGGGCGACAGATATCATTTGCGCTGGTTTACGCCGGCGGTGGAAATGGATTTGTGCGGGCATGCGACGCTGGCTTCGGCATTCGTTTCGTTTCAAGAGCTTGGCGAGCAAAGCGACACCGTTTACTTTGATACAAAATCGGGCGAATTGAAAGTAAAACGTGAAGACGATTTGCTGAAAATGGATTTCCCGTCGCGGCCGCCCCTTCAAGTAAAGGTTGATGAAGGATTAGCACCGGCGCTGGGCGGAAAGCCGCGGGAAATATTGGCAGCGCGCGATTACTTCACGGTCTACGGTAGCGAAGAAGAAGTTCTTTCTTTGCAACCAGATACGAGCGCTTTGTTAAAGCTAGACAAGGCCACTTTTATTGTTACCGCGCGCGGTAAAAATTGCGACTTTGTATCGCGTTTTTTCGCGCCAGCGTACGGCGTGCCGGAAGATCCGGTAACCGGTTCGGCGCATTGTACGCTCATTCCCTACTGGGCCGAAAAACTCGGCAAGAACACGCTGCACGCCAGGCAGGTTTCAGCGCGCGGCGGCGAATTATTTTGCCGCCTTTTGGGCGACCGGGTCGAGATCGCCGGACGGGCTGTCTTGTATTTGAAGGGCAGCATCTGGGTTCCCACCGTGTAGTTCCTGCAGACTCCAAACGCGCAGCGGATCGCGGCGGCGAGAAACGATAGCCTCAGCCGCGGCACGAGCGCCGCTCATGGTCGTAATGCAGGGCGTACGGTAGGTGACGGCGTTGCGGCGGATGGTTTGTTCGTCGGGAAAAGAGTGGCTGCCGGTGGTCGTATAAATGACCAATTTGAGGCTGCCGGCTTTGAGCAAATCGACGGCATTGGGTCGGCCTTCATTCACTTTGAAAACTGTTTTGCAGGGAAGGCCGGCGGCTTTCAAAGCAACGGCCGTGCCGCGGGTGGCGAAGAGCGAAAAACCGAACTCGTGAAATTTGGCAGCGACTTCGGCGGCGGCACGTTTGTCGCGGTCGTTGACGCTGATGAAGAGCGAACCGGAATCGGGGATGGGAGATCCGGCCGCGAGTTGGGCTTTGCCGAAGGCTTCGCCAAAACTTTCGCCCACGCCCATGACTTCGCCGGTGGAACGCATTTCAGGTCCAAGAGCGGGATCAACGCCCGGGAATTTGTTGAACGGAAAAACGGGGCTCTTGACAAAGAAATTGTGAACCGGCAAAGTGCCATTGACGATGCCGCCGGTGAGCGATTTGAATTCAGTCAGCTTCTTGCCGAGCATGAGTCCGACGGCGATTTTGGGCAACGGCACGCCGGTGGCTTTGCTGACGAACGGAACGGTGCGCGAGGCGCGCGGGTTGACTTCGAGAACATAAACGTCGCCGTTCTTGAGCGCATACTGGACGTTCATTAAACCGACCACGTTGAGCGCGCGAGCCAGTTTGCCGGTGTACTCTTCGATGGTGGCGATGGTTTCCGGCGCGATGGAAATGGCGGGAAGAACGCAGGAGCTATCGCCGGAATGGACGCCGGCTTCTTCGATGTGTTCCATGATGCCGGCGATGAGAACGTTGTGGCCATCGCAGAGAGCATCGACGTCGACTTCGGTGGCGTCTTCGAGGAAGCGATCGATGAGAACGGGGCGCTTGACGGAAAGATTGGTGGCTTCCTGCATGTAGCGGCGCACGGTTTCTTCGTTATAAGCGATGACCATGTTGCGGCCGCCGAGAACGTAGCTGGGACGAACGAGAACGGGGAAGCCGAGACGTTCGGCGACGGCGCAGGCTTCGGCGATATTGGTGGCAGTCCCGTGCGGCGGTGAAGGGATGTTGAGATCAGAAAGAAGTTTGCCGAACAATTTGCGGTCTTCGGCGAGATCGATGGAACTGGGATCGGTGCCGATGATAGGGAGGCCAAGCTGCTTGAGAGGCATGGCCAGATTCAGCGGAGTTTGACCGCCGAATTGGACAATAAGGCCGTCGGGCTTTTCGGTGTCGTAGATGTTGAGAACTTCTTCCTGGGTGAGAGGTTCGAAGTAGAGGCGGTTGCTGGTGTCGTAATCGGTGGAGACGGTTTCGGGATTGCAGTTGACCATGATGGATTCAACACCGAAATCCTGCAAGGCGAAAGAAGCGTGGCAACAGCAATAATCGAACTCAATTCCCTGCCCTATGCGGTTCGGTCCGCTGCCGAGAATCATGACTTTTTTGCGATTGGTGGGCGCGGATTCGTCTTCCGATTCGTAGCTCGAATACATGTAGGGCGTGAAGCTTTCGAATTCGGCGGCGCAGGTATCGACGCGATTGAAGACGGCGGTGACGCCTAAATTCTCGCGGGCTTCGCGAACGTCCATGGGTTCGACGTTGAGCTGTTCGGCGATTTGACGGTCGCCTAAACCGTCACGTTTGAGCTTGCGAAATTCACGCGCGGTGAAGGACGATAAGGCACGGCCGGCGAGCGCTTTTTCCTGTAGGGCGAGTTCGTAGACTTGCTGGAGGAACCAGGGATCGATATTGGTCATTTCAAAGACCTGTTCGACGGTGTAGCCCTGGGCGAAAGCGAAACGGATGTAATCGAGACGCTCGGGGTTGGGCGTGATGAGGCGTGGAGCGATGAGCGCGGGATCGAGTTTGATGCCGGCGGCCTTGCCGGTTTCGAGACTGCGCAAGCCTTTGCCGAGAGCTTGTTTGAAGGTGCGGCCGATGGCCATGACTTCGCCGACGGATTTCATTTGCGTGCCGAGAACGGGCTCGGCGCCGGGGAATTTTTCGAACTGCCAGCGCGGGATTTTGCAAACGACGTAATCGATGGTGGGTTCAAAACAGGCGGGCGTGGCGCGGGTGATATCGTTCTTAATTTCGTCGAGACGGTAGCCGACGGCGAGTTTGGCGGCGATTTTGGCGATGGGAAAACCGGTGGCTTTGGAAGCAAGCGCGGAACTGCGTGACACGCGCGGATTCATTTCGACGATGACCATGCGGCCATTTTGCGGGTTGATGGCGAACTGCACGTTGGAGCCGCCGGTATCGACGCCGATTTCGTTGAGGCAGCGCAGAGCGGCGTCACGCATCATTTGATATTCGCGGTCGGTGAGGGTTTGAGCAGGAGCGACGGTGATGGAATCGCCGGTGTGGACGCCCATGGGATCGAAGTTTTCGATGGAGCAAACGATGATGCCGTTGCCGGCCTGATCGCGCATCACTTCGAGTTCGAATTCCTTCCAACCGAGAACGCTTTCTTCGACGAGGACTTCATGAACGGGCGAAAGATCAATGCCGCGTTCGAGAATTTCTTCGAGTTCTTCGCGATTGTAAGCGATGCCGCCGCCGGTGCCGCCCATGGTGAAACTGGGACGCAAGATGATGGGATAACCGATGCGTTCGGCGAATTTGAGGCCGTCGTCGATGTTATTGACGAGTTGGGACTGCGTCATATCGAAGCCGATTTTGCGCATGGCGTCTTTGAAGAGGAGACGATCTTCGGCTTTTTTGATGGCTTCGACTTTGGCGCCGATGAGTTCGACTTTATAGAGATCGAGGACGCCCGCTTCGGCGAGATCGATGGCGAGGTTGAGAGCGGTTTGGCCGCCGACGGTGGAGAGCAAGGCGTCGGGACGTTCTTTGCGGATAATTTCGGTGGCGTACGGGACGCTGAGCGGCTCGATATAGGTGCGGTCGGCGAGCTCGGGATCGGTCATGATGGTGGCCGGATTCGAGTTGAGGAGGATGACCTCATAACCCTCCTGGCGCAGCGCTTTGCAGGCTTGCGCGCCGGAATAATCGAACTCGCAGGCCTGGCCAATGACGATGGGGCCGGAGCCGATGATCATGATGCGGTGAAGGTCGGTGCGTTTAGGCATTTAGCACTGGCCTCCGAAGAAGAATTAGCCACAGATGAACACAGATGGACACAGATAACGACAAAACTGGCAGCAACCGATGGGCTCCGATCACTTTATTTGAGCATATAGGCGCGGATTGGACGCGAAATGGACGGATTTGGAGCAGGCGGAATGGCGGTTTTATTGGGATTTTGATAAAAGTACCGTCTATAAAGAAGAGTCGAGTGGTCAGGTAGATTTTGTGCATAGTGTCCCCTTGCGCTACCAGGATCGAACGGGCGTCAAGGGGCGGAATTGGGGGATTGGCGGTAAGTGATTGATTCGATTGATCAAATTTATTTTCGCCGGGCGTGACTGAAGATTAGAGGGGGTTCAGTCAGGTCTAAGGCGGCGCGCAGTGCGGTTTCGAGGGGTTTTAGGGCGGGTAGGGGTAAAAATCCGATGCGCTCGACGAGTTTGCGTCGGTGGAGGGTGGTGACTTGATGGCAGTACGGAACGGAGGTGAAGGTAGGTATCTTCGGGGAGTGGCAGGTGGCAAGAGACAATGGCACGGTCGGATTTCGCGGGCCGGATTTGGACGGCAAAAAGAGGGTGTTTTGGCGGTTTTGGACCGGGGAAAAGGGGGTAAATGACGGAATCGTTCGGGGGAAGATTTGGCGAATGAGGTTTTCCAGGGGTGATTTTAGAATTCAGGCTGGCGTTTTTGATTTGGCGGCCATGTGGGCAGTCACCAATTGCGTTTGTGTCCTTCCGGGAATTCCATGAAATTGTACTGGCCGGGTTCGATCACATTGACGAGAGCGGCGATTTCTTTCACGCGGGCTTTGAGCAGCGGCCAGAAGTTTGAGCCAAGAGTGAGGATGGCGATGCGCCTATTGGTTAGGTTCTTTTCATTCCTCATTGCCTGGTCGCATGTGACGAAGAGATGAAAGCCAGCCTCTTGGGCTGCGGCGAGCAGCTTGCCGTTTTTCAAACGCTCCCATTTTAGTTCGACGCTTGCCGTGACTGCATGGCCTGCCAGGAAGCGCCGCAGCGGTATGGGCACGCTGTTATCAAACAGAATGCGCAAGAGGGTTATATTTCCGGGCGTACTCGATGACAGTGCAAACGTCGTCCTCGCTGATGCCGCCGAAGAGTTCGAGAAGTTCCGGGATGGAGACCCCGCCTTCGAAGTTTTCCAAGATGGCGTCCGGCGTGATGCGAATGCCACGGATGGTGGGTGCGCCGTGGAGTTTTTCGGGATCGGTTTCGATGATGGGGCAGCCGGACCAGTCGATGGATTGGGGCATGGCGGGAGTGCTCTTGAGATTAGTTTAGCTGATTGGGACGTTTGCCGGGGGAGGTTTCATTGTGCCGAGGATGGTCGCTCGATCTTCACTGTCGGCCATTCGCGTCTCACTTAAGTTCGAATCGGTGCTCCTTGGTAAGGGCTTGAAAAGATTCGCTCATGGGGCGGTCCCAAGCGCCCTCAAGAAGTCAACTGGCCGCATGATGCCGATACCCTGGAACGATTTGAGACGGGTTAAATGGTGGTCGCCGGAGACGAGCACATCGGCATTTCCCGCCACCGCACATTCAAAGATCCGGTCATCGTCTGGATCGGCCTTCACCACATTCAAGGTCAGCTTGGGATTTACGATCTTTGCCACGCGTATCACACGCTTCAATTGGGCAATGATCTCCGGCTCTGCCCGTCCGAGATCTGTGCGCAGGACGTCTGCCAGTTCACGGAGCATCGGGGTGAGACGATCAGCGAGTATTCTCCCCTGACCGCCCTTTGCCAGAGCTCGAACGGCACACCGCGCGTGCTGCTGACAGCGGAGAAGTAGACGTTCGTATCGAGGACGGCTTTAAGCCGACCGGCGGGCTTTGCGGCGCTCATGGATGAGTTTGCTTACGCTTTGAGGATCGGTCTTGATGCCGAGCTTCTTGGCTTGTTTAGCGCCTTCGCGGGTGAACTTCTCGCTTTCCGCCAGGAGTTCATCCACGGTCATGGGCTTCTTCGTCTCTTCCGCTCTTGCTTCCGCTATGAGGTTCGCCACCCAGCGATCCTCGTCCCAGTCCCGTTGGAGCCGGAAGCGTTGGTAGACGCGCACCATCTCACGGAAAAGCTCGCTCTTCGTTCGGCGCTCCTGCTTCGCGAGGTTCTCAACCTCCTTCACGAGGGTGGGCGGGACCGAGAAACCGAGGAGTTTGCTTGTTCTGCTCATGGCTTGTTGCTGTACTTGGTTTAACTTGGTTTAACTTGTCTTAACTGCATCTGAATCATAGCAGGTGTCAGGCGCTTGTCAATCCGGTGGGATTCGAGATTTACAATGCCGAAGCGTACGTTGACGCGTACCTCACTGCCGCCGGCATTTGGGACGAAAAAACGTCTCCCCTCTTTCGGAGCGTTGACCGCTACCGAAAGATTACTGAGAATCCGATGACGCGCACGGATGTGCTTCGTATGGTGAAGCGCCGGGCGCTCGAAGCCGGACTCCCCTATTCAAACTGTTGCCACACTTTTCGCGCCACAGGCATTACGGCCTATTTGGAGAACGGCGGCACCATCGAGAACGCCCAGGCAATCGCCGCCCATGAATCGCCGAGAACCACCAAGCTTTATCAGCACACCTTCAGTTGTAACGGGGCGAACCGCCTGCGACGTGACGCCAAACGGAGGATCGCCAGACCTATGGCAGCTAGACTCATTCCGCACGCGCTCGGTTCCCGACTGCGCTGCTCTGAATAGCCACACTGGTTTCCCTTGAGAGGTCGGTGACCGAGGTGCTACCGTCCAAATTCACATTGACAGTGAACGCAAACCCATTAGTCGTTTCGTTTGTCAGCACCGGGATTGTCCCGCCCGCGTCGGAGAACATGCTGAAGGCGAACGTACTACCCGAAGTCGATAAGCCGTCCGGCGCACTGTGCGCCGCTCCGAAGAAGCTTAGTGTCAATGAAAGCGTTCTGCCGAAGGTGAATCCTTCGAAGTAATCGTTGAATCCAGTCCGGTTATCGAAAGTCAAGATGTAGGAAGTGCTCCTGCAACATCGCCGGTTAGCGCGTGGGTGCCTGCGGAAGCGGAAGTTCGTGGTGACCACGGATTCGAATCACAATCTTCGGGTTTACCCCAACCTGGCCGGGGAGATGGATCTGACCGGCCTCGATCAGCTCTGGCGAGCGGACATCACCTATA
>Ga0302319_10005740_pt1 | contig 24812 bp, 18 predicted proteins | sample Bog_T0_2_FD_203319 | JGI IMG/M metagenome (GOLD analysis project Ga0302319, IMG submission 203319) | Peat permafrost microbial communities from Stordalen Mire near Abisko, Sweden - Bog_T0_2 | ecosystem: Environmental > Terrestrial > Soil > Wetlands > Peat | place: Sweden: Abisko, Stordalen Mire...
ATCTGGCACTTGGAGGTGTAGGTTGCCGCGCCGGTGTTCTGAGCGAAGCCAGGTAGGGTGAAGACTGCGATCAGGGCAACGGTTGCGAGTTTGAGTTTCATGGTCAATGTCCTTTTCCTGAAGTAGTTTGCTTGCTTTCGAAACCGTGCCTAGAACTCGTAGTGCATGGAGAGCGTGACGATGTTGGCATGGAAGTTTCTAGGAGCAGTCAGACCCGAGGACGGCTCGGTAAGACCCGTGGGGTAAGCTGCCAGCGATGGCGAGTTGCAGGGAACGACCACTGCCGTGGTGGAGGTTGTCGTGCTGCAGTAGGGAGTTCCCGAAGGGCCGCCTTCGCCATAGCCGTAGTAGTCGTAGTTGGCACTCCAGATCCAATTCGGACGAACACTGTAGGCTACGTGCACGTACGGCGATTGGTACGCAGACTGTAGCGATCCATTCACCTGGCGTGCGTCGTTGAAGAACTGGTTGCCGCTGACGGAGCTGATGCGATAGCCGAGCGTGGAGTGAATTTTCTTGTTTGGAGAAAGATTCAAGCCGACGGACGCGTATTCAGTGGGTGCGTCTGCGAAGTCCTTGGTGGGACCCCAGGAAGAGAGCACCGTCGTTGATCCGCGAACGAAGACACCGGGGCAGATTGCAGGTGCACCGCCGGGGGTAAGAACGGCAGTTCCTGGCAGTGTTGCAGTTGCTCCGCTTAGGTAACAGATATTGGTTGAGGTATAGACATCAGAGTAGGCGTAGTTGATGTCCAGGCCGTAGTGCTCACTCGGCGCAAGGACTACTCCAACGCTTCCAACCCTGCTGTAGTCGACATGTTGGATCGGTCCATCAAGTGCGTCGATTACGGTTGGATCCGTGACCTTCGTGATGTTATTAGTGTTGTTGTGATGTTCCAAGTCGTTGTACGCGCCGGACACGGTTGCCCATGGCTTTGGCCGATAGATCGTGTGGATTTTGTAGTGGCGCGTTTGACGTGCGCCTACCGGAGTGAAGGCGTTGTCGGCGTAGAGGAATTCGGCGGTTCCGTTCACATCCCAATGGGCTGTGGGTCGGAAGGCGACGTTCGCGATCCCACCGTTCTCTTCGATGTTCACGTTGGTAACAGGGTTTGTGAGCACTGAAGGAGTTCCAGCGTATGCTGCGACCTTTTGGCCAATGAATCTCGTTTTGTACCGATAGGTGAGCGAGATGGTTGTACGAGGAGTCGCATCCCAGGTTGCCGTTGCGTTATTTACCAAATCCCTCGTACCAATGTAGTTCGGAAGCGGAAGCCCGTTAGGAGCCTGGCCGACGATCGCGACTACGCCTGGCGTCAGTACACCGGCGTAATTGATTGTCTCAGTCTTAGCCGTGATGCCCGCTGCGGGGATGCTTTCGGATACGCCAGAGAATGTTCCGGTACCGGGTATGTGGACATTCACGAAATCAACCTGATCAGATAGGCTGAATTTCGAAGTGGCCTGCCAGGTGGCACCGAAATCTGCGCTTACAACCTGACGCCTTGCTGTGCCCGCTCCGGTGTAAGACTCCGACCGGATTGCTCCGTCGAGGCCCTGAAAATTTTCCTGGTACTGGGGCATGCTCGTGTTTGCCGCGGTGTAACGGAAGGTACCGTTTGCTACCAGGCTACGGATGCTTGAGGTCTGGAACCGAATCAGTTCGGTCGGGTAGATGCTCCGCGTCGGCTGATAACGCGTGTATTTGGAAATGACGCTACATGCAGGATCAACGACGGGCAGACCACCCGTTACGGCAGCTGACGTGAGGATTACGCCGGCGGTCGCCATGCTGGTCGTGTTGCAATTGCTCGCAGCGTACGGGGTTTGACTATCCCAGTTGCCGAGGGATACACGCGTGCCGTCCGCCTCTTGTACGTTGTATTGGCTGGGGTCGAGGGTGAAGTAGGAGTCATTTTTGTAATGCGTGACTTCCTCCTCGAAGGTGATCACGGTGTGCTGTAGCGGTTTCCAGTCGATAGCGCCAAGGAAGTTGTCGGTGCTGTCGCGTTGCATTTCCCGGAACAGCATGCTTGTCTTAGCTGTTTCGTAGGCTCCGGGAATACGCCGGGGACCCTGGAAGACATTCTGCGCGTAACCAAAATGGAAGGTGACCTTGGACAAGGGGAAGAGGGTCAGGTGGGTGTCGGTCATCCTGCGGACGGTATTGAACAACTCCGGGGACTGATTGACCTGCGGCCACGCAAGCTTTCCAAGAGCGCCGCCAGCGCCGATTGGAATCGACTGGCCTGCCGGGATGTTTGGGTTGCCGAAGAGATCGTAATCGAAGTACTGGCGATTACGGCGGAACGTGCCGGAGAACTCGTAGGTCTTGCCTTTCGAGAAGTCCATCTGGGCAAAGTTGTAGGGATCGCCGCCAAAGCCAGTACTGAAGGCTGTGAGGGAGTCCAGGAACGTGTGCTTCGAACCGGGTACGGCGTGCAGGGTGTAGGTCTCACCAAGTACGCGCGGGCCGGAATGGATATTGACCAGCGTGTCGTACATGGCGCCACTGCCGACGACGCCGACGATGTGACCGCCGAGGTCCGCTGTTTGGTGGATCACAAATCCACCCTCTACCATCGGGTGGGGAGCCGCCGGCACTTCTGCCGTGGCGGGGGTTGGCGTCTGAGCGGATATAATTCCCGTCATCAGCGCCAGGATGGCGACCGCAAAGCCCCCCGCGACCGCATGGGTCAGCGTGCATGTGGGGTATGCGTTGGGTCCCCGAGAAAACCATTTCGTTTTTGTCATCTCAAGCCTCATTAGTGAATCTTGTTTCTTTATGCCCCGATATCTGGGCGTTATTCCGAATTTGGACCGAGCCGTCCTGTTGCGTGCCGGACGGCGATGCGTATCGTCGCTACTTTTTGAGGTAGGGATCGACGTTCGATCCATGAATCATGACGTGGCAGTCGATGCAAGGCGACAACTCTGCGGATCCAGCGTTCATGCCGTGGACCGTATCTCCAGCAACCGGACTATGGCACTGGTTGCACAGCTGATTGATGTTCGGCATGTTGAGCAAGCGGGCGTTTTGGGATCCGTGGGGTGTATGGCAGGCCAGGCATCCCTCTCCTCTGACGGCAGCGTGCTCGTACACAAAGGGACCACGGGTCTCAATGTGGCACTTGGTGCAGATAGCGTTCTGGTCTGCAGTCGACTTGATGTTGTTGTTGCCGAACGTACCGTGAGCATCATGGCAGTCACTGCACTTGACGACGCCTTCATTGACCTTGTGATGGAAGGGCATATCAAACGCCGGCTTGATGTCGGTGTGGCACTTGTAGCAGAGGGCCGGCTGCGCTGCGATGAGCAGCTTGGTGTCTGGCACCGACTTGTGGATGCTGTGGCAACCGAGGCAGCTTACGTTCGCCTTGGCGTGCGGGGAACGAAGGAAGTTCGGATGAGCTCCTGCATGGCAACCCAAGCAGGTCTTGTCGACTTCTGTGGGCGACAGCTTGTCGAAGCGCTTGATCTTGGTGACATCGCCACCGCCATCGACGTGGGCCTGACCGGCGCCATGGCAACTTTCGCAGGTGGCGCCTGTGCCGCCGTGCTTGAGGGCCAGCTTGTGATGCGGATTGTCCGCCATACCGTCGACCTTGTCCTGATGGCAGGTCGCACAAGTGTCGTCCCCAACGAATCCGTTGGCTGGAGTTGCTGCGGCTGGTGCATTCTGCTTTAAGGTCTGTGTCTGTGTCTGCGTCTGGGCATTCGCCAGCGAGGCGCCGCATGTGGTCAGAAGTCCGATCACAGCTACCAGAAGGAAATACTTCGTTATCTTGCGGGGCACTTGTCCCATGTGAAAACACCTCTATATGGCGCGTATAAATTTGCTATTTCATTGGCTGAACAAAACTTGGGCCTACCATCAACAATCGCAACCATAGTCCGCGCTATTCGCCGTGGCCGTGACGTTCATCACAGGGAATCGATTAAGAACGAACAACCTTTTGAGGAGGAAGGGTGACGCGCGCGTAAGGCCAGTCGTGACGGGGCTCTCCGTCACGTTCGCGTGCAATAAATGCTGTACGGTATCCGTCGGTACAGGGCGATAAGCGAACCAGTGTGATGTGGATCACCGCGTGATGTTCAGGCTTGGCATTTCATGGGGATGCAGATCCAACCAGATAACGAGCTTCACATCAAGGCTGCAGGCTGGTGCAGATCGGACAGGGAGAGTGATGCGCGTGAAGCCCGGCCTGGAAGCTCAAATCGAGATCTCTGTGCATGAAGAAGGCTTAGCGCTGTTGGACAGATCTGGCCGGGGAACAACCGGAACGGAGAACTGCCCCGCAATACAGCGTTACCGGGGAAGCTGGGCAGAGCAGAGCGTGGTCGCCAGGTTGGCAACGAAGAGAACGAAGAAGGCGACAAGGATCACGACGACACCACCAACGGTCATGCGTTCCCAACGGTCTGAATTCTCGGGTGCTAGCAACTCCGGCTTTCGTGTCATCACGTTTGTCCTCACAAGTAGCTTTACAGGACCAAAGGGCGTTTGCAGTGACCAACATCACAGGCACGTACTCTGCCGTTCGCGGGGTCCGACGCAAACAAAGATTTTGTTGATTTCTATATAGGTTTCCGAAAGAGAGAAGGTTCGCATGCAGTATTCGCATACACACTCAACCAACGGCTGTAAGAATTGTTCGGATCGTTCGCTGCGAATCCTCTGTGACCTTACCGGGCAGGCGCGTATCGATTTCGAGGCACTGGGTATGCAGATGAAGCTGCCCAAGCGGGCCATCATCTTTCAGGAAGACGACATCTGCGACGCAGCAACGATTGTTTGCATGGGACAGGTGAAGTTGTCGTGCACGTCGCGCGAGGGAAAGACGCACATCCTCAAGATTGCTGTTCCGGGAGACGTGCTTGGAATGGGCGCGGCGATCTCGGGAACGCACTTCGAGGTGACGGCAGAGACGATCGAGCCGTGCGTGGTGAAGAAGATTCGGCGCAGCGAGCTGCTGGCGTTCCTGGAGAAGTATGGCCAGGCGAGCATGCTGGCGGCCAAGGCATTGTCCGAAGAGTACAAGTCGGCGTTCTTCGATGCGCGGCGACTGGCGCTGTCGGGGTCGACGGCGGGACGGTTGGCCGGGGTTCTGCTGGACTGGGGACGCGCCGCCGCGGGATGCAATGGAACGGATATGCGCTTCACGATGGCGCTGACGCATGAGGAACTGGCGAACCTTGCGGGCACATCGCGCGAGACGGTGACGCGGGCGCTGGGAAAGTTCCAGAAGGAAGGCCTGATCGAGATCCACGGGTCGTCGTTTCGGGTTGTGTCTCCGACGGGCCTCGAAACGTTATGTTCCTGATGCGACATAAGTTACAGCCCATAATCGCCGACTAAATCGCTCATAAAAGTAGTTTGTGACATTTATCACAGCTATTGCCTTTGAGACCGCATTGAATCAGGCACAACGCGACATTTCGAAATGTCCCTTGTGAACGGATGGTCGAGGTGCAGGCATTCGGGTTTCCTTTCCGAGATCAGCGACGATCCGCGTGCAGACTCAAATGCTGAGGAGGAGCAACGGGCAATGAAAAATTTATCGAGCAAAGCACGCTCCCCCTTTCAACGGGCGCTGTTTGCGACTAACTGCTCGGCCAACTATGAGGGCGCGCTGCAGGCGGCGTTCAACTTCTGCGAGGCAAATAAAGCCAGCCTGCGCATCCTGCATGTGAGTAAGACGCAGACTACGGCACGCGGCGAGATCATTGAGTCAATTGACCAAGCCGCGGCACTGATCGTTCGGCAGATGAAGGAGCGCGCGATCGGTCTGGGGCTCAACTGCAGCACACGGCTGGAGTCGGGCGTGCCATCGGAGAAAATTCTGCAGACGATCGAAGAGGAGCAGCCCGATGTAGTGGTGCTGGGAACCTGCGAGTTGCGGGGATCCAAGCGGGGCGCGTTTGGGCCGACAGCCGAGAAGGTGATGCGCGGGTCTAACTGCCCTGTACTGACGGTGGGGCCGGTGGCGGCGGATTCTGTCCCGATGCATGCGTCACAGGGGCCCGTGGTGTTTGCGACTGATTTTCACTCGGTGACGCGGGATGCGATCCAGGTGGCGATCATGTACTGCACGAGCATTGGCGCGGAGTTGCATTGCGTGCATGTGCTGCCTCGTACGCTGAAGCCGAGCGATGGGGACCATACGCTTCCGGAGATCCTGACATACGCGCTGAAACACCTGGTCGCGACCAGTCCGATGCCTATCGAGAAGTCGATTTGCAGCGTGACGTATGGAAGCGAGATCTCGAATGCGGTGGTCGACTATTGCCGGCAACAGCAGGCGAGCATGATCTTTCTGGGGGTTCGCCGCGACAGCATTTTTTCGCCAGATGATTCGCTGCCGATCGTATTCCGAATTATCACGGAAGCTACCTGCCCGGTGGTGACCATTCTTTGCGATGCCGCACCAGATCCGGAGTTCATTGACCATCCGGTGCTGTCGAAGTCTACGATTCCGCAATCGTTTCTGCAGTAGCTCTTTAATTACGGAAGCAGAGAATCGATCGCGAATGTTTGCGATCGATCCTCTGCTTCCGTTGTTTCTAGTGGACTGCGGGTTCGTAGTAGCAGAAGGGATCGCTTGCGAGAGCGTCGCCGGTGGCCGCGAAGGCGCGGGCACGAGAGCCTCCGCAGAGAGCGCGGTACTCGCAACGACCACATTTGCCCTTGAACACGTTGGGATCGTGGAGCGCCTTGAACATGGGCGCGTCGCGGTAGACGTCCAGCAACTTTTCGGTGCGAACGTTGCCGAGGGTGAGCGGGAGGAAGCCGGCGGGGCAGATGTCTCCCTGGTTGGAGATGAACATGATGCCGTGGCCGTCGCGGATGCCGAAGCCGCGATAGACGGGCGTGCGCTCGATCTCGGCGGCTACCATACCGGCTGCGCGCATACGGGTGAGGGCGACGCGGCGATAGGACGGAGCTTCCGTGGTCGCCATGGCGAAGGGCGCGACCTTGGATTGCTCGTAGATCCAGTTCATCAACTGCTCGCCGCGCTCGGCGGTGATGGGCTGTAGCACCTTGCCGCGGCCGACTTCGATGAGGAAGAAGAGGCTCCAGCGCATGACGGGGAAGTTGGCTTTCAGGAGCTCGTAGATGGCGGGAATGTCGTCGACCGTCTCCGCAGTTACCAGCGTGTTGATTTGAATGGGAACGCCGAGGCTGCCTGCGGCTTTGGCGGCGGTGACGGTCCAATCGAAGCAGCCTTCTACGCCGCGAATCGCTTCGTGGCGAGCGGCGGTGGAGCCATCGAGACTGAGGCCGAAGCTGTCGATGCCGTGCTCCTTGAGCTTGGCGAGGACGTCATAGGTGAGGTCGGTGGTGGCGCTGGGAGTGATGGAGGCGTTGATGCCGAGGGAGCGCGCTTCGTCGATGAGCTCGAAGAGATCTTTGCGGCGAAGAGGATCGCCGCCGGTGAAGACGAGGTGCGGTGTGGGGTTGTTGAAGGCTGCGATCTGGCGGAGGAGGGTCTTCCCTTCCTCGGTGGTGAGCTCATTGGGGTGCGGCGTGTCGACGGCTTCCGCGCGACAGTGGCGGCAGGCGAGGCCGCAAGCCTGGGTCATCTCCCAATAGACCAGCATCGGCTGCTCCGAGTAGCTGTGCGTGGAGGAATGCTGCGGATGCGTGGACGGATGTCCATGGCGGGTGGGAGTGGGGATCGGGATCGAGCGAATATCTTTGATCGAGGTTGTGGTAGACATTGGGTGGTTCTCCTAAGGTGCGACAGGAACGGGTGCGGCATTGGTGATGGAGGCCGCGGTGGACTGCAGCGCCTCGATCTTTTGAATTTTGGCGGCGGTGTCGATGCCGCTCTGAATGCAGTCGGGAATACCCGAACCGCGGTAGGCTGCGCCGGCTAAATATAGGCCGGGATGTTGGGCAACCAGCTGGTCGATCGCGTCGATTCGCGCGCTGTGGCCTACGTTGTACTGCGGGTTCGACTTCTTCCACTGGTAGGCGAGGGCGAGGACCGGCGTTGCGGTGATGCCCATGATCTCGCGGAGTTCGGTGCGTGCGATTTCGATGAGCGCGGCGTCATCCTGCTCGGCTAGGTTCTCGCTGAAGGCTCCTCCGATGAAAGCGCGCATGAGAACGAAGTCGTCGGGCGCGCGGTGGTTGAACTTGGTTGACGACCACGAGCACGCGTTGATCTTGCGGCCTTCCGTGGCGGGTACGATGAAGCCGTAGCCGTTGAGGTCGCAGGTGATTTCGCTGCGGCGGAAGGCTAGCGAGACAGTGGAGGTGGAGACATAGCGGATGCCGCGTAGCTTTTCTGCGAGGGCAGGATCGAGGTCCTGAAGGATCTCGGCGGTCGCGTAGGCGGGGCTGGTGAAGATGACGTTGTCGGCGAGGAGGCTGGAGCCGTCGGAGAGAGCAAGCCGGTACTGGCTGCCTGCAGGCGCGATGGATTGCACACAGCTGTTGAGTTTGACCTGGTGCGGATTGAGGCGCGCGGCGATGGCGTCTGGCAGCCGCTGCAGGCCTCCGGAGAGCGTGGTGAACATTGCGGGACGCGGGCCGGTGGAAGGCTGGGCCGCTTGCTCCTTTTTGCGCTTCATCATGCCGAGCACGAGACTGCGGTGCTTCTTTTCCATGTCCGTGAACATGGGGAAGGTGCTGCGGAGGCTGAGGGCTTCCGGGTCACCGGCGTGGATTCCTGCCATGAGCGGGCCAGCGATTTTCGCTAGCAGCTCGGAACCCATGCGGCGGCGGACGAAGGCTCCCAGGCTCTCGTCGGCGACGGTTGTGTTGCGGCCGATGAAGATTTCGAGTCCCATGCGCAGCTTGCCGGGCCAGGAGATGAGTTTGGAGCGGAGGATCGGAAGGATCATGGTCGGCGCCATGAGCATCATGCCCTCGGGCATGGGGTGGAGCTTGCGTTTGCTGAGCACGTAGGTGGAGGGTGTGGCGGTGTGGTTGGCGCCGATGAGTTGGTCGCCGAGGCCTAGCTCGCGACAGAGATCCAGCGCAGCGCGCTTCTGCGTGAGGATGGAATCGGGACCGCCTTCTACGAGGAAACCTTCGCCGGCGTAGGTGACGATCTTTCCGCCGAGATGGTCGGAGGCTTCCAGCAGAAGGTAGTCTGCGTTCGATCCTTGAGATTTCTGGAGGGAGTACGCGGCCGCGAGGCCAGAGATTCCTCCGCCGATGACGACTGTTTTTGGCATCACGCTGTCAGCTTTCGGTGAGCAATGTTAAGCATTGATACTCCTGGGAGAGGGCCTCCGGTTGGAGAGCCCGTGAGTTCGTCATCGCCCCTAAGGTTAGCGACGGATGAGCGGACGCACAGTGATTCGAATCACAGTGCAGGTGCCGCGAAGATGCGCAATCGTGGGCAAACTCGCGGTGTTCGCGGCCAAATGCCGCTTGATTCGACCGTAAACTCATCCGCGAGGAGGGTCAAGGAGAGCGATCACGCAGAGACTTGCGCGCTGGTTAGAAGGTGAAGATGGGGCCAGCTTCCTCGCGGATGTCGTTCCACTCGCGGGCGGGAACGCCGCGGGAGGTGCAGGTTGCTCCGGGGTTGCAATGTGTGGTGTAGAGCGACTGCTCGAAGGTGAAGGACGCCCAGCGGTTGAACTTGTAGTTGAGCGTGCCGACGGCCATGGTGCTGAAACGGTCCTGGAAGGCGGTCAACTGCAGGTCGCGGCGCTTGGCCTGGTCGATTCCGTAGAGGGCGTAGAGCGACCAGCCGGCGTTGCGGCCCGCCGGATCGACGTTGAAGAGGCGCGAGAGCGGGATGCCGATTTGCGCGAAGCCTCCTTGTGAGCGAACCGGACGCTGCGGAGCGAGCACCAGCGTGGTGCCGTTGGGCGTGGTGGTGCCGAGGACCAGGCTGGGCAGGCCGAGCGGGGCGGCGGCGTCCACGTCGCTGACGGCTACGGTGTTGTAGAGGTGTCGCGTGTCGTTGTAGTAGGACTGTAGTTGGCCGGCGAAGTAGAAGAAGAGATCGGAGCCGCTGTAGAACTTGCCGGTAAGGGTGGCGAAGCGGGTGGGGAGCTGCCATTCTGCGTCCCAGCCGTCCTGCTTGCTGGTGGTGCTGAGGCCGTTGACGAAGGGGTTTGTGTAGGCGTGATCCATTGCGGCGAGCGCGGAGGCAACATTGGCAGCCGTGACATCGGTGCCGGTTTCTCCTTCAAAGCCGCTGAAGATGAGTTGGGCCGGAGCTACGCCTTTCGCGTGGTCGAGCTGATATTGGAAGACGAGGCGAGCCTGGAGCTGCGGGCGATTGGAGTCGGGGCCGGCCTGCTCGCCGTAGCCGATCTGGTCCTGCAGGTCAGGGACAAGGCCAGAGGCAGGCAGATCGATGGAGAACTCTGGCATGATGGCGAAGTTACCGGACTTGTGCGTGTAACCGACACTCATCTGCGGGAGGCGTTCCCAAAGCGCGCCGAAGTCGATGCCGAGGCCCGTGGTTTCGAAGAGGTTGGGAAGGGTCGACGAAGCGAAGGCCGTCCAGTCCTCGCCGAAGAGCGCGGAGACGGTATTGTTGGGGTCGAAGTGGTAGTCGATGCGCGCGTACGCTAGGCGCAGCGAGGGAGAGTTGGAGCGGATGCTGGAAAGGTTGCGGTTGTCGACGGCGCTGAAGTTGCCTTCGAAGTCGAGCTCCAGTTTGCCCGAGATAGCCCACTTGGGATTGTGGTCGTACCAGGCGAGGTTGACGCCGACGCGGCTGCTGCGCGCCTTGAGATGGAAGGCGGGGTCGCCGCTGGGATCGGTGGCAAAGATCAGGCCGGGGAGCGGGAAGTCGGCACCCTGAGGGTTGGAACTGTCTTCGACCGCGCTTACCTTGATGAATCCGTAAGGCGTGATGCCGACTCCGTCCGCTTTGAAGGAAGGATGGTCGTCGAGAATGACGCCTCCGACGGGGAGCGCGCGGATGGGCGTTAGCGCTGCGTTGATCTGCCGGGTGGGGAAATGGTCTACGACGGCCGGTGCGCCGGGCTCGGTGGGAAAGGGCGGGGCCTGGAGGTTCTGGGCTTTTGTCGCGAGGGAGGGCTGAATTGCGGGGACGGCTTGCGCGGTTTGAATGGCCGGCGAGGCGAGGCGGTCATGCTCACTCTGGGAGAGGATGCCGCGTTGGAGAAGGATGTCGACGAGCTTTTGATTGGACGCTTCGGGTGAGCTGGCCTGCTGGATGCTGGCTGCCTCCGCTGCCGTGAGAATGCCCTTGGACTCTAGCAATTGCACGAGAGGGTTGGGCGGTGCGGGACTTCCCTGCTGCTGCGCCCTCGCGGGACTTAGGGCAAAAAAGATGAGGACGGCGCAGATAGGGGGGCAGGCGAATCGGGTCTTGCGGTACATCAAAAACCTCCGAACAGTGTTGCTCTGCAAGCGTGTTCCACGCACGCACGGAGGCAGCCGAACAAGGGTTCTAAGAACCTGCTTTCGGCCTGCCTGCGTAGGTGAATCGCTAGTTGTTGTGGGAGATTTCCGGTTTTATTGTGGCAGCATGCTCCCCGTGCGCACGAAGCGAGTGTGCCAGGACAAGGACTCGTCGAGGAGGTGAGGGGTGTGCTTGCCGCACGCCGACTGCTCGGCGCGCGCGAGATAATCGCGTAGCAGAGGACGGAAGTCGGGGTGCGAGCAGTTCTCGATGATGAGGCGGGCTCGCTTTTTCGGGGATAGCCCGCGGAGGTCGGCGAGGCCCTGATCGGTGACCATTACCTGGAGATCGTGCTCCGTGTGATCGACGTGCGAGACCATAGGAACAATTGTAGAGATGTTGCCCTTGGCGGCGGTCGAAGGCGCCATCATGAAGGAGAGATAGCCGTTGCGCGTGAAGTCGCCAGAGCCTCCAATACCATTCTGTACGCTCGATCCCATGATGTGCGTGGAGTTTACGTTGCCGTAGATGTCTCCCTCGATCATGGCGTTCATCGCGATGACGCCGATGCGGCGGATAACCTCCGGGCTGTTGGAGATTTCCTGCTGGCGGATTACGATCCTGTCGCGGTAGGTTCCGATTCTGGGCATGATGTTGGCGATGCCGTCGGGGCTGAGGGAGAAGGCTGTCGCCGAGAGGCTGCGTACCTTGCCCTTGTCGAGGAGCTGGACCATGCCGTCCTGAATGACTTCCGTGTAGGCCGTCATGCCCTCGAAGGGAGCGTCTTCGAGACCGAAGAGCACCGCGTTGGCGATGTTGCCGACTCCGGACTGGAGCGGGAAAAGCGTTGAAGGCAGGCGCCCTTTTTTTACCTCCCACTCGAGGAAGTTGATGATGTGGCCGGCGATTTTCTTCGAGGCTTCGTCGGGAGCTTTGAATGGGCTGGCGCGGTCGCCGATGTCGGACGAGACGACGGCGATGACCTTGTCCATCGGGACCTTGAGGTAGGGCGTGCCGATGCGCTGGTCGGACTTGAGAAGGGGGATAGGTTCGCGATGGGGCGGAAGGCCGAGGCCGTAGTAGATGTCGTGCATGCCTTCGAGCTCGAGGGGCTGCGCGGAGTTTACTTCGAGGATGACCTTATCGGCGCGGTTGATCCAGGTGGTGTTATTGCCGAGGGATGAACTGGGGACGATGCGGCCGTCTTCGAGGATGGCGGTGACCTCGATGATGGCGACGTCCATTTTGCCGAGGAAGCCGTAGTCGACGAGCTGCGCGACGTGGCTGAGGTGCATGTCGATGTAGTCAGCCTCGCCATTGTTGATGCGCTTGCGCATCTCGGGGTCGCCGCTGTAGGGGAGGCGGAGGTTGACGCCGTCGGCTTTGGCTAGTGCGCCGTCGAGCTCGGGACCGGTGGAAGCTCCGGTGAATACGCTGACTTTGAAGCGTTCGCCACGCTCGTGGGCGGCGGCTACGCGCTTGGCTAGCGCTGTGGGAACGGCTTTCGGGTAGCCGGAGCCGGTGAAGCCGCTCATGCCGAGGATGGATCCGGGTTGGATGAGGGCTGCGGCTTCTTCGGCACTCATCACGCGCTGAGCTAGTGCGGGGTTCAAGATTCTGGAGCTTGTGGCGGGCATTGAAACCTATACCTTCCTTACCGCGTGCTCGCGATCGTCCGCCCCGACTAACGGGAAAGCGGAACCTCTTGCGGCGAAGCTCCAACAGTATAAGAATCGGGAAGGTCTCTGCGCTCGTGGCCTGTATAAATCTGTCGCGGACGGGCAATTTTCTGCTCTGGGTCGTTGATCAGCTCCTGCCACTGGGCCAGCCAGCCGACCGCCCGGGGGATGGCGAAGAGGACCGTAAACATCTTGGGCTCAAGGCCCATGGCCTCGTAGATGATGCCGGAGTAGAAGTCGACGTTGGGGTAGAGCTTGCGGGAGACGAAATAGTCGTCCGCGAGGGCGATGCTCTCGAGTTCCATGGCGAGGTCGATCTTTTTGTTGCGGCCGGTGACCTCGAAGACTTCCTCGGCCGTGCGCTTGATGAGGCGGGCGCGGGGATCGTAATTCTTGTAGACGCGATGGCCGAAACCCATGAGCTTGTGGTGGCCTTCTTTGACTCCCTGAATGAAGGCCGGAATATTTTCGATGCTGCCAATCTCGTCGAGCATCTTGAGGACTTCTTCGTTGGCTCCGCCATGCAGTGGACCGGCGAGGGCAGCGGCGGCAGCAGCGATGGATAGAAACGGGTCTGCTTCGGAGCTTCCGACGGCGCGCATCGCGTTGGTGGAACAATTCTGCTCGTGATCGATGTGCAGGATGAAGAGGACGTCGAGTGCGCGGGCCAGCACGGGATCCTGAAGGTGCTCGAGCGGACTGCGCTCCCACAGCATGTGCATGAAATTGCCCGCGTAGCCCAGCTTTGGCTGCGGAGCGACGTAGTCGAGGCCCTTGCTGTGGCGGTATCCATAGGCCGCGATGATGGGGATCTTGCCGATGATGCGGAGGATACAGTGCATCTGGGTTTCGCGATTGCGCACGTTCTTGGAGTCCGGATAGAAGGTGGAGAGCGCGGCCAGGGTGCTGACAAGCATGCCCATGGGGTGGGCGTCGTAGCGGAAACCTTCCATGAATTTCTTGATGTTCTCGAAGATCCCCATGTGGATGCGAAGGTCGGCGCGCCAGGTCTTTTCCTGCTCCGGGGTAGGAAGTTCGCCGTGGATGACGAGGTAGGCGACCTGCGGGAAGGTGCAGTGCTCGGCCAGATCGGCGATGTCGTAGCCGCGATAACGCAGAATTCCCTTGTCGCCGTCGATGAAGGTGATCTGGCTCTTGCAGGAGGCGGTGTTCGTGAAGGCGGGATCGTACGTCATCAGCCCGAAATCGTCGGGAGCTTCTTTGATCTGGCGCAGATCCATCGCGCGAATCGTTTCGTGCGTGACAGGGAGGGTGTACTGCTTGCCTGTACGATTGTCGATTAGTGTAACGGTGTCTTCCATGGGATCCTCTTCGATTCGTGAAGGTCCGCTTCCGGGACGATTGCTGGGTGTGATGCTCCTCACCAGCGCCGGAAGGGCTTGCTTGCTAAACATACTCGTTCTGCTTTTAGACTCGCTGGAGGGAGCGACCGATTATCGACCAGCAAGTGACTGACGGCCGGGGTTGGCTGCATAAGGCTTCCGAGTAGAGAATAGTGCTGCTGAGGGCGCGGAAGAAATGCGATCCCCGCGCGTAGCATGGTTTTGGACGAAATCATGAACAGGACAATCGAGATGATTAAGGAAATTGCACAGGGAGTTCGCATTGAGTCCGACAGCATGGGGCCGATTGAGGTCCCGGCAAACCACTATTGGGGAGCGCAGACGGAGCGCTCACTGCATCATTTTGCAATCGGGGACGACCGGATGCCGGTGGAACTGATCCGGGCGTTCGCGATCTTGAAGAAGGCCGCGGCGCTGGTGAATCGCGACCTGGGGAAACTTCCCGAGGGGACAACGAGGCTGATTGTGGAGGCCGCCGATGAGGTGATCGCGGGCAAGTATCCCGAGGAGTTTCCGCTGAGGATCTGGCAGACGGGGTCGGGCACTCAGACGAATATGAATGTGAACGAGGTGATCTCGAACCGCGCGATCGAGATTGCTGGCGGCGAGATGGGCAGCAAGAAGCCCGTGCATCCGAATGACCATGTGAATATGTCGCAGTCGTCCAACGATACCTTTCCGACGGCGATGTATATTGCTGCGGCAACGGCGGTGAAGGAGAGGCTGATTCCAGCTGTGCAGCATTTGCACGATGCGCTTTCGGCCAAGGCGAAGGCGTTCGAGAGCATCGTTAAGATTGGCCGGACGCATCTGCAAGATGCTACTCCGCTTACGCTGGGGCAGGAGATTGGCGGATGGGCGAGCCTGCTGGAGCGCGACATTGCTCGGCTGGAATCGACGCTGGATGGGTTGTACGAGTTGGCGATTGGCGGAACGGCCGTGGGGACAGGGTTGAACACGCATCCTGAGTTTGCAGACCGCGCGGCGGCAAAGATTGCGGAGCTGACCGGACTTCCCTTCCGCTCGCATCCGAACAAGTTTGCGGCGCTTTCGGCGCATGATGAGCTGGTGTTTGCGAGTGGCGCGCTGGTGACGCTGTCGGCGTCCATGATGAAGATTGCCAATGATATTCGCTGGCTGAGCTCTGGACCGCGCTGCGGGATCGGCGAGTTGATTATCCCGGAGAATGAGCCGGGCAGCACGATTATGCCGGGCAAGGTGAATCCGACGCAGAGCGAGGCGATGACCATGGTGGCCGTGCAGGTGCATGGCAACAACGCCGCGATTGCGTTTGGCGGAAGCCAGGGAAACTTCGAGCTTAATGTGTTCAAGCCGGTGATGATCTACAACTTCATGCACTCGGTGCGGCTGTTGACCGACACGTCGCACATGTTCGTGGAGTTCTGCGTGGCGGGCATGGAAGCGAACCTCCAGCGTATCAACGAGTATGTGGAGAAGTGCCTGATGCTGGTGACGGCGCTGAATCAGCATATTGGCTATGACAAGGCTGCGAAGCTGGCGAAGACGGCGCATCACAAAGGGCTGTCGTTGCGGGAGGCGAATCGCGAACTGGGCTACCTGACCGAAGAGGAGTTCGACCGCTATATGAGGCCGGAGAAGATGACCAGCGCCGAGGGTTGATGGCTAGGTTGTGCGGATATTTATGGTCGCTGATCGAGCCGTGCTGGGCGGGCGCGCTAAAATGATCGAACCCCGCATGATTTCAGCAACACGACCCAGATTCGCCGCAATCGCCCGACTGCTCGCACCGGCAATTTTGCTGATGCCCGGGCTGCGGCTGGAGGCTGGCGCGCCGACGCCCGTTCCCGTACCCAGCCATCGGGAGGTATTGCAGTCGCCGGCGGGCTTGACCGAGGTTGGGCTGCTGGACGGCGCTGCCTACCGGATCGACATCCCGGCGCACTGGAACCATTCGCTCGTGGTGTTCTATCACGGCTACGCGCTGCAGCCGGTTAGCTTTCATATTGCGGCGAAGCTGGTTGGGCAGCAGGAGCCGTTTTTCGACCGCCATTATGCCGTGGTCCAGAGTGCTTTTTCGAGGACGGGATGGGCGCTGCAGCAGGCGTATCCGGAGACGGACGCGTTGCGACGCTACTTCATCAAGAAGTATGGGCAGCCGAATGAGACCTACGTGACCGGCGGCTCCATGGGCGGGCAACTGGTGGCCATCACGCTGGAGATCAATCCCAAGCCGTATCTGGGTGGGCTCGACCTGTGCGGATCGGTCGGCCCGACGTATGTGAACTTCAATCATCGCTTTGCGATGCGCGCTGCGTTCGATTATTACTTTCCGGGAGTGATGCCGTCGCTGGTGACAGTGCCCTCTACCTTCGACGACACGATCGCCGACCGGGACAAGGTGTTCGATGCGCTGAAGGCGAATCCGGCCGCTGCGACCAGCCTGCGGAACCTGACCGGCCTGCACAATGACGCGAACCTTGCTCACGATATCGCGTATTGGACCTTCATTGTCAAAGACATGCAGGAACGAGCGGGCGGCAATCCCTTTGACAACCGGAACTTTGTGTATACGGGCACCAGTGCGAGCAGCACGGGCGACGACTTCGAGCTTAACGCCAAGGTGAAGCGCTACGCCGCGTCTCCCCAGGCGCGCGCGTACATGTTGCGCCACTATACCCCGAGCGGACACCTGGGGAAGCCGATGCTGGCGCTTCACACGATTTACGATCCTATCGTGCAGCCGATCCAGTTGGAGATGTACCAGGATGAGGTCCAGGCGGCGGGGGCCGAGCAGAACTTTGTGCAGCAGGTGGTCGACCGCGAGGGACACTGCGATTTTACGCAGGACCAGATCGGCGACGCGTTCGACGAGATGGTTCGCTGGGCCAAGGGTGGGCCGCGACCGACGCCCGGCGTTGTAAAGCCATGAGGGTTAATGCTCGTGACGCCCGCGAACCAGCTTCACGACAGTCGTGTAGCTGGCCCGTATAATAAAGCATGGAATTTGTGCGGCCGGAGACTACGGTTTCTGGCAGTCCTGAATCTCGCGCGCCATCTCCCTCCGGCGCGATCCAAACCAGCGAAACTGGCATCGGGCTCGAAGCAGCTCCTCCCGCCGTTCCGCCTACCCGGGGTGTGCCAAAGAAGTCCATCGCACTGGATGAGCCCTCGGGGAAGCTTGCGCCAACCCCTAAGTCAAAACGGCCCAACATTCCAACTTCTCCTGCCGACCGGGCGGACTTAGACGCTCGCTTCGAGCATTTGCTTGAGACGGTGAAGTCTAACCGGCCGGCGGAGGATCTCGCGCTCATTCGCTCTGCCTGGGAGTTCTCGCTCCAGAAGCACGAAGGTCAACGCCGAGCTTCGGGCGAGGCTTACATCGGGCATCCGCTGGAGGTGGCGCAGGTTCTGGCGGAGCTCAAGATGGACGCTACGGCCATCGCTGCCGGACTACTGCACGACGCTGTCGAAGACACTGACGTCACTGCGAACGATATTGCCAAGCGGTTTGGCGAGCAGGTCGCGCACATCGTCGAGGGCGTGACCAAGCTCGACAAGATCAAGTTTGCGAATCGCGAAGATCATCAGGCCGAGAACATCCGCAAGATGCTTCTGGCAATGGTCACGGATCTTCGCGTGGTCATCATTAAGCTGGCCGACCGACTGCACAATATGCGGACGCTTGATTATCTGAACACTGAGAAGCAGCACCGCATTGCGCGAGAGACGCTCGACGTGTACGCTCCGCTGGCGCATCGGCTGGGCATGGGCAAACTTCGCGGTGAGTTGGAAGACCTTGCCTTTCGCTACATTGATCCGTTCACGTATGCGCAGCTTTCTTCTGAAGTGGACTCGCTGCGCGTGGAGGGCGAGGCGTTTTTGCAGCGTACCGTCGTCACGCTGGAGACAAAGCTGAAAGAGGTAGGCGTCGCGGCGCGCGTTGAGTCGCGCATCAAGCGCCTGTTTTCGATTCAGCAGAAACTTATCGCGCACAGCATTCCCGTCGACCAGGTGTACGATCTGTTCGCTGTTCGCGTGATCACCGAAACGGAGTCGGACTGCTATGCCGTGCTCGGACTGCTGCACAGCATGTGGCGGCCGGTTCCGGGGCGCTTCAAGGATTTCATCGCAATGCCGCGGCCGAATCTTTACCAATCGCTTCACACTACCTTGATCGCTGAGGGCGGGCACCAGTTCGAGGTGCAGATTCGTACTGAGGACATGCACCGCGTCGCCGAAGAAGGCATCGCCGCTCATTGGAAGTACAAGGCTACCGACAACGTAAGCGCGAAGGACGAGCAGCGCCTTGCGTGGGTGCGCCAGTTGATGGAATGGCAGCGCGAGATGACCGACCCGAACGAGTTCATGTCGACGCTGCGCATCGATTTGTATCCGGAAGAGGTCTACACGTTCACGCCTAAGGGCAAGGTGATCGTACTGCCGAAGGATGCCAGCCCTATCGACTTCGCTTACGCGATTCATACCGATGTAGGTCATGCGACGATTGGCGCGAAGGTGAACGGGCGCATCGTTCCTCTGCGCACACGGTTGCGTAACGGCGACATTGTTGAGGTGAGTACGCAGGCTGGGCATGCTCCTTCGCGCGACTGGTTGAGCTTTACGAAGAGCTCCCGCGCGCGCAACAAGATTAAACACTGGTTGAATGAAAATCAGCGGGTGCGCGCCGTTGAGATTGGCAACAAGCTGCTGCAACGCGAAGCTCGCAAGTACAAGCTCTCGCTGGATAAGTTCAAGAACGCCGACTACGAGCGCATTGCTGTGGAGTACAGCCTGACCACGGTGGACGATTTGCTGGCCGGCATTGGCTTTGGTAAATATTCTGCACGCCAGGTGCTGAACAAGCTTGAGCCCGGCAGCACGATGCCTGCTGAACCCGTGCCGAGCGAACCCGGCACTGCGACCAACCAGCTGGCGCACATGTCCGAGGCGGTCAAGCGCGTCTTCTTCGGCAAGGGTTCGGATTCGTTGCAGGTCGAGGGCCAGGACGATCTGCTGGTCTATCGCGCGCGATGTTGTAACCCGATTCGCGGCGAGGAAATTATTGGCTATGTGACGCGCGGTAAGGGCGTTGCCGTCCATGCTCGCAGCTGTCCGAACGTGCAGAACCTGCTCTACGAGGCTGATCGCCGCATTGACGTGGCGTGGGCCGATCACTCGGGCAGCACCTCGCCGAACGCACCGAAGCCGCAGACCTATCCCGTGAAGCTGGTGATCCTTGTGGATGACCGCTCCGGGCTGCTGAAGGAATTCGCCGCCATCATCTCCGAGGATGGGACCAATATCAAGTCTGTCGAGACCCGGCCTACGGATGATGAGGCGGTGTACGTGGACTTCGTGATTGAGACGCTCGACCTGCGGCACCTCACGAGGCTCACACAGAACCTGCGCAAGGTGCCCGGCGTGCGTGATGTGCATCGCGTGCAGAAGGTTTAAGGCTTAGCTCAGCAGGCCCATCTTCTTCGCTGTTCCCGTCAAAATCTCCAAGGCCTTATCGATCTGCGGGCGGGTGTGTTCGCTGGTCATGATGCAGCGCACGCGGGCTTTGCCTTCAGGAACGGTGGGGAAGGCAATGCCCGTCGCCATCAAGCCCTGCTCGAAGACGGCGCGACTGAAGTCCATCGTGTTGCGGCCGTCGCCGATGATGATGGGCGTGATGGGGGTTTCGCTCTTCGGCGTGGTGCGGCCGCCGATATCGAACCCAGCGTGCGTTAGCTGTTCCTGGAAGTAGTGCGTGTTCGACCAGAGGCGCTCGATGCGCTCCGGCTCATTCTCTAGGATGTCGAACGCGGCGATGCAGCTCGCAGCAACACTTGGCGGATGCGAGGTGGAGAACAGGAACGGCCTGGCACGATGGTAGAGGTAGTCAATCAAATCGCGCGAGCCGCAGACGTATCCGCCCAGCGCGCCGATGGCTTTCGAGAGCGTGCCCACCTGCACATCCACGCGCTTGGTTGCGCCGAAATGATCAGCGCTGCCGCGCCCATTGCGGCCCAGTACGCCGCTGGCATGAGCGTCGTCCACCATCATGATGGCGCCGTACTTCTCGCATAGGTAGGCGAGCGCACCGACCGGGCCGATGTCGCCATCCATCGAGAAAACACCGTCGGTGATAACGAGTTTGTGGCCGGGTTCGTTCTGAATTTCTTTGAGCAGCTCTTCGGCGTGATCGACATCCTTGTGGCGGAAGACCTTGATCTTGGCGCGCGAGAGGCGGGCTCCGTCGATGATGCTGGCGTGGTTCAGTTCGTCGGAGAGAATGAAATCGTCTTTGCCGAGGATGCTCGACACGGTGCCCGCGTTCGCCGTGAATCCTGACTGAAAGACTACGCAGGCTTCGACGCCCTTGAAGCGAGCGATTTTTTCTTCAAGCTCGATGTGGATGCGCATGGTGCCGGCGATGGTGCGAACGGCTCCGGAGCCGGCACCGTACTTCACGATGGCCGCAATCGCTGCTTCGCGCAGCTTCGGGTGGTTGCAGAGGCCGAGATAATTATTGGAGGCGAGGTTGATAACCTCGCGGCCGTCGTAGTGGCACAGGGGGCCCTGCGCGTCGTCGAGCACACGGAGCTTGAAGTAGGTTCCTCCTGCACGCAGCGTGTCGAGCTGCTTGGTGAGGTGGGCCAGTTGCGGGCGCTTCGACGAGGTCTCTTCCAGAACGGTGGTCGCGATGCTCATAATATTTCGATGTTAAACCTTTCTTGCGCTTTAGGCAGCATCCGTTCGAAGTATAGGCATCTAAAGGCGTGTGCAAGATCGTGGCGCTAGCCCTTCTTCGCAAGCCATGCGTACGCATGGAAGGAGATCTATGACCATCCAAAGAACGTTTCGCGGTGTCCTCAGCGGCGCTACAGTACTGACCCTTTTGTTCCTTGCAGGCTGCTCCAGCAAGGTGAATACGGCGGTCGATCAAGCCAAATCGCAGGCGACGACGACCAACACTCCACAACAAGTGCAGTACGTGGACAGCGACGGCAACACTGTGACCAAGACGGTACAACCTCCCGCTGCGCAAGGTCAGCAGCCGGCCGTTTCCACACTGACTACGCCACCTCCCCCGGGTCCAAAGCCGCACAGCACCGATCCAGTCATCACACCGCTGGGATCGGCCGCACAGGGCGTGGTGCCGATGTCGACGAATAGTCAGGCGCCCCAGCAGCAGCCCGTCTCCGTCAATGTTCCGGCAGGAACGGAGCTCGCCATTCGCATCAATCAGCGCATCAGTTCACGGACCAGTGTGGCTGGAGACCACTTTGACGGCAACGTGGTGGAGCCGGTCGTGAACAATGGATCCGTTGTGATCCCGAAGGGGACGCCGGTGAGTGGGCGCGTTGTGGAAGCTCATCATGGCGGACACTTCAAGGGGCGTTCGGTGCTCGAACTACGGCTGACGGAGATGACGCTGAACGGAAATCAGTATCCATTGGACACGCATGACACGGTGCGCACACGCAAGGGCAAAGGGCGGCGCTCGGCTGGCATTATCGGCGGCATGACCGGCGCGGGGATGCTGATTGGCGGCATTGCCAGCGGCGGTGTTGGCCTGGCGATTGGCGGGGCGGCAGGTGCAGGTGCCGGCACCGCGATTGCGGGCGGCACAGGCAATCACAACGTCGATATTCCCGCGGAGTCCATCGTGCACTTCCGGCTCGCGGACGATCTAGTAGTGCAGAATCCGTAAAATCTGGGTTGCGTGAAACGGCTCATCTTCAATGATGGGCCGCTTTATTTTTCCGTTATGATTGCTGCAACTTGCACTGCTGTTGTTCGTCCAACTTTTCAGATCCGCGCAATCGGACCACTGATCCAGCACTTCCCCTCTGCTCACAAACTATGAAGCTTTCTGCCGCTACGCTGCTCTGCCTTGCTTTACTCATCGTGCCGGTCGCGCGTGCGCAGACGTCCGACGCGCAGGCGCCTTCTGACATAAATCCGCAGACCGCTACGATCACTATGCGAACCAACCTGGTGGTTGTGCCTGCGCTGGTGCGGACAAAGTCTGGCGAGCTCGTTTATACGCTGAAGGCGGAGGACTTTATCCTCACCGATAATGGCGTCGTGCAGAAGCTGCGGCTTGAACCCGACACGGGGAGGGAGCCGCTGGCCATGGTCATCATCGCGCAGACCGGCGGCGATGCAGCGGTGCATTTGGACCAGTATCAGCACCTTGGCGCGATGCTCGACAATATGCTGGGGGGCGTCGATCACCGCGTGGCCGTCGTTGGATTTGATAGCACGCCGATCCTGCTGCACGGCTTCACGTCGAACCTCGATTACGTGACGCACTCACTCGACATCCTCGATCCGGGAGACAAACAGGCTGCTGTGCTCGACGCGATTGTGTATGCGGTGAATCTGCTGCGCGCGCAACCTACTACGTACCGACGCGCGATTCTGCTGCTCTCGCAGACCTCGGACAACGGCAGCAACACGTCGCTGGTCGACGCGCTGCACGCCATCAGCGACACCAACACGATGATGTATAGCATCGCCTTCCACACCACGGGAACAGAGGCCGGCAAGGAAGCGGCGAAGTTCAACGATACCGAGCCAGGGCCGAAGCATGGCTGCTTCAGCCGCGATATGGGGACGGACGCTGACGGCAACAAAATTCAGCCGAAAGAGGGCAATGGTTCGCAGGATTTCAACTGCGTCGAAGAGTTGCTGCCACCGCTGCGTCTTGCACACATCGCCGAGATTGCCGCGCGCAATGCGCTTCGCAAAAACATCTCGGAGTCGGTGGCGCATCTTACTGGCGGCGAATCGTTCAACTTCAAGAATGTGAAGACGCTCGATCGCGATCTCTTCACCATCGCGAACCACATTCCCAACCGCTACGTACTAAGCTTTGTGCCGCAGTCACCGACGCCGGGCTTTCACTGGATCGTGTTGAAATTGCGCAACAGTGCGGGTCTTTCGGTGGAGGCGCGGAATGGCTACTGGGTGAATACGGACGACGCAGCTCCCGCGCCAAAGCAATAACGCCGCGCCTTATTCTCCAGAAAACTTGTGGATGAGGCGGCGATCGCGCTTGGTGGGTCGTCGCGTTGGCGTGGGATTGTTGGCAAACATTGCCTTACGCTCTTCGGAGGCTTTCGCCCGCGCTAGCTTACTTTCGTCCGTCTCGCGGTAGAGTTCCTGCGCTGCCGCCGCTGGACCGCGTACTTCGCTGAGCGTTAGCACCTCGAGGACGAAGTCACCGGCCTCGTTGCGGACTTGCAACTTGTCGCCAACGCGCACTTCACGCGCAGCCTTTGCGACCACTGCGTTCGACAGCACGCGCCCGAGCTCACAGGCCTTCGATGCCAGCGCCCGCGTCTTGAAGAACCTTGCCGCCCACAGCCACTTGTCGATACGCACACCGTTCACTGCAGCGTCCCTCCTTGCACGAGTATTTGCGCGCAGGCCAGCGCGTCATCCTGTACGTCGGACTCGTCCCCAAAGCCATTGAGCCAGCGAATGGATTGCACGCTGCGAAACCATGTGCCCTGGCGCTTGGCGTAGTTGCGATGTCCCTGCTGAGCGGCCGCGATGGCTGCCGCGAGTGTGCACTCCCCGCGCAGTACGGCCATCGCCTGCGAATAGCCTAACGCACCCAGAGCGCGGCAATCGTCGCCGTATCGCTCGCGCAGCATCTGTGTTTCCGAGATCAGGCCGTGATCGAACATCGCTGCGGCGCGATCATTGATGCGCGCGTAGAGACGTTCGCGCATCGGCTTTGAGGTAATGGGCGCGAGGCCCATCTGCAGCACACGATACCCACGCAACGGATCGCGACCCGCTTGCCACTGCTGCGTTTGCGGTTGTCGCGCGGCCAAGGTTACTTCAATGCTGCGCATCAGCTTCGGCACATCGTTGGCGTGGATCTTCGCGGCAGCCTTTGGATCAAGCCTCTGCAATATGCGATGCAGCCATGCGGATCCGCGCTGTTCCACACGCGCGTGCAGACGCTCGCGAAGGGCGTCATTGCGTTTGGGTGCGGGCGCAAGGCCCTCGAGCAGCGCGCGCAGGTACAGGCCCGTCCCTCCAGCGACGATGGGGATGCGCCCGCGCTTGCGAATGCCGGCAATCGCTTCACGCGCGGCTCGGGCATAGTCGCCCGCAGTGCAGGCTTCGTTCGGCCAGTAGAGATCGATGCAATGATGCGGAACGCGCTGGCGCTCCTCGAGGGTGGGCTTCGCCGTGCCAATCTCCATGAGGCGATAGACCGCGACCGAGTCGCAACTGACGATCTCGCCGTTCAACTCTTCGGCGAGGCGTAGCGCCAAGGCAGTCTTGCCGCTCGCTGTTGGGCCGGCGACTACCAGCAGCGGATATTCGCTCTCTCCGCGGGCCATCAATAGGGACGCCACCAGCCGTGGATGAATACGCTGTCAAGCCCGGCGTGTGCGATGCTTCCGACCAGCACTACCATGGCTATCA
>Ga0302319_10005744_pt1 | contig 24810 bp, 23 predicted proteins | sample Bog_T0_2_FD_203319 | JGI IMG/M metagenome (GOLD analysis project Ga0302319, IMG submission 203319) | Peat permafrost microbial communities from Stordalen Mire near Abisko, Sweden - Bog_T0_2 | ecosystem: Environmental > Terrestrial > Soil > Wetlands > Peat | place: Sweden: Abisko, Stordalen Mire...
TCGACCAATCCAGCCTTGATGTCGGCGAGGCCCCATAGATTGAGTTCGGCGCCGGTGCCGCTGTCGGTTTTTCCGGCATAGAAACCGTCGCGGAAGTCGCGGCCGACCGCGTTCGACGGCAGAGCCACGCCCAGTTCGGGCACCGCGCGCAGCACGGCGGCGGTAAAGCTGTTGCTGTTGGGTCCCGGCCAGATGCGGTAATCGCCGGCGTGGTTGAAGCGATAGGCCTGGACGGCGGCTTCGATCTTGGGGATGAGTTTCTCGGCCTGCGCGCCGGACACATCGGCGATCGCCACCGGCGTGTTGCCGTACCACCGCCCGTCCGGCGGCCAATTGTCGGTGCGCACCGGATTGCCCCAGCCGACCAGGTCGTAGCGCGTCCAGGCGGGCGCGTTGGCGGGCTTGAGCACGATCCAGCTATGCACGGCGAAAATGCCCTTCCAGGCGCCGGTCGCGGCAGTGAACACGATGACGCGCGCTGGCTTATCGTCGGCCGGCTTCGGCAGGAGGCCGGCGCCCGACCAGTCGGCATCGCGATAGCTGCGCGGTGCGTTGCCCGCGGCGTAAAGCGCAGCGCGGGCGAGGATGGGAACGAGAAACACTGCAAAGATGGCGAGCATGATGAGGGAACGCGTGCTGAAACGGCGGCGAGAATCCATACTGCCTAGATAGGAAGTCTTTTCGGCCTAATCTAGGCAGGCCTTGGCAACTTCCGTCAGCACAGCGGCGCCGGCCCGGACCAGATCGTCGAGCGTAACTTGGTCCTTTTTCGGCGCCGTTCGCCCCGCGGCGACCAGCGGCACATGCACGAAGGCGGCAAGCTTCGGTCCGCCGGCAATGCCAGCCGCCCGCGCCGCCCGCCAGCACAAATAGTTGCATAAATAGGTTCCGGCATCGCGCGAGCGCCGGACCGGCACGCGCGCTTTCCGCACTGCGTCGAGCAGGCGTTGCGCTTGCGCCGGCATGGGCAAAGCGGCCGGTCCGCCGGCCTCGATGGCGGCACGGCGCGGCGTTTTTCCGGCAGCGTCAGCAAGCTGCGCCAGTTCATTGCGTGCCCGCGTTTCTATGCGCAAGACGCGCGCGCGGCCAGCCAGCCCGAACATGAGGAGTGCCTGTGGCCGGTGGCGCGCGATCAGTTTGGGCAGGTCGCGGTCGACCGCGGCATAACTCGTCTCGAAAATATGCGTGACGATTTTCGCTGACACCGGCCGCAACCGTGTCAGGCGTTTGACCAGCGGCCCGGTCGGATTGAACGGCGCGCCGGGAAATGGGCCGAAGCCGGTGATGAGGATGGTCGGCGCCATTACACCCCCAACAATTGCGCGATTTCTTCCACCGCCAAAGTCGGCGCGAGCTTTCCGGCGGCAACCGCCGCCTCCGCCTGGCGCAATTTCGCACGCACGGTGGAATCGCCGCGCAGCCGCGCGGTGAGGCGCTCCTCCAGCATGGTCCACATCCATTTGACCTGCTGGTCGCGCCGCCGTTCGGCCAATTCGCCCGAGCCCGTCATCTTTTCCTTGTGCGCCATCACCTGATTCCACAATCCGGAATTGCCGTCGCCGGTCAGCGCCGAATAGGTGATCACCGGCGGCGACCAGTTGAGCGAGCGCGGCGCCAATATATGCAAGGCGGCGCGATAGTCACCGGCCGCGACGCGCGCGCGACCGATATTGTCGCCGTCGGACTTGTTGACCGCGATCATGTCGGCCAGTTCGACAATGCCCTTCTTGAGACCCTGCAATTCGTCGCCGGCGCCGGCCACCATCAGCACCAGAAAAAAGTCGGTCATGTCGGCAACCGTCGTTTCCGATTGGCCGACGCCGACGGTCTCCACGATCAAGACGTCGTAACCGGCAGCCTCGCACAGCAACATGGTCTCGCGCGTCTTGGCGGCGACGCCGCCGAGTGTGCCGGACGACGGCGAGGGCCGGATAAAGGCGTTCGGATCGACAGCCAGGCGCGACATCCTTGTTTTATCGCCGAGGATCGAGCCGCCGGTGCGGGTCGAGGACGGATCGACCGCCAGCACCGCGACCTTATGGCCTTGCGCCGTCAAATGAGTGCCGAGCGCGTCGATCGTCGTGGATTTGCCGGCGCCAGGCGCGCCGGTGATGCCAAGGCGCACCGCTTTGCCGGTTTGCGCCAGCAGGTCCTGCACCAAAAGATGCGCGGTCTTGCGATGATCGGCGCGCTTGCTTTCGATTAGCGTGATGGCGCGCGCCAGCGTGGCGCGGTCGCCGGCGCGAATGCCGCTGGCAAGATCGGAGGCTGGCTGGCTGCGCGACGACATCGCGGGACTATTGCCGTCTTGCGTTACAGGCGCAAAAACCGGGCGGTCTCACTCCGCCGCCTGCTGGTCGTGGCCAAGACGGTGGTGCAACGTCTTGAGCAATTTCTCGGCCGCTTCTGCGATCACGGTGCCGGGCGGAAATATCGCCTCGGCGCCGGCTTTGGTGAGCGCGTCATAATCCTGGGAAGGTACGACGCCGCCGACCACGATCATGATGTCGTCGCGGCCATGCGCGGCCAGTTCCTTCTTTAACTCCGGCACCAGAGTCAGATGCGCCGCGGCCAGCGACGAGACGCCGAGAATATGCACGTCGTTTTCCACCGCCTGGCGCGCGGCTTCCTGCGGCGTTGCAAACAGCGGCCCGATATCGACATCGAAGCCGAGATCGGCGAACGCCGACGCGATCACTTTCTGGCCGCGGTCGTGGCCGTCCTGGCCGATTTTGGCGACCAAGAGGCGAGGGCGCCGCCCTTCGGCGGCCTCGAACGCCTCCACGGCAACGCGCACTTTCTCGACCGCGCCGGTCATGCCGACCTCCCGCTTGTAGACGCCGGTGATGGCCTTGATCTCGGCGCGATGACGGCCATAGACCTTCTCCAACGCCATGGAAATTTCGCCGACGGTCGCCTTGGCGCGCGCGGCATCGATCGCCAGTTCCAAAAGATTGCCGTTGCCCGTGGCGGCGCGGGTGAGCGCGTCGAGCGCCTCCTGTAGCGCTACCGGATCGCGCTCGGCGCGCAGCCGCTTGAGCTTGTCGAGCTGCATGGTGCGCACGGCAGTGTTGTCGACTTTGAGTACGTCGATAGGCGCCTCATCGACCGGCTGATATTTGTTGACGCCGATCACCGACTGCAAACCGGCGTCGATGCGGGCCTGCGTCTTGGCGGCGGCCTCCTCGATGCGAAGTTTGGGAATGCCAGCTTCGATGGCCTTGGTCATGCCGCCGAGCGCCTCGACTTCCTCGATATGGCCCCAGGCCTTGCGCGCAAGATCGTAAGTGAGCTTCTCGACATAATACGATCCGCCCCAGGGATCGACGATGCGGGTGGCGGCGGCTTCCTGTTGCAACACGATCTGGGTATTGCGGGCGATACGGGCGGAGAAATCGGTCGGCAGCGCCAGCGCCTCGTCGAGCGCATTGGTGTGTAGTGACTGAGTCTGGCCTTGCGTCGCCGCCATGGCCTCGATCATGGTGCGCGAGACATTGTTGAACACGTCTTGCGCGGCCAACGACCAGCCCGACGTCTGGCAATGCGTGCGCAGCGACAGCGAGCGCGCGTCCTGCGGCTTGAACGGCTTCATCAGTTTGGCCCAGATCATGCGCGCTGCGCGCATCTTGGCGATTTCCATGAAGTAGTTCATGCCGATCGCCCAGAAGAACGACACGCGCGGCGCAAACTGATCGACGGTCAGTCCTGCTTTCAATCCGGCGCGCACATATTCGACGCCGTCGGCCAGCGTATAGGCCAGTTCGAGGTCTTGCGTCGCGCCGGCCTCTTGCATGTGATAGCCCGACACCGAAATCGAATTGAATTTCGGCATTTCGGCGGACGTATAAGCGAAAATATCCGAGATGATGCGCAGCGACGGCGTCGGCGGATAGATATAGGTGTTGCGCACCATGAATTCTTTGAGAATGTCGTTCTGGATCGTGCCCGACAATTTGGCGTGGGGCACGCCTTGTTCCTCGGCGGCAACGATGTAGAGCGCCAGCACGGGGAGCACCGCGCCATTCATGGTCATCGACACGCTCATCTTGTCGAGCGGAATGCCGGAGAACAGCGTGCGCATGTCGTAGATGGAATCGATCGCCACACCCGCCATGCCGACATCGCCCGACACACGCGGATGATCCGAGTCATAGCCGCGATGGGTGGCGAGATCGAAGGCGATCGAGAGGCCCTTCTGCCCGGCAGCAAGATTGCGCCGGTAGAAGGCGTTGGAATCTTCCGCCGTCGAGAAGCCGGCATATTGCCGGATGGTCCAGGGCTGCGCCGTATACATCGCGGGGTAAGGCCCGCGCAGATAGGGCGCCTTGCCGGGATAGGTCTCCAGGAAATCGATGTCGGCGAGATCGGCCTCATCAAACTGTGATTTTACCGGGATCGCTTCCGGCGTGATCCAGGGCTCGCCGGCGGCGCCCGCCCGCGCGGCATCGGGTTCGGCGAAATCGACGGTGGCGAAATTGGGAACCTGGCTCATTTGACCCCCAGAATATCATGGGCCGCCTGCAAGGTCGAAACCACATCGCTGCCCATAAATACGAATGTTTTGACGCCGGCATCACGCAAGGCGGCCTCAAACTCGCCCGGCCGGCCGGCGAGGTGAACGGTCGCGCCGGCGGCCACGAGCGCCTTGGCGGCCTCGACGGCCTGTTCCGCATAGACCGCGTCCGACGAGCACAGGCAGGCGAGCTTGGCGCCGGATTTTTTGAAAGCCGCCACCATATCGGCCTGATCCTTGTAGCCGTCATTGCTGGCCGCTTCGATGCCGCCGGCCTCGTAGAAATTCATGGCGAACATCGCTCGCGCGGCAAAATCCGAAAGCTTGCCGAGCGTGGCCAGGAACACCTTCGGCCGCGCGCCGCTCTTGGCCAATATCCGGTCCGACGCCGCGCGCAACGCCTCATAAGGCTCGGCCAACCGGATGCGCGGCAGCGGCTCGGTGGTGACGGCGACCGCGCCATCTTTCGGCGGCGCAACCGGCGCCACATCGAGCACCGCCGCCGATTTTTCTTTCAAATTCGGATATTCGCTGGTGCCGGTCAGCGCATCCTTGCGCCGCGCGACGGCTTTCTCATGCTCAGCGCGCACGCCCGCGACATGACGCTGAATGATCCGCCGCTCAAGTGCCGCCCACGCGCCGCCGACGCTTTCGATTTCCTGGAACTGCGCCCAGGCGGCGGCGCAAAGCTTGGCGGTGAGATCCTCGATGGCGCCCGAGCCGGCTGCCGGGTCCGACACCTTCGCCAGATTCGATTCTTCGAGCAAAATAAGTTGCGTATTGCGCGCGACCCGCCGCGCAAAAGCATCGGGCAAGCCGAGCGCGGCGGTATGCGGCAGTACGGTGATGCTGTCGGCGCCGCCAAGCCCAGCGGCTGCGACCGCGATGGTGGTGCGCAGCATGTTCACGTAGGGGTCGCGCCGCGTCATCATGCGCCACGCCGTCTCGGCCGCGACATAAGCAGGCTTTGGCGTCACGCCGCAGGCCTCTTCGACGCGTGCCCATAATTTCCGGATGGCGCGGAATTTCGCCAGCGTCAGAAATTCGTCGGCATCGGCTGACAGGCGGAAATAGATCATGCCGCAAACGTCGGCCAAAGCTACGCCGCTGGCTTCCAGCGCGCGCAGATATTCCACCGCGCTCGCAATCGCGAACGCCAGTTCTTGCGCCTCCGATCCGCCGGCATTGTGAATGATGCGCCCGTCCGCCACCGCGAACGGCCCGCGAAAACCTTGCGCGGCCAGTTCGCCGACCATGCCGGCGAAGCTGCGCGACAATTCGCTCCAGTGCCGCGGGCTGGCGCCGGTCGCGGCAAAACCGCCGAGCGGGTTGATGCTGGCGCGCAATTCGACCGCGGCCGGCGAAACGTTCCGGCTTTTTACAAGCGCCGCAAAATGCTGCACGGCGGTGCGCGTCGGCGGGCTCAAATTGAAGTCGATGGTGATGCCGGCGTCGAGTTCGACGTCCTTGAACACGCGCTCGATGGTCGCCGTCGAAGCATCCAGTCCGTAGCCATTGGCGCTGACCGAACCGGCCATCACAAGGGCTAAGCCCGTCGCGCCGTTTTCCAGGTCTTGCAGCGCCTGCTTGTTGGCGGCGGCGGCATCCGGATGATCGACCCGCGCCATCACTGTCCAGGCCGTGCCGGGTATGCGCCCAGCGACCGGATTGGCGCCCACGGCGCGCGGGTAGAGCGGCTCGACCCGCAAGCCGTCATAAGTCTGGCTGACCAGGCGCTTATCGAACGAGGCGCCCTTGAGCGCCGCCTCGACGAGTTTGCGCCATTCGGCCTGACTGGTCGGCGGAAATTCGGTTGCTAGGCTAAGTTCTTCGGTCATTGGCTCAAAAATGGCACGTTCGGCGGGGTGACGCTATTGCAGGTCAAGCAAATTACATGCCCGGCAACGGCCCCAAACGCTGGATCCCAGCAGTATCGACCTTAGCCAGCGCGTCGCGCACCTTTCGCCCGCCGATCGCCAGGTCGGGGGCGATTTCGGCCAGCGGCAGCAGCACGAAGCCGCGTTCGAACAAATGTGGATGCGGCAAGGTCAGGCCCAGTTCGTCGATCGCCAGATCGTCATAGGCGATGATGTCGATATCGGCGGTGCGCGGGCCCCAGCGCTTTTCATGCGCCCGGTCGCGCCCGAGCTGGAGTTCGATCTCCTGCGCGCGCGCCAGCAAGTCGCGCGGGCTCAGCGCGGTCTCCGCTGCGACGCATAGATTGATGAAGGGCGACTGATATTTGAAGCCCCAGGGCGGGGTGAGATAGTCGGACGAGCGCGCGATCAGCCGGACCTCGACGCCGTCGCATATCAAGCCGACGGCGCGGTCGAGAATGACGCGGCTGTTGCCGACATTGCCGCCGAAGGCGAGGTAGGTCAAAACATGACCCTCGGTCATGACCGGGAGGCGCCGCGCCGGCGCAGCAGCGTCACGCCGACATCGCTGAATGTGGCGGCAATCGGCGCATGCGGCTTGTGGATGGTCACCTCCATCGAATTGACGCGTGGGAATTGCGCCAGCACGGCGTCGGCGACGACTCCGGCCGCGGCTTCGATCAGCCGGTAGCGCTGCGCGCAGAACACGTCGCTCGCGCATTCGACCACCTTGTCGTAGGAAACCGTGTCCATCACCTTGTCCGAATGGGCGGCGGCCGACAGGTCGATTTCAAGTGTCATATCGATGGTGAAGGTCTGTCCCACTTTGGCTTCATAGGCCATCACGCCGTGATAGGCATGCAGCGACAGCCCCTTGATGAAAATGCGGTCGCTCATCGTGCCGCCCCGATCGCCGCCGCCACCCGCAACGCCTGCACGGTTTCCTTGACGTCATGCGCGCGCACGATGGCCGCGCCATTTTCCACCGCCATGAGATGGCTGGCGATCGAGCCGCCGATGCGGTCGCCCGGCGCCGAAGGCGTCACTGCATTGATGAAGCGCTTGCGCGAGGCGCCCACCAGCAGCGGCAGTCCGAAGCGGCGGAATTTCGAAAGCCGTGCGATGCACAGAATACTTTGCTCGGCCGTCTTGCCAAAGCCGATGCCGGGATCGAGCACGATTTTCTCGCGCGCAATGCCGGCGCGCTCGGCGATTTCCAGCGAGCGGGTGAAAAACGCCACCACGTCGGCGACGATGTCGATGGTTTCATCGGCGCTGTCGCGGTTATGCATCACGATCACCGGCACGCCGCGCTCGGCCACCAGCTTCGCCATGTCCGGATCGCGCTGCAGGCCCCACACGTCATTGACGATGGCCGCGCCGCGGTCGAGCGCCCAGGCGGCGACCTTGGCCTTGATGGTGTCGATCGACACCGGCAGGCCGAGCTTGACCGCCGCCGGCAGCACCTCGGCAAGCCTGGCCAATTCTTCGTCCATTGAAACCGGCTGCGCACCGCCATAGGGCCGAGTCGATTCAGCGCCAATGTCGAGTATGTCGGCGCCCTGATGGACCATCGCGCCGGCATGGGCAATCGCGCTTTGCGGCGCGATGAACTGGCCGCCGTCCGAGAATGAATCCGGCGTGACATTGAGGATGCCCATGACCAGCGGCCGGCCCAGCACCAGGAGCGCAGCCAGCGCGTCGTGGCTGGGTTTCTGCGCCGGCTTTGGCGCAGCTTTTGGCGTGTTCACGATGGTCCGGGTAAGCCCCATACGGTCGCTTTGCGCGGTCCCGGAAACGCTGTCAAGCAGGGCATCAGCAGCCGTTGCCCGCGCGCGGCGAGGGCAAACGCTCAGTACCTAATCTTCAATTCCAGTTTCTGCGCATGTTCGATCCAGCGGCTGACCACCTTTTCGGACGGCAGCAGGCGGACCATCCTGCGATCTCTGTTGGCGTCTGCCATCGCCTTGGCGAGATTGGCCGGGCTGCGAAAGCGCAGCTCCTTTACGGTATCGACGCCGGCGGCTTGCAATAGCTCGGCATATTCCTTGCTGATGCCCTTGATGCGCATGCGGTCGGCGACATTGGCCCAGCACAGCAATTGCTTTTCGGCGAAACCGGTTTTCGCCGCCAGTGCCTTGCGTCCCTTCACCGTGCCGGCGGCTTCAAGCAAGCGCGCGGTCGTGCGAATTCTCACCGACTTGAGGATCGCAGCCTTTTCGCCTTCGACCCCCTCGATGTCGGTGATGGGATAAGACATCCGCTGCCCCTTGCCTGCTTCTCAACTGTGTCGTTTAGCGCAAACGTAAAGTTCAAATGAACTGACTCAAACCTGGAATTGAGCCGACAATTTCGCCGACCACATCTTCGCCGGCTTTTTCCCGGCTGAAAGCCATGACTTCCTTGGTGACGCCCTGCACTTGGCCCATGCTCAAGCCCGCCGCCATCAATTTGGTGCCGGCGCCCATGAGACCGCCCATGCCAAAACCGCCGCCGGTGTCGGCGGCTTGTTGAGCTTCCAGCAGTGCTTGCGCACCGGGAAGCTTGTCGATGAGGGCTTGCACCTTATCGGCGGGACCTTCCTTGTGCAGAAAGTCGAGGATAATGCCGATCGATTTTTCCGCAGTGGCCTGATCGACGCCAACATTGGCGACCAGACGCGCAACCAATTCTTCCATGAACCCCTCGTAGCCCCGCACTGGCGGCGGGTTGTTGTTATATTGAACGCCGTTGACGGCGATGACAAGCACGATGCGACGTCATCTGCGATTGTTTTTTCCCGCGCGCTTCCATCGGCGTGGCCCAGTGTCAAGTAAAATGCATGCGGTGAAGCGCGACAAAATGTTTTGGCCCGCCCGTTTCGCGTTGCCCCGTCATTCGGCGGAAACCTTATGTCGCGAGCCGGACAATGGTGTTCGCGTGTAATTTTCGATCGCCGGCCAATGCTGGCGCAGCAATTGAATAATTGCGCCCTGCAAATGCGTAGTACCGGTACCATGATCAGTAGAATTACTATTAGTAGAAAATCTAGTAGGGCCCATGCCTCAGGTGTATATGCTTTAATTATCCTAAAGGGCGAATGGTAAAACCGTGAAGTTCGGCAAGCCGCGCGATTTTAGTTTGTAGCCGATTGGCGGGTTCGCGAGTTGTGAGTGCGGAGGCATGCGTCATGAAATCGATCCAACGCGCCCACGTCGTGGTGGTCGCCCATAGCGATGAGGCTCTTGTGCTTGCGGCGCGGCTTTTGGGGATGGAAGTGGCGAAGGTCACCTCGGTCGCCGGTTCCGATGAGGCGCGGGGCATGTGCCAGGAGGGCGGCGTCGATGCCTGCGTCGTGGCGTTCGACGAATGCTTGCTGGATGCGGCTCCGGTAGCCGAAATAGACGCGCCCGGGCGCCATTGCGGCGTACCATCGCTCCTGATTGTTCCCGCGATCACCCCCTATTCGCGCAAAATGGCGCGGCGCGGCGGCTATATGACCGCGGTTCCGGCCGCTATCGCCCCAAGGATGCTCTATCGCCGCATTGGCGCCGCCCTGCAGTTGCGCCGCGCGGCCGGCCGGCGCCAGCGCATGCCGGAGGGCATTATCGTCGCGGCCGCGACCCTGGCGCGGGCCGCGTCAGGCAAGCCAACCTTGCATTAACAGCGCTGTTCAGGCCGCGGCCACGTTGCTAGCCTTGCTCCCAATCGAATTGGGAGTTTTCCATGAGCACACTCGACGCGGTATTGAACCGTATCGACCAGGATATCGGCCAAAGCGTCGAGCGGCTGTTCGCGCTGCTCCGCATACCCTCGATATCGACCGATCCGGCCTTCGCACCGCAATGCCGGGAAGCTGCCGAACATGTAGCCAACGATCTGCGCTCGATCGGCTTCGAGGCAACCGTGCGCCCGACTGAGGGCCATCCGGTGGTGGTAGGCAAATCCAACGGCGTTTCCGGGCCGCATGTGCTGTTTTACGGCCATTATGACGTGCAGCCGGTCGATCCGCTCAATTTATGGAAGACGCCGCCGTTTGAACCGCGCATCGAAACGCTGCCCGATGGCCGCAAAATCATCGTGGCGCGCGGCGCCTGCGACGATAAGGGCCAAGCCATGACCTTTATCGAGGCCTGCCGGGCTTTCAAGGCCATCAGTGGCAAGCTGCCGCTGCCGATCACGATGATGATCGAAGGTGAGGAGGAATGCGGCTCGAAAAGCCTGTTCAAATTCGTCGGCGACAACGCAGAGGAGTTCAAGCTCGACCTCGCGCTCGTTTGCGACACCGCCATGTGGGACCAGAAAACACCGGCCATCACCACTTCACTGCGCGGCTTGGTCTATGAGGACGTCAAAATTACCGGTGCCGACCGCGATCTGCATTCGGGCGTGTTCGGCGGCGCGGCGCAAAATCCGATCCGCCTGCTGGCAAAGATATTGGGCGCGCTTTGGGACGATGACGGCCGGGTGACCATTCCCGGCTTTTACGACGGCGTGGCCGAACTGCCGCCCGACATCAAGGCCGACCTCAAATCGCTCGATCTCACGCCGGAAAAATTCCTCGGGCCCATCGGTCTGAAAATTCCGGCCGGCGAGAAGGACCGCATGCTGATCGAATTGGTCACCACGCGACCGACCGCCGAGATCAACGGCATCATCGGCGGCTATACCGGCGATGGCGCCAAGACCGTCATCCCCGGCCAGGCCTCGGCAAAAGTCTCGTTCCGCCTGGTCGGTCAACAGGACCCAGCCAAAATCCGCGATGGCTTCCGCGCTTTCGTCAAAGCCCGCATACCGGCCGACTGCAGCGTCGAATTCGGAAATTTCGGCTTGGCGGCGGCGCTGCAATTGTCCTTCGACAATCCGGCGCTCAACAAGGCGCGCGCGGTCTTGGGCGAGGAGTGGGGCAAGAAGGCCGTCGCGGTCGGCGCCGGCGGCTCGATTCCCATTGTGGCCGATTTCAAGAGCGTGCTCGGCATGGATTCGCTGCTCGTCGGCTTCGCGCTCGACGACGACCGCGTGCATTCGCCGAACGAGAAGTTCGACCTGACCTGCTACCACAAGGGCATCCGCTCCTGGGCGCGCATTCTGCACGCGCTGGCGGAAGGGTAGAAGGTAAAATTAAAACGTGCCGCTAATCGAGGCCCGTCATTCCGGGGCGCGCGTCAGCGCGAACCCGGAATCCAGGCGCGACCCCACTTTTTTCATCTGGATTCCGGGTCCGCCGCTTGCGCGGCGTCTCGGAATGACGAAGTAAAGGACGCAATGGCTCCTCCTCCGCTCCTGCAACTCAAAGACATCTCGCTGACCTTTGGCGGCACGCCGCTTTTGACCGGGGCGGAGCTGTCGGTCTCGACCGGCGAGCGCGTGTCGCTGGTAGGGCGCAACGGCTCGGGCAAGTCGACGCTGCTCAAGATTGCGGCCAAGGTGGTCGAGCCGGATCACGGCTCGGTCTTCGTGCAGCCCGGCGCGCTGGTGCGCTATCTGCCGCAGGAGCCGGATTTTACCGGCTTTGCCACGACGCTGGCCTATGTCGAGGCCGGCCTTAAAGCCACCGACGATCCCTATATTGCCCGCCATCTGCTCGAGGAGCTTGGACTGACTGGCCAGGAAGACCCGGGACATCTGTCGGGCGGCGAGGCGCGCCGCGCTTCGTTGGCCCGGGTACTGGCGCCATCGCCCGATATTCTGCTGCTCGACGAGCCGACCAACCATCTCGACCTCACCACTATCGAATGGCTGGAAAAGGATCTCGACGCCAGGCGTACCGCATTGGTGATCATCAGCCATGACCGGCGCTTCCTCTCGACGTTGTCGCGCTCGACGGTGTGGCTCGACCGCGGCTGCACGCGGCGCATCGAGCGCGGCTTTGCCCATTTCGAGGAATGGCGCGACATGCTCCTGGCGGAAGAAGAGAAGGAGCAACACAAGCTCGACCGCAAGATCGTCGCCGAAGAACATTGGATGCGCTACGGCGTCACCGGGCGGCGCAAGCGCAACATGCGCCGCGTCGGTCAGTTGCAGGCGCTGCGTGAGAACCGCCGCACTTATCGCGCAAGCGCGGGCGATGCCACCATCAGCGCGGGTTCGGCGGCGCCGTCCGGCGCGTTGGTGATCGAGGCCAAGAATATTTCCAAGAGCTATGGCGGGCGCGCCATTGTCAACGACTTCTCAATTCGAATTCAACGCGGTGACCGCATCGGCATTGTCGGGCCCAATGGCAGCGGCAAGACGACACTGATCAATATGCTGACTGGCGTGCTGGCGCCGGATAGCGGCACGGTGCGGCTCGGCTCGACGCTGGCGATTGCCACGCTCAACCAGCATCGCGATAGTCTCGATCCCAACATCACCGTCAAACAGGCGCTGACCGGCGGCGAGGGCGACACCGTTTCCGTCAATGGCGTTGGAAAGCATGTCATCAGCTACATGAAGGACTTCCTGTTTTCGAGCGAGCAGGCGCGCACGCCGCTCGGCAAGCTGTCGGGCGGCGAGCGTGGCCGGCTGATGCTGGCGCAGGCGCTGGCGAAGCCCTCGAACCTGCTGATACTCGACGAGCCGACCAATGATCTCGACATGGAAACGCTCGACGTGCTCGAGGATATGATCGGCGAGTACCCCGGCACGGTACTCTTGATCAGCCATGATCGCGATTTTCTCGACCGGCTCGTCAGCGGTGTGATTGCGCCCGAGGGCAACGGCCTATGGACCGAATATGCCGGCGGTTATTCGGACATGCTGGCGCAGCGCGGTACGGATTTAACGCGCGATGGCGGTAAGCCCGAGACGGCAAAGGCTTCCAAAGGCGCCCCCGCGGCGGAGCCGCAAATCATCAAGCGCAAGATGAAGTTCAAGGAAAAACACGCGCTTGAGACGCTGCCCAAGACCATGGCCGCGCTGATTGCGAAAACCAACGAGTTGCAGCGCAGGCTTGACGACCCGCAATTCTATATCCGCGATCGCGGCGGCTTCGAGAAGGTCACCACCGACCTTGCCGAAACCCAGCGCAAACTCGCCGCGGCGGAAGAGCAGTGGCTAGAGCTTGAGATTTTGCGCGAGGAATTGGCGGGCTGACTATTTCTTGAGTTTATAGCCGGTTTTGAAAATCCACCAAACGATGGTCAGGCACAGCACCAGGAAAAACAGCGTCATGCCGATGCTCACGGCCGGGCTGACATCCGACACTTCAAAGAAACTCCAGCGGAAACCGCTGATCAGATAAACCACCGGGTTGAACAATGTAATCTTCTGCCAGAGCGGCGGCAGCACGCTGGTCGAATAGAACGTGCCGCCCAAAAACGTCAGCGGCGTGATGATCAGAAGCGGCACGATCTGCAACTGCTCGAAGCCTTCGGCCCAGATGCCGATGATGAAGCCGAGCAGGCTGAAGGTGACAGCGGTCAACACCAGGAACGCCAGCATCCAGAACGGATGGGCGATGTGCAGCGGCACGAACAAGAACGACGTCGCCAATATGATCAGCCCGAGCACGATCGATTTGGTCGCCGCCGCGCCGACATAGCCGAGCGCGATTTCGATGCCCGACACCGGCGCCGACAGGATCTCGTAGATCGTGCCGGTGAAACGCGGGAAATAGATGCCGAACGAGGCGTTCATGGTGCTCTGCGTGAGCAAAGTGAGCATGATCAGGCCCGGCACGATGAACGCGCCATAGGCTACGCCCTCGATTTGCGTGATGCGCGAGCCGATAGCGGCGCCGAACACCACGAAATAGAGCGAGGTCGAGAGCACCGGCGAGACGATGCTCTGCCAGACGGTGCGCGCGGTGCGCGACATTTCAAATATATAGATGGCTTTGGCGGCGCGGAAATTCATCACCGTTCACTCACCAGGCCGACGAAAATATCTTCCAACGAGCTCTGCGTCGTCTGCAGATCGCGGAATCGGATGCCGTTGCTGTTGAGGTCGCTCAAAAGCGCCGTGACCCCGGTGCGCTCGGCCTGCGTGTCGTACGTGAAAATCAATTGCTTGCCTTCATCGCCGAGGCTCAAATTATGCGCGGAAAGCGCCTCTGGCAATGTGTCCATCTTTTTCGACAATTGCAGGATCAAACGCTTCTTGCCGAACTTCCTCATCAACTCGGCTTTCTCCTCGACCAGGATAATTTTGCCCTTGCTGATGACGCCGACGCGGTCGGCCATGTCTTCGGCTTCTTCGATGTAATGTGTCGTGAGAATAATGGTAACGCCGGAGGCTCGCAGGTCGCGCACCACCTGCCACATGTCCTTGCGCAATTCGACATCGACGCCGGCGGTGGGCTCGTCGAGGAACAGAATGCGCGGCTCATGCGAAAGCGCCTTGGCGATCAGCACACGCCGCTTCATGCCGCCCGACAACGTCATGATCTTGCTGTCCTTCTTGTCCCAAAGCGACAGCTCGCGCAGAATCTTCTCGATATGCGCCGGATTGGGCGGCTTGCCGAACAGTCCGCGGCTGAAATTCACCGTCGCCCAAACGCTCTCGAAAGCGTCGGTGTGCAACTCTTGAGGTACCAGCCCGATCAGCGAGCGCGCGGCGCGGTAGTCTGTGATAATGTCGTGGCCATCGACGGTAACGGTGCCTGTCGAAGGCCGTAGTATCCCGCATATGATGCCGATGAGCGTGGTCTTGCCCGCGCCATTGGGGCCGAGCAGCGCGAAAATTTCGCCGCGGCGGATGTCGAGGTTAATGGCCTTGAGCGCCTCGAAGCCGGAGGCGTAGGTCTTCGACAGATTGTTTATGGAAATAATTGGCTGCATGGGAGAGGCGCATATAGGCGGGGATTGCGGCGCGCGCCACCCCTAATTCATCGCCACTAATGCGTTAAGGTCGCCCAGTACTTGTTTGGGCGGGAAATCGAGATACTCGTCCGGCATCTTGGCGCGGTTGACCCAAAGGGCGCGAAAGCCTGCGGAAGTTCCCGCCATCACGTCCCAGCGGTTGGATGACACGAAGGTCACGTCTCCGGGCGCACATTTGTAATGATTGGTGACGAGGGCATAGACCTCCGGCCGCGGCTTGAACATTTTCAAAACATCCACCGACAGCACGGCGTCGAGATCGCCGCCGATGCCGGCATTGTCGACCGCGCCCTTAAGCATATTCGGCGAGCCGTTGGAGAGAATGCCGGTCTTACGGCCCTTGGCCTTGAGCGCCTTCAAGGCGGCGCGCGCGTCGGGAAAGGCATCGAGTTTGAAATAGGCATCGAGCAGATTGGCCCGGAGCGTCTTGGGCACGCTGGGTACCCGCGCCAGCGCGAAATCCAGCGCCCGTCCGGTCAGGGTCCAGAAATCCGCATAATGGCCCGCCAGTGTCAGCGTCCAGGTATATTCGAGCTGCTTGGTGCGCCAGATGTCCGACATGCGGTCGGCCTCGGCTCCGGCCTCGTTGCGAAAGCGCGCCATGGCGGCGTGGACGTCGAATAAAGTGCCATAGGCGTCGAAGACGAAGATGGATGACATGGTATCCTCCGGGCTGGGCGGCTATAGATACAGTAATAATAAGGCGCGGGGGAGTTGGATGACGCCGGGGCAGGACTGGTCGAAGACCTGGACCTTTTACAAAGGCGACTGGCATGAGGGCAATATCCCGATCATGGGCGTGCGCTCGCATGCGGCCTGGCTATGCTCGTCCGTTTTCGATGGCGCCCGTACTTTCGAAGGCGTGACGCCCGACCTCGATCTGCATTGCGCGCGGGTAAATGCTTCCGCCGCCACCATGCATCTCAAGCCGCCGATCACAGCCGAGACCTGGGAAGGGCTCACGCGCGACGGCCTCAAGCGCTTCGACAAGGATGCCGCGCTCTATATCCGGCCGATGGTCTGGGCCGAGCGCGGCGGTACGCTGCTGGTCGCGCCCGATCCGGATTCGACGCAATGGTGCCTCTCGCTCTATGAGGCGCCGATGCGCCCACCGGAAGGATTTTCGATTACGCTCTCGCCCTATCGCAAACCGAGCGCGGAATGCATGCCGGTCGATGCCAAGGCCGGATGTCTTTACCCCAACAATGCGCGCGCGCTGATCGAGGCGAATTCGCGCGGCTTCGCCAATTGCGCCGTGCGCGACCAACTCGGCAATATCGCCGAGCTTGCCACCGCCAATCTTTTCATCGGCAAGGATGGCGTGGTGTTTACGCCGGCGCCTAATGGCAATTTCCTCAATGGCATCACACGCCAGCGCGTCGTTAAACTATTGCGCGACGCCGGCGTGAGCGTGGTTGAGACCACGCTGCGCTATAGCGATCTGGAAAACGCCGACGAAATTTTCTCGTCCGGCAATTATTCCAAGGTGGTGCCGATCAACCGTATCGATGAGCGTTCCTTGCAGCCCGGCCCGCTGTACCGCAAAGCCCGCGAACTCTATTGGGAGTACTCGCACCAATAAGGCCGAATAATAAAACCCGCGGCGCTAGCCGTGAAACAAAAATCCTGGGGAGAAACGAAATGCCGAAAGCTGCGTCCGCGGTTGCCGAAAAAAAGAGTCCAAGCGTGGCCTTTTGGCCAAAGGGCTGGTGGTCGATTGTCGATTACAAGATCGGCATCATTCCGCTGCCTGTTTTCGTAATCCTGATCGCGGTCATTGCCGGCTTTGCCGTCACCGGCAAAGTGCCGTCCGACATCCTGATGGCGATCGTGCTCCTGTCGATGGGCGGCTTTGCCTGTGCTGAACTGGGCAAACGCATCCCGATCATACGCAATATGGGCGCGGCGGCGATTTTTGCCACCTTCATTCCGTCGTATCTTGCCTTTCATCATCTGCTGCCCGACTCGATCTTGGGCTCGGTGACGCAATTCACGAAGGATTCGAATTTTCTCTATCTGTTCATCGCTTGCATCATCGTCGGCAGCATCCTGGGAATGGATCGCGGCGTTCTGATCAAGGGCTTTGTCAAGATATTCGCGCCGCTTGCCGCCGGCTCCGTCATGGGTGGAATTGTCGGCACGCTGGTGGGCACGTTGCTCGGGCTTGGCGCGTACCACACGTTTTTCTTCGTCGTTGTGCCGATCATGGCGGGCGGCGTGGGCGAGGGCGCCATTCCCCTCTCGATCGGCTATTCGCAAATTCTGCACTTGCCGCAGGGCGAATTATTCGCCCAGGTATTGCCGCCCGTTATGCTTGGCAGTCTGACGGCCATTCTGCTGTCGGGAACGCTCAATTTTGTTGGCAAAAAATATCCCCATTTGACGGGCGAAGGACGCCTGCAGCCGGGCGAACATGACGAGCTTGCCTTCGAGGAAGAGTCCGTCGACGACCATGTCGATGTGACCACGATTGCTGCGGCGGTGGTGACCGCCGTTACGCTCTACCTGATCGGCGCGCTCGCGCAGCGCCTGTTCGGCTTTCCCGCGCCGGTGGCGATGCTCGCCATTGCGGTGGTTTTGAAGCTGACCAAGGCGGTTTCCCCCTCGCTGCAATTGGGCGCATTCCACGTCTACAAGTTCTTTTCGACCGCGGTCACTTACCCGTTGCTGTTTGCAATCGGCGTGGCTTTGACGCCCTGGGACAAGCTGGTGGCCGCATTTACGCCCGCCTATATCATCACGATTGTCGCGACCGTGGTGACCATCATTGCCACAGGGTTTTTCGTGGGCGGCTGGTTGAAGATGTATCCGATCGACACCGCCATTGTGACCGCCTGTCACAGCGGACAGGGCGGCACGGGCGATGTTGCCATCCTCACCGCGGCCAACCGGATGCAGCTCATGCCCTTTGCGCAGATCGCCACCCGTATCGGCGGCGCAATTACCGTGACGGTGGTGCTAATCGTGCTGACCCAAATCGGCTAGCGCTACTACCGCTAGTTTGCTTTGTCGGAAGCCGTCAAAAGTTTAAGCGCGGTCTCGACCGCATGGTCGAGAAATTCTTTGGTCTCGGTCTCTTGATCCTTTGCCGCGGAAATCTTGTGGGCGGGCGCGACCGCCGCCATGAATTCGTGGGTGTGCCAATGACCGAACATCGGCAATGTTGGCAGCATCGACGGATCGGGCTTGGGATAGACCGAGACGTAGAAATACGGCTCGTCGTAATAATTATCACCCGGCGAAAGTCCGATGCCGAGATAGCCGGTTGTCCCGGCGGCGTGTTTGGGCAGCGTCGTCAAGGTGGCGAGATCGAAATGGTGCGGCCAGCAGCACAGTTGCGACGGCGCAAGCTTTTGCCCGGCAAGCCGGTGTTGGATTTGGCCGAGCAGGCTTTGCGCATTGGCAAACCAGGCGGCCAGTTCGCTCATGCCCTCGGCGCAAGCCGCCGCGTCGTAGAGGCCGCCTTCGGCTATTCGATGCGCCGGCATTTCATAAGGCGATGCCGCGTCCAAAGCCCGCGCGTCGAGATTTCGCCGATCGAGCTGCTCGCCCAGCCATTGGCGCGCCTGCGCGTCGGAATGTCCGCTTAGCGCAAAGGACGAAACGGGAGTAGCCGTGTCGCCTTCATGCAAAGCGAGCGTCAGCGTTTGCAATTGCAGACCAAGCCGCAGCCCATCGCGCCAGGCTTGCGTCGTGAATCCGTCGGGTGCGGCGACAAAATTGAGACTGGTGTGGCCGTCGTCGGGTTGCGGCGCGATATAGGCCCGTGCGGAGCGCGCCAGCCATTGCGCGGCATAATGCGCCTGCAGGCGCGCCTCGCCCAGCTTGGCCTTGTCGATGCCCCGAACGGGCCGCCACTTCAATTCTTCGTCAACTTGCCCAGGCATCGGCCGGTCCTCTTTTCGCTTTTACGGGTAAATGAGATCGGCGATGATCGCAGGGCTGTTTTCCCGCCGCCACGCTAGGCCGGCGCGTTGGTCAAGACAATTGGAGCAAGCTCATTATGGTCGAAGAGGAAAACTGGGTCGATATCGGTCACGCGGATGATTTTTCCAAAGGCCCGCTCAAACGCGTCAAGGCCTTGGATATCGAACTTGCCATTTCGTTCAAAGATGGAAAATTCGGGGCGGTTTCCAATACTTGCAACCATGTCGGCGGGCCGCTGGGCGAAGGCCGCATCGACGGCGATTACATTATCTGCCCCTGGCATAACTGGAAATTTCATCGGTTGAGCGGGGCCGGCGAGCCGGGCTTCGAGGATGATTGCGTGCCGGGCTATCCGATCAAGGTCGAGTCCGGCCGCATCTTCGTCAATCTCGACGCCGGCAGTAAGCGAAACCGCAAGCCGCACCCCCCGCATCCGCTGTCGCGCAAGGTCGAGCGCGCGCCCGGGCCGCTGCGTCTTGCCGGCATTTCCACCTCCGCCATGGACCCTGCCAATCCGCGTTTTTCAGGCTCGGACCACCTACTGGGACACGCCTTGACGGCGGCGCAAGGATACGGCGCCGAGACCCGCATGATCAAATTGAACGATCTCAAATTCCGTAATTGCGAGGGTTACTATTCGAAGGCTGCGCGCGCTTGCACTTGGCCGTGCTCGATCACGCAGATGGACGCCGACGACCAGATGGACCAGGTCTATGAAGCGTTGGTGCATTGGGCCGACGCGATCGTCGTCTCATCGCCGATACGATGGGGGGCCGCGTCGTCGCTGTATTTCAAAATGGCCGAGCGGCTTAACTGCGTGCAGAATGCAGTGACGATCCGCGACCAGGTTCTCATCCGAAACAAAGTCGCAGGATTCATCATCGTCGGCGGCCAGGACAATATCCAGGCGGTTGCCGGCCAAATGCTGGGATTTTTCGCCGAGCTTGGATTTATATTTCCGCAATTCCCATACATCGCGCATTCGCGCGGCTGGTCGCACGAAGACATGGAATGCAATGTCGAGATCGTGCGCAATTCCACCGAGCTTGCCGAAGGAGCGTCCATGCTCGCCAAGCGCTGTCTCGATCTCGCCGCGCATTTGATTTCGCGCGATGAAGCCCCGGTTTCGATCGAGCGCGGCGGGCGCAAGGCGCATGCCATGCGTTCGTGAGACCGAGTAATCGCGCGCCGATCAAGGCGGCGGTTCGGTGGTGAGCTTCTCGTTAGGGCGGCCGCGGAAATCGTAGACGGTGGCATAGACGACGCCCTCGCGTTCGACGGTGGCCAATATGGGCGCCTGCAGGTGGCGGCAATAGAACGCGCCGAGCGCCATGGCGAAGTCGGCCTTCTTCTGGTCGTAGGTGGTTTCGAATTGCGGCCCAAGTTCGACCTTGGCCGGTGCCGGCGGCCCGCAGATCGCGACCACCCATGGCCGGCCCTTGGGCGGGTGATCGGCGCTGTCGGCAAGCCGGGCGCGCAATTCTTCCGACGCCTGTTTAAAGGCCAGACCCCAATAATCGAGCATGTATTTGTCGTGCGCCATGCGAACGCCGCCGGAGGCCCAGTTGAACGCCGTGTATTCATAGGGATGCAGCCGCACCATATCGATGACCGGCAGCGCGATGCCGACAGCGAAAGTGGTGGCTAAGATTCCGAACGCCGGGCGCCGATAGCTGGTGCGCAGACGTGCGGCCCGCTCTATCAGCCAGGCGGCGGATAGTCCGCCCAGCACTGCGAAGGGCGGCACCACGAAAATGAAATGGCGCAGGCCATTATAGAGCGCCGGGTGCATTACTATGGCGACACCGACCGGCAGCACGGCGGCAAGCGCCACCACAAGCAGGCATGCGCGCCGGTTGAGGCCAACGCTGTGCCGGCCAGCGGCGGCGAAGGCGCCCAAACCGCCGGTGATGCCAAGCGCCAACATGGTCTCCGGCAGTTTGAGCCAGAACAAATGCGGCAAATAGCTCGCCGGCATGTCGGGTACCGGGATCAGGCGGCCTTCATACAATTCCTTCCACGGCTTTTCGAAAAACGTGTCGAAATATTCGGCTGCCCCCAGCGGATTGAACGGCGAGAGGATCGACCAGGGCCAAAGCAGTCCCATGATCAAATAGGCGATCGGCAAGGCCGGAAAAAGCGACCAGACAAATTGACCAAGGCGCGAGCCGGCGTCGCGCAAGCCAAGCTCGCGAATTTCAGCGACGACGATCAGCACGAGGCCGGCGGCAATAATGGGGGCGGCTATCAACGCCAGCACGCGTGAACCGAAGGCCGCGCCAAGCGCAACGCCGACCAAAACCATGGTGCGCGGGCTGGCGCGCGGATATTCATCGAAGGCGCGCACGACGCCGAGCAGGAGCACAATCATGGCGGTCGCGAAGGGTGAATCCTTCGCGTTCATGAACATGTGGCCGTAATAAAGAGGACAACTTGCCAGCAGCGCGAGCGCGCAAACTCCAGCCGTTGGGCCGCCAAGCCTGCGGGCGAGCCGCCACGTCGCAAACAATCCGACGAGACCAACCAAGGCGCCCATCAGGCGGCGGGTTTCGAACAATCCGAATGGCAGGATCTTGGCGGCCAGCGCCGACGCCATGTCGAAGCCGCCGCCATACAAATAGAGATTGACGAAGTTGAGTGCGTGCCGGTCGCTAAAGCCCGAGCCGTAGAGCTTAAGTAGAAGATCGCCATATTGCGAATGGGTGTAGTCGTCCCAACCGAGACCATAGTCCCGAAAAGTGAGCGCGGCGGCGAGCGCAACGACCGCCATGAGCAAGATGGCGATGCGGTCGGCCAGAAAATCAGCCGACCGCATGCCGAGCGTGTCCTTCAAGAAGAACAAGAAGAACTAACGGTTCTGCCAAGTACAAGGTGTTATCTCGGCCAAGAGGTTTACTTGCTCGCGGCGCCGAACAATTCCTCTACGTATTCCCAGTTGACCAAATGGTCGAGAAACGCCTTGAGATAATCCGGCCGCCGGTTGCGGTAATCGATATAATAGGAATGCTCCCAGACATCGCAGCCGAGAATTGGCGTCCCGCCGTGGACGAGCGGATTTTCCCCGTTCGCGGTCTTGGTTATCGCCAATTTGCCGTCCTTTACGACGATCCAGGCCCAGCCTGAGCCGAATTGCGTAGCACCAGCTTGCGCAAAATCTTCCTTCATCTTGGCGACGCCGCCGAGGTCGGATTCGATTTTTGCTTTCAGTTTGCCGGGAATTTTGTCGCCGCCGCCGCCCGCTTTCATCCACTTCCAAAAGAGCGTGTGATTGTAATGTTGGGCGGCATTGTTGAAGAGGCCGGCGTTCTTGCCGAAAGACCCTTTCACGACGTCTTCGAGCGATTTGTCCTCCAGCCCGCTGCCGACCAGCAGCTTGTTGCCATTATCGACATAGGCCTTGTGGTGCTTGTCGTGATGAAATTCGAGCGTTTCGCGCGACATGAAAGGCGCCAGCGCGTCATAGGCATAAGGCAGGTCGGGTAACGTGAACGACATCAGATCCTCCTCGATTCACAAAAGATGATGGCTAAATAGGCCGGTCACTGAATGAAACCGGCAGGTCCCGTGCAAGTTCCTCAATTGAGTTAATTAGGCCCTGACGGGTTTGGGGGCAACGCCTGGCGCGCTGGTATTTCCGCGAGAAGTACAGGACTACCAGGGGCATTTAGCCTTGGGCGCGAGGGAAATTGGCGATGCGAGGGCCGCCCCCGAGCCAACAGCGTTAATGAAGTTTGAAAGCATTTATTGCTATTTTAGCATTATTAGTTGCCGCCGTCGCCGGAAAAAGCCAGAATTCTTCATTGTTAGAAGAGTTTAGCCGGCAGTCGGGCAAGCAACGGCCAAGCCTGCGGCCCAATGCCGGTGGCTCAGTAGAGGATCGCAATTCCGATGTCTGGTCTCTTGTACGGTGTTGGTGCCTTTGCCGTCGTGGCGGGCGCCGTGATGATCGGGTTCGGTATTCCGGTCAATGAATTTAGTTTCGGTAACACCCTGATCGTTTGTGGGGTCACCGCCCTCGTCGGCGGCCTGATAGTCGTCGGTTTGGCGGTTGTGGTTGCCCAGTTGCAGCGCATTGCCGAAGCTTTGGCCTCGCGGGCCCCAATTAGGTCAAGCCGGCCGCTCGACATGTTCGAATCCGCCCCCGGGCAGCACGTAGCGTCTGGTCGGCCGCCATTCCCGCCCAAGCCGAGATCCGATGCTGGCAGCCGCGAACAGCATCAGTTTGACCAGCATCCCGAGGCGCCGATGCGCGAAACGGTAACCGACACGGCGCCGGTCGGCTCCTTTGCACCGACACTGCGCAATCCGGATGAGGCCCCTGCGGCGATCGAAGACGACGTTTCGCTGTCGCCGCAACACCCCATGTCCGTGCCTATGCCGGCCGTCTCCGATTTCGATGCTGAGAAGGTTGAAGCGCGTCAAGATTTTCGTCAAGAAATCCGTCAAGAGGCACACCAAGACCCGCGTGATGAGCCGAAGTTCGATGCCGGGTGGCGCCCGCTAACGCCGCCGCGCCAGCCACGAGCACCAGAGACGACTTATTTCGATGCCATGTGGCCGTCCGAACCGGCGCCGGCCAAAGTCCAGGATATGAAGCCCGCCGAAAGCGATGCCAAGCCTTATGATTCCAAGCCTTATGAGCCAAGGTTCGAGCCGCCGTCGCGCGAGACAACCGCTGTACCCGCCAAACGCACTGAGCCGGATGCACCAAAACCGCGCCCCGCAAGCGAGCCGCGCGCGGTCGCCATACTCAAATCCGGCGTCGTCGACGGCATGGGATATACGCTTTATGTCGATGGTTCGATTGAAGCCGAACTGCCGCAAGGGACGCTGCGCTTTGCCTCGATCAATGAGTTGCGCAGCCATCTCGAAAAGAATCCGTAACGAAAACCGTCAAGAGATCGGCAAGAATAACGCCGTCCGTGTCCACCACGGGCGGCGTTTTCGTGCCGGCAATACTCCCGTTTATTCAATAACATCGGAACAAAAAGCGAAGTCTAATTGGTGTTCAAACGATCTTTTTCTTGCGGCGGCCCAGGTGCGATAGTAGAGTTTGAATATAGATTTAGCAGGGGCAGCTTCGATGAGCGACATCCCAGCCAACGGAAATTTCATTGAACTGACGGCGGAGATCGTTTCCGCCTATGTCAGCAACAACACAGTCCCGGCCGCCGAAATTCCCGCGCTCATTAGCCAAGTCCACATGGCGCTCGCCCGGGTATCGGGGAAATCCGGTGATGCCCCGGCCGAGCCGCTAAAACCCGCCGTTTCGGTGAAAAAATCGATCACGCCCGAATATGTGGTGTGCCTCGAAGACGGCAAGAAATTCAAGTCGCTCAAGCGGCATTTGCGCACCCAGTACAACATGACCCCGGAACAATACCGTGAAAAATGGAGCCTCGGCGCCGATTACCCGATGGTCGCGCCCAATTATGCCGCTGCCCGCTCGCAATTGGCCAAGCAAATGGGGCTGGGCCAGCAGCGCCGGCGCCGCGTGAAATAGCCCTACCGGTGTTTTGGATATATTCCTAATTTCGCTTGCGGCCCGGCACGCCCCGTGGTAGGCACAAAGTCCTACCTAGGATATTGTGCCGATGGCCTCCCATTCGAAACCCCGTAACTCCGCCAGCCGCCCGGAACAACCCGCGCAGCCGGCGATCGATTCCTTCCGCGTCCAACACCTAAATTTGGCGCAACGCCAGGTCGCGACCGA
>Ga0302319_10005745_pt1 | contig 24805 bp, 21 predicted proteins | sample Bog_T0_2_FD_203319 | JGI IMG/M metagenome (GOLD analysis project Ga0302319, IMG submission 203319) | Peat permafrost microbial communities from Stordalen Mire near Abisko, Sweden - Bog_T0_2 | ecosystem: Environmental > Terrestrial > Soil > Wetlands > Peat | place: Sweden: Abisko, Stordalen Mire...
GGGACCGGGGCCACCCGCCGCCGTTGTTGACGCCCGCTGGCCCGGCCCGCGCGGAAGTGCGTCATCACCGGTCCCCAAATGCGAGGGACCGGTGGCACCCTCATCCTGGTTTGGAAAGATCACCGGGACTGGGGCCACCCGCCGCCGTTGTTGACGCCCGCTGGCCCGGCCCGCGCGGAAGTGCGTCATCACCGGTCCCCAAATGCGAGGGACCGGTGGCACCCTCATCCTGGTTTGAAAAGATCACCGGGACTGGGGCCACCCGCCGCCGTTGTTGATGTGGGCTGGCCGGGCCCCGCCGGCATTCCCATGCGGGGACCGCGTCTTATGCCAGCGCCAGGTTCAGATTTTCCAGCGCCTCGTCGATCTCGGCCGTGCTCTTGTAGCCCACGGTGACGGAGTCGACGCCCGCGGTCTGGAACGCGAAACGCATGGCCTTCTGCCGGTCTTCGCGGTTGAATGCGCCTTCGCCGACCAGCTTCATGCTGATCACGCCCATGCCTTCCTTCTTGACCTGGTAGACGTGCGACACCACCTCATCCACGTTCCCCAGCATCGGGGCGTCGGGCACCTCCGCATCCATTCGCGTGCCCTTGTGGTTGATGCGAATCATGGCGATGTCGAGCCACTGGTTGCCCGGCACCAGCCGCAGCGCCGGCAGCCCATGCACCGAAGCGCCGTGGCTCACAATGGTCTTCTTCTCCTGCGCGGCCAGAATCGCGTCCTGCCAGCGTACCGTGTCCTGCGGCCAGGTGGGCGTGTGCTGAAAGTGCAGCAGCATCACGTCGAGGTACTCCGTATCCACAACGCGGCGCAGCTCCTCGAGCTTCTGGTGCGGGTCCACGTCATGGAAGGTGGTCACCTTGTGCATGATGCGGTAGCTATCGCGGGGCAGCCCCTTGAGCGCAACGCCCAGCATGCGCGGCGTCCCACCGTAGGACTCCGCAGTCTCAAAGAAGCGGATGCCGCGGTCGTACGCATAGCGCACCTGCCGCGTGAACTCCTGCTGGCCGAGCTGCTCCTGCACATGGCCGCCCATGGTGCCGGTGCCGAAGGCGAGACGCGTCACCTTCACTCCCGATCGGCCCAGCGTCACCCAGTCGGTCGCTGTCTTTCGTTCCGAGGCCAGCGCCAGCGTCCCAGAGCCAGCCAGCGCGCCGGCCGCCAGGCCCGTCTTGAGAAAATCTCGTCTTGAGAAGTCGCTCATCATTTACCTCCAATGTGGCCAGGGGAAGCCAATTGCCCGGATGGTAACACAAACCTGTAAAATCTCTAACCATGGAAAAGCAAACCTACTTTTTCAAGCTGATTCCGCCGCGTCCCACCTTCCCCGCCGACATCACGGCGGATGAGGCGGCTCTCATGCAGCAACACAGCGCCTATTGGGACGAGCATTTCACCGCCGGCCGCGTCCTTGCTTACGGTCCGGTCCTTGTCCCCGGCGGAACCTTCGGCCTGGGGATTCTTACCGTCGACGGCGAAGCGGAAGCGCGTCGCTTCGGCGACAACGACCCGTCCGTTCTCGGCGGTCTCAACCGCTACGAGATCCACCCCATGCGCCTGGTCGCCTCCCGCGCAAAGAACTGACTCGCTGACCTGCTGTTCCCTCAGTCCCTATTCCCTGTTCCTTGCCTCTACCAGCTATGCAGCCACTCTTCATCGCGGCCGATCCGCACCGGCGCACCGAAGAGTTCGCTGAGCCGAGGCTCGGTCAGCAGTTCCTCGCGCTGGCCGTCGCCGACAATCCGCCCGGCGCGCATCAGGATCACCCGTTCGATCTCCGGCAGAATGTCGCCCAGGTGGTGCGTCACGAGCACCAGGCCCGTCCCTTCCTGCGCCAGCCTGCGCAGCGTCTCGCGAAGCTCGCGCTGGGCCGCCAGGTCGAGGGCATTCGACGGCTCGTCAAGAAGAAGTTGCTTGGGCCGGTGTACCAGCGCCCGCGCAATCACGATGCGCCGCTTTTCGCCGGCCGACATTTCGCCCACCAGTTGCTGCGCCAAATGCGTGGCCTCCATGCGCTCCAGCGCCTCCCAGGAGCGCTCGCGCATTTCCTCGGTGACATGCAGGTTTGGCCACAGTGTGGACGCGGAAAAGAAGCCAGCCGTCACCGCGTCCAGCCCGGTGGTCACAGCGGTGCGCTCGCCGGGCAATTCCGCGCCCACCACGCCGAAGTGTTGCCTGAGCCGCGTCAGGTCCCAGCGCTCGCGGCCAAAGATGCGCACATGCATTCCCGGCTTGAACACGGGGTAGACCTGGCAGCTCATGGCCATGATCAGCGTCGATTTTCCGCAGCCGTTCGGGCCCATGATGGCCACGTGTTCGCCGGTTCGGATGGTCAGGTTCACATCGTGCAGCACTACGCGGTCGCCGCGCGCCACGTTCACCTGCCTCATCTCGAGAAATTCGCATTCGTTCACAGCGTTCATTCGCAATCTCCGTGAAATTCCCGGCGGCCAATGCTCACCTGTTAGATTAAATGGGTCAACCACCATGGCAGACGTATCCCAATTCCTGCTGCCCGCGGGCTTCCAATTCGGCGCCACCACGGCTGGCCTCAAGAAGAGCGGACGCCCCGACTTCGCCCTCATCGTCGCCGATGGGCCGGCCAGCGCTGCCGCGGCCTTTACCGCCAACCGCGTCACCGCCGCGCCGCTCATCGTCGACAAGGAAAACCTGCGCGCAAGCGGCGGTTTTGTGCGCGTAGTCGCCATCAATGCCGGCAACGCCAACTGCGCCGCCGGCGAGACCGGCCTGGCTGCCGCCCGCGCCACCTGCGAAGCCGCGGCCGAGGTCTTTGGCTGCGATCCCGAAGAGGTGTTCCCGTCGTCCACCGGCATCATCGGCGTGCCGCTGCCGGCGGAGAAGCTGATCGCGGTTCTGCCCGCCCTGGCCACAGCGCTGTCTGCGGAGTTCGACCACTTCGAGCAGGCCGCCGAGGCCATCCTCACCACCGACACCGTGGAGAAGACCGCCTTCGCCCGCTTCGACGCGAAAGCACCCGATGGCAGCGATTCGGAGGTCCGCATCGCTGCCTTCTGCAAGGGCTCCGGCATGATTCATCCGCAGCTCGTGCCCCACGCCACCATGCTGGTCTACATTCTGACCGATGCCGCAATCGAGCCGCCCGATCTTCAGGTTTATTTGAACCAGGCCATCGAGCTCAGCTTCAACCGCATCTCGGTGGACGGCGACACCTCCACCAACGACACCGTGCTGCTGCTGGCCTCAGGAGCCAGCGGCGTACCCATCGGGCGCGACGACCGCGAGTTCGATCACGCGCTCACACACGTCTGCACCTCGCTGGCCCGCCAGGTCGTGGCCGACGGCGAAGGCATCACGCATGTCGTCGAGCTGCACATTGAGGGCGCGGCGACGGACGCCGACGCCCTGCGCGTCGCCAAGGCCATCGCGCATTCTCCATTGGTGAAGACCGCCTGGGCGGGCAAAGATCCCAACTGGGGCCGCCTGATGGCCGCCATCGGTTACTCTGGCGCCGAGATCGATCCGGACCGCATCGACATTCGCTTCGGCGATTTGCAAATCTGCCGCAACGGCGGACGCGCCGCCGAATTCGACGAAGCCGCCGCGCACGCCTACATCGCCCAGCCGGAGTTTTCCATCAGCATTCAATTGCATCAAGGTTCCGGCAGTTGTGTTTTCTGGACCACCGATCTGACCGTCGAGTACGTCCACATCAACGCCGACTACTCCAGCTGACCTCACGCATGCTTCTCGCCAGCTTGCTCCCTCGCTGACTAGTTTGCATGCTCGTGTCCCCTGATCCGCCCCAATACAAACATCCCCACGCCGAGCCCCACCAGCACAAATGTTGCAACCAGTACCTTGGCCACGGCCAACGGTTTGTTGGTCTCGTCGCCGGCAGGAATGACCGACAGAACAATGGTGATGGCGGTGCTGGCCAGGCCTATCGAGGCCAGCGCGATGGCCACCGGCTTGCCGCCGGGAACGCGCCGGACATCCGGCCCGGCAGGCCGGTCTTGCAGGCGGATCAGGGCGGAAAAAAGAAAGAGATAGGGCAGAAAGAGCGAGATCACCGACATGCTCACCAGCCACACGTAAGCGCTGCGCACCGATGCGCCGGCCTGTCCCAGCAGCACCACGATCATGCCCGCTGCGCCGTAAACGGCAATCGCCACCCAGGGGGTGCGAAAGCGCGGATGAATCCAGCCGAACGCGGAGGGAAGATAGCGGTCCACGCCCACCACAAAGGGCAAGCGCGCCGTCGAAGACAGATTGGCGGCCGCTCCGCCCACGGCGTTGAGCGCCACCAGCAGTGCCATGGGCGCCAGCATCCACCCGAAGCCGAGCCGTCCGGCCAACAGAGCGATCCCGTTGACGAAGCCGTCGGGCCCGGCGACAGCCTGGCTGGGAAGCGTGAACAGCAGCGCCGCGGTGCCGCCTAAGTAGCCGATGGCCAGGATGCAGCCGCCCACCAGTAGCGCCAGGGGAACATTGCGGCGGGGATTCTGGATCTCGTCGCCCATGGCGGATGCCGCCTCGATGGCGCTGAAGGCGAAGAACACGCTGGACCAGAAGACAGCGTTGTTGAGCGACCAGTGCGGCGTCAGGCTGGCGGCCGTTACATGGATCGCCGGACCGAAGCGCCAGTATGAGGCCACACCCAGCAGGATCAGCACCGTGAGCGGCAGAAGGCTGCCCAGCGCGCCGATGTTATTGAGCCACTTGCCCGCATCCACGCCCAGAATGTTGAGCAGCGTAATCACGGCCAGCCAGAAGATGGCGAAGGCCACGTGATAGAGCGGATTCCCTTGCAATGCCTGCGCGCGCGGGCCGAAGGCAAACAGCGCCGAAGCCGCGCCGAAGTAGAGCACCCCAGCAAAGAATGGCAGGTTGCTCATCCAGTAGATGAAGGCGCACAGGAAGCCGGAGAAATCGCCGAAGGCCTCGCGCGTCCAAACGTAGATGCCGCCCTCTTCCGGATAGCGCGACGAAAGTTCCATCACGCTGGCGGCCAGCGGGATGAAGAAGCAAAAGAGAGCGGCGACCCACACGACGAGTATGCTGGGGCCGGCGTTCGCGGCGGCTGCCGTCCAGCGCACGCTGAGGACGACCACCACGTAGAACAGCACCAGGTCGCGAAACCGTATGCCTCGCTTGAGAGCGGGTTGGGAAGCCATGGTGGGCGCAGCATAGCAGAGCCGCGCGCGGGCGCGCACTCAAATTCTGGCGGGCCCTTGAGCGCCTTCATCGCGCAACCGGCGCGCCTGGGCCGGAACAATTCGGCTTGCTCTTTCTTGCGCCGTCGCTTTACCATGAGTTTCCCTTCCCCAGGGGTTACTCCGCAAGTCCCAATCGAGTTCGCGGCCTGAAGCACATCGGACGGCGATGCTGCCGACTTTCCAGAATGAGGGAGAACCATGGGCCATTTTCCTCCGATTCGCCGGCAAGAGAGCATCCGCCTTCGCGCGTCCCTCGCGCTGCTCTTCGCCGTCGTTGCCGCCTCGCTTGCCGCGGCGCAGGACATTCCGCTGGGCGTGACTTACATCTGCAGCGGCGAGCACATCTACATTGAAAGTTGCAACATCCGCGACCTCAGCGACAACGCCACCTGCATGGTGGCGCACCCTGACAAGCTCCTGTCCAACGGCATGAACTCCTACACCAGCGTGACGCGCGGAGCGCTCAAGAAGCTGCTGCCCACCTGTACCCCGCCCAGCGCCAAGCAGATGGCCGCCGCGCAGGCGTTCCAGAAGAAGCAGCAGGATACTTACAACGCCAACGCGAAGAAGGCCGAGGACCAGCTCAACGCCGCCAACGCGCCCGTTCAATACCGCCAGCCGCAAAAGCCCGTCTCGGCGGAGGACCGCGCCATGCGCCGTTGCGTGACTTCAGGCCGGCTGCCTTCCAGTTGCACCGGCAACGCGCTCCTGGGCGCGTTCGGGCAGATGATCTCCTCCGTGCTGCCCGGCGCGGACAAGGCGCCCGCGCCCGGCCCCAGCATGGCGGGCGTGTACGAGGGCGCCGGCCACTGGCGGTTGGACTTCATCGACGGCGGCGTGCTGGTCAACTGCGCCGATCTGTCGCCCAACCAGGAGAGCTACACGATCGACTTCAAGAGCAGCCGCGCCACCCTCACCATCGACACCACGCCCCGGCCGCTGGTCCTCACTTTGCACCCCGATGGAACCATCACCGGCCCCGGTCCGGTCACGATCAATGGCGTGTTCGCCAACGGCTACGTGGGCGGAGCCGCGGGCACCGGCGCCACGCAGAAAGACCAGTATGGCAACCTCTACGACGCGGCCGGCAACCATGTGTCCGGTAACGCCAACGCCGGCCACACCGTTTTTTCGCCCCGGCGCGCTACCTGCCCCGCGCTCAACCTGTCCTCAAAAGGTGCAAGCGTGGGCGCGCAAACCATGCAAACCGATCTGCTGAAAACGATGTTCGGCGGAGACAAAGGGTCGCCCACGCCTCCGGGCATCCGCATGCACGGTATCTTCGCGGCCTCCACCGGCTTCAGCGTGCAGTTCTATCCGGAGTCCGCGGTTCTCGGCTGCGGTCCCGATGCGGCGCGGGCATATCCCTACACAGTCATCGCCGACGGCCCGGCCTCTTCCATCAAGATCGACGCCCCAGACCACCCGCTCCGGCTCGCCTTTCGTCCAGACGGCTCGCTCGACCCCGGCTCCGGCCCCTACCAGGTGCATGGCCGCGTGACCACCGGCCAGGACCAGAACGACGACTTCACCTTCGCGCCCTTCGAGCAGACCTGCAACCTGGCCGTTCTCGCCCCCAGCCAGCAGATTCCGTCCAGCGGCGGCGTCACCCCAAGCATGGTCGCTACCGCGGGAAGTCCGGCGGCTGGCGGCGCGGGCGGCGGTCTTTCCACACCGGCAGCGCCGCTGGGCAACGCCACGCTCTCCATCGCCTCGGGATTTCCACCCCAGCCCGTCATTCCAAATCCCCTCGCCGGACGGCCGTACGTACTGCTGCGCCACAGCTACGGGAATGCGCTTGCGATCGGCGGCGTTACGGTTCCGGCCGGAACCTCGCCCTATAAATACGCCGGCGTCGCCTGCGGCACCCAAACCCCCGACTGCGCAAAAATCAAGGCCTCCATCAACGTTGACGCCGCCTCCGCTGTGCGCGCCGACGCCAATGGCGCCGGGACCATGCCCGGCGTGCCTCCCGGGACCTACTACCTGATGATCTCCGCCGTCTACAACAAGCAGCCGCTCATCTGGGGCCAGGCCGTGCAGCTCAATGCCGGCCCGAACTCCATCACCCTGGATGCGCGCAACGCAACCCCGCTGAATTGAAGGCGATCCCGTTCCATTTACAATCGCAGCACCGGTGTCCTCTCAAACCCCCATGACCGCAAGCATGACCGAATTTGCATCCGCAGACCGCGGATTCTCGCTTATCTCCAACCGCAAGCTGCTCGCGCTCTACTTCGCCATGATGGAGTGCCGGCGGATCGCCGAAGGCTCAAAGGGCAAGGGCCGCCGCGCAAGCGCAGATTCCATCTTCGGCCACGAGGCAGCCGCCGTCGGCGCCGCCATTGACCTGCTCGCCGACGACACCATTGCCTCCATACTCCGGCCTGAAGCCGCCCTGAAGGCCATCAACCCCTTGGCCTCGTTTGCGCCAGAGCTTGCGCTTGCTGCGCGCGCCGCGTTGGCGGGCAAAAACAATCGAAGCGTGAGCCTGTTCCTCCTGAGCAGTAAGCACGCCGCGCAGTCGTCATGGTTGCGGGCACTAACCCTGGCCGCCGAACAAAGCCAGCCGATCCTCTTCGTGCTTCCCGGCCCCCCGGAAACTTCGACAAAGCCTCGCACCTTTGACGCTATCCAGCTGAAAAGAAAAGGTTATTCCCTCCCCGCCATCCGCGTGGACGGCAACGACGTGGTGGCCGTCTATCGCGTTGCCTCGGAGGCCATCGCCCACGCCCGCAAGGGCCACGGGCCCACCCTCATCGACTGCCGGCTGTCTATCCCCGCCGACCCCCTGCAAAACATGCGAAACTACCTGATTGGAAAAGGGTTGGATGCGAGAGCACTGGCCGATTGACAGGCTCCGGCGCCCCCGGGCGAGCGCTGTGCCTGCCCGCGACGTGCCCGAGGCCGGCTCCCCATGCGGTGCAATGTCCAGCATGACAAGTCGTTCATTTTCAGGCACAAAGTCCGTCCCACCTGCCTTCTTTTCAAGCCTCTCAGCGCAACTTTTCATACCGGTTCAGTGTTCTGCAAATGATAAAGTGGGTAAATGAACGTGAGCAGACGTTTGGCTTTGGTCCCTGTCCTTCCCATTGCAGCCCTGGGGGCAGCGTTTTTCCTCGCCGCCATCCCCTGCGTGGCTGAGGACCCAGCGGCCCCGCAGGTGACAAGCTCGCTGGGGACAAACGATCCCAGCCGGCCCGCGTCCGTCTGCTCACCCTCCCTGCTCGATTCTCCCTACATCCCGGTCGATAGCTGGGTCTATCCGGCCGTCTGGCGGCTTTACTCGTTGGGGTTTGTGGACTCGGTCTTCCTGGGCATGCGGCCCTATACGCGCTCCAGCCTCGACCACATGCTGGAGGAAGCCGGCGCCCGCATCGAAGACGCCGATCCCGGTCCGGCCACCGACGAAGCGGAAGGGATCTACGAGTCGCTCTCGCATGAGCTGCACTTCGACGTCCAGGGCCCCTGCGGACCGCACAAAGGCGCGACGCGTGTTGAGTCGATCTATTCAGCGGAACGCGCCATCAGCGGCACCCCGCTGCGCGACAGCTTCCACCTGGGCTCGACCGTCATCAACGACTACGGCCGGCCCTATCAGAGCGGCTTCAACGACTACTCCGGCGCCAGCGGCTACGCCTCCGCGGGACGGTTTCAGCTCTACGTGCGCGGCGAGTTCCAGGGAGCGCCTTCGGGGGCCGGGTACTCCACCGCACTGGCCCAGTATCTGGCCACCACCACCGACAACACCGGCGTCTACTTCACCCAAAAGTGCTGGAATGAAGCAAACACCGGTCCTGATTGCGTGGCTCTTCCGCTGAACCTGTTGACCACCATTCCGGTGGGACCCATTGCGGCGGCAACCAAGGCGCGCATCATGGAAGCCTACGCCTCGGCCCACTATCTGAACCACGAGATCTCCTTCGGCAAACAGGACGAATGGATGGGTTCGGCGCTGGGTGGAGGGATGGCGTACTCCAACAATGCCGAGAACATTTACGCCTTCCACATTAACCGCATTGAGCCGCTCCGCGTCCCGTTCCTTTCCTATGCGACCGGTCCCTTCCGCTACGAGTTCCTGGTCGGTTCCCTGAAGGGCCACATCTATCCCAGAGATCCCTGGGTCCATATCGAGAAGGTCAGCTTCAAGCCCACACCGAACCTGGAATTCGGCTTCGAGCGCACCGTGATCTGGGGCGGAAAGGGACACGAACCGATCAACCTGCACTCCTTTCTGAGGAGTTTTTTCAGCTTCTCGGCGCCCACTGGCAACGTGAAAGACAGCAACCGGGACCCCGGCGCGCGCTTTGGCGCCTTCGACTTCAACTATCGCCTTCCCTTCGTCCGCAACTGGCTCACTCTCTACGCGGACTCGGAAGTTCACGACGACGTTTCTCCCGTCGACGCTCCGCGCCGTGCCTCCTACCGGCCCGGCATCTACCTTTCGCACGTCCCCGGCGTTCCCAATCTGGATCTGCGCGTGGAAGCTGTCTCCACCGACCCGTCGAGCTCCAACACGGCGAGCAAGAATGGGCAGTTCATGTACTGGGAAGCGATCCAGAAACAGGGCTATACCAACAACGGCCAGATGTTCGGCGACTGGATCGGACGCGAGGCCAAGGGCGGCCAGGCGTGGATCACGTATCACCTGAGCGGCAACGAATGGGTCCAGGTGGGCGCGCGCAATCAGAAAGACACCACCTACTTCATCAACGGCGGCACCACTCTCAACGACATCAACTTCCAGGTGGTCAAGCGCATCGGCAAAGACCTGGAAGTCAACGGGAATTTCGCCTTCGAGCACTGGAACGCACCCGTCTACAATACAGGCAATGCGGTCTACCCCTCCCCCACGCATTCCGTAACCACCACCACCATCCAGCTCACCTGGTTCCCCAAGAACAAACTGACCTTCTGAGGGTCAATCCGCCTCGACCCGGAGCCAGCGAACCATGTGCGGGTATGCCGGAACGGAGGCACCGGCTGCCTGTTTGCTGTCCAGCGTCAGCCCCATCCATTGCAGCAGCGGCACTCCAGCGTTGCCGTCGGCGTAGATCGCGATGAGATTCTCCGCCGAGCCCTTGTAGCCGTTCCCATGGAAGACGACCTCGGGGGCCAGTCCGAGGTGGACAGCAGCCGCATACGACCACGCCTGAGCCGTAATCTCGTACCCCATATCGGAGCCGGCATTCGATCCCGTTGAGGCACGTTGCGCAGGCAGCAAGATGGCCAGATGGCCTGCTTCGTGGAGCAGATCGCCGGGGTAAAGCAGGCGCTCGGGATCGACGACCAGCCCGCCGGGCTCCAGCGTCACGCCGGGCAGAAATGTGTCGTCGCCCAGGGGCGCAAGGCGAACGCCGAGGCCGATCTGGCGGACCCAGTCGATGATCCGTGTTGCGATCGGGTGGAGCATTGCAACTGATTCTAGAGCAGCTGTCCCGCCTGCGTGGCTTCGCTTCGGCCATTTTGCCCTGCTACTCGGCAAAGACCTCCGCGAGGGCCGAGAGAGTCGCGCTCAGTGTTTGAGGGCCGACGGCTCCGGCGCGCTTGACCAGGCGGGCTTTGTCGACGGCCCGAATCTGATCCAGCAGGATGAGCCCCTCTTTGCCGGCATGGCGCACGGCGATCCGGAACGGTGCGGGGCGGTTGCCGGCGGTCATGGGAGCAACAATCGCCGTGCGCAGATGATCGTGCATCTCGGGCGGGGAGATTACCACGCAGGGGCGCGTCTTTTTGATCTCGCTGCCCACCGTGGGATCGAGATTCACCAGCCAGATTTCGCCGCGCTTTACCACTTCAGCTCCGCATCGGCTTCATTGGCAAACTCGGGAAGCACGGGCGCATCGTCGCCTGTTGCGGCTAGTTTCCTGCTCGCCTCTGCCCAGCCTGCGCGCGGCGCAGCCTTGGGCCGGCGCAGCACCAGCGCATCGCCTTCCACTCGCATCTCCGCCTGATCCTTAAGGCCAATTTGCTTGAGCAGCGGCTTGGGAATAAGCACGCCCTGCGAGTTCCCCATTCTGCGAATTGTTGTGAGCATTGCTCCTCGATGTAATAACAATGTTAGCACGACGCTCAATCCTTGCGGCTATCTGCGAAGTCCTGGCGAGTGGCAATTTCCGGGTTGGCGCCGATACAGGCAGAACAAGCCGAACGGAAAGTAATCGATTAACGAGCGGAACAGTGCTAAACTTTCATCGCATTTATCGATGGAGTGTCCCCACATGAATTCTGACCGGGTTTTCATTCGGAGGCAATTTCTCATGCGCCTCGCCAGATATGGGGCGGGATTTTCGTCTATGCCCTTCTTGGTCCCAATCGAGCGACTTTTCGGTCAGACAGCAGGATCAAAGCAAGTTGCTCCGGGCTGCTCGATCATTGGCAAGGTTAAGGAAATCACTGTGGAACAACTGCAGGTAGACGAAAAGGAAGTCCAATTGAAATCTCGCTTCAAGGAAGATCTTGGCGCTGATTCGCTCGACTTGGTTGAGCTTGTCATGCAGTTTGAGGAGGCATTCCAAATTGAAATTCCTGATGATGACGCCCTTAAACTGGCAACAGTCGAAAGCGCCGTCAATTACATAGATGCTCATGTGTCGAAGGCGAAGCTCGCGCAACTTTGTCCTTCGAAGCCTTCGCCAATCAAGTCGAAGGCCCCATTCTGAAGGCACCAGGTGAGCGCGATTTGGGCGGGGGCCGGAAAATTGGTCCACGCCAACTCCTCAACGCCCAAACGCCCATCGCAATCCAAAATAAATCAGACTCGACAAAGACCCCGAAATTGCGAATGTGGCGATTAAAGAGCAGAGTGCCGCACCCGTCACAACCCAGGCACCCACCATTGCCCGTGGCCTACGAACCATCCGCAGCAATGCCAACGCCAGCAGAACGAGTACCAGGAACACCCCAATCTTAATCTCTGCAATATCCTTAGCAATCTCCGGAAGCGGATCCATCCTCCCCTCGCTCATTGGCCCGGGAGATGCCGCGACCATCCACCCGATGGTCGCGAGAAGGTCGGCGGTGAGCAGGGCAGCAGTCAGAGCCCAAGCCGCTATGGCAAGCACAATCCTCCAACCCGAGATTCTCCCAGGTTCAATATCCGCCTCCAATGTCTCGAATGGCGGACCGGGTGGTTTTTCGGCCAGTTTGAGCGAGATCATTGCCACGAAGAAACCTTACATCGTCTGAGCCGCAACAGTCACCTGCGGCATTCCGGTTGGGTCGCCAAACCGGAGACCACTCCATTGTCGAGTCTCTGACCGCATTTACCTCGCCCTGGGATGCGTTCTGTCGTACACCTGCGTCAACTGCGCGGTCGTTAGCTGCGTATAGCGCTGTGTGGTCGAAAGCCGCTCGTGGCCGAGCAGTTCCTGGATGGCGCGCAGGTCCGCACCCTCCTCCAACAGATGCGTCCCAAATGCGTGGCGCAGCGTGTGCGGATGCACGTCGGCCGACAAGCCGCGCAGCACGGCGATGCGCTTGACGATGCGGCCCACGCTGCGGGTGGTGAGCCGCGCCTGGGTGGATGGTTTGGCGCCGCCGGTTTTTCCCAGCCCGCGCAATTGCAGATTGAGGAACAGGGCCGGAGTCGCATTGGCCTTGGCGTTGCCCGCCGCGGCCAGCCGCGCCTCGCGCTCCGCGAGATAAGCCCGAATGGCCTGTGCAGCCGCATCGCCCAGCGGAACCAGGCGCTGCTTCTGCCCCTTGCCGCGCACCAGGATGGCCTCGTTGGCCCAGTGAATGTCGTTGAGATTGAGCCCCGTCAGCTCGGCATTGCGGATGCCGCATCCATAGAGCACTTCGAGAATCGCCCGATCGCGCGTGGGCCAACTAGCCGCGTCCTCGCCCACCGAGTCCACTGTGCTGTTCATTTGCTCGATGGACGGCACGCGCGGAAGGTGTTTGGGCAGCCGCGGCGTGGCCACCAGCGAGGCTGCATTCTGTTCCACGTAGCCCGCCCGCGCCATCCACTTGAACCAGCTGCGAATGGCCGCCAGCGCCCGCGCCGCCGACGCCTTGGAGAGTCCGCGGTCGTATAGCGTGGCCAGGTAGGCGCGAATCTGCGTGTGTTCGATTGCGCCGGCCCCGATCTCCTTGCCGTAGCGCTCGGTCATGAATGAAACAAACCCGCGCAATTCGCGCCGGTAAGCGCGCAGCGTATGCGCCGATGCGCCGCGCTCGTTGGTCAGCACGCGCAGGTAGTCCTCGACCAGCGCAGCAATTTGCGGGTTGGATGGCGGCGTGGCGATCGCGGGTGCGTCCATCGCCGGCGCCGCGAGGGCGGTGCTCATTGCGTCTCCTCAGCGGAGTCAGCTATGGAATTGCGATCGCGGTCTTCAACCACCCGCAGACGCGGCCTCGATTCCGCTGCCGGCCGCGTTGCGCGTGGATGGTGCGTGCGATGCACCTCCTTGAGCCGGCCCAGCGCCAGGTGCGTATACACCTGGGTGGTGGAAATATCGGCGTGGCCAAGAATGAGCTGCACGCTGCGCAGATCGGCCCCGTGCTCCACCATGTGCGTGGCGCAGCTGTGGCGCAGCCGGTGCGGGCTGGCATCCGGGGCGGCAATCTTCACCAGGTGCCACACCCACTGGCGAGTCAGCGGCATGCCGCGGAGGGAAAGAAACAGCCGCGTCGCGTCTTGTCCGGTTCCAGGGAGCCGCGCGGGGCTGGCCTTGCGCGCGGAGCTGATCCGCGCCAGGTGCGGCCGTCCCTCGCGCATGTAGGTTTCCAGCGCCTTCAGCGCCGTGCGCCCCAGCGGCACAATGCGTTCCTTGTCGCCTTTGCCGCGCACATGCACGCGCCCCGCATCCATGGCCAGGTCGCCGGTCGAGAGCGAGGTGACCTCGGAGACGCGCAGGCCGCCGGCGTAAAGCAGCTCCAGAATGGCGCGATCGCGCAGCGCCGTGGCCTGCGCCTGCGGATGCGAAGCGGCCATCCCGGCCCGCTCCAGCATCTCCATTACCTCCGGCTCGGCCAGCGACTTGGGCAGCACCTTCCACGCCTTGGGCGATTCGATATTGACCGTCGGATCGTGATGGATGCGGCGGTCGAGCAGCAGCCACTTGTAAAAACCGCGCAGACAGCTCAGCTTGCGCGCCGCCGAGCGCGAGTCAATGGCATGGTTGCGCAGGTGCTCGAGAAATGCCGCCACATCCTGCTGCGCCGCGGTCAGCAGCACGCCGTGGCGCCCCTCGATGAATTCGGCAAAGGTCTTCAGATCGCCGTCGTAGGCCTCGCAGGTCAGCGGCCGCAATCCCTTTTCCACACGCAGATACGTCTGGTAGTCGATCAGGATCTCAAGATTGCGCGCGCTGTCCACATCTCCGATTATCCGCGCGGGAATCTGATTCCCGGTACCGTGCCCCGTGGTTACCGAACCTCGTTCATTACCGAATCAACATCGGCAACAACCTGCCTCTTGCGAAAAGAGCGGCGACGGACTACGCCTTCGGCTGTCTCTGCCAATACACCGAGTAGCGCTCGTCCATCACCTGGTAAAGCGGCTTCAGCGCGAATTCGCGCTCCTGGTTCACGGTGCGGAAGCGCAGTTCGCCTTCGTCGCTCTTCCTCACCCACGCGATCCCGCTCCCAGCCTCATGTCCCGCCTCGAACCTCGGCATCGCCAGCGCCGGCAGCCGATCCATCTCCGCCCTACCGGGCCCGTCGATCATCTCACTGCTCAGCCCGTCGCGGCCCATCCCGGCGGCCAGCACCAGCGGCCCGTATGCCAGCGACGCAAGCTCCGGGCTGCCCGCCACCGGCTCCTCGCGCAGCGTCATGGGCAGAGTCACCTCCACGCGATCCCCGCTCTTCCACGTACGGCTCAACGCGATGTAGCCGTCGTTTCCGGCGGCCGCGTTTTCCGCGCGTCCATTCACCGTCAGCGCAATCCCCTTGGCCCAGTGAGGTGCGCGCACCCGCAGCGTAAACTCCAACGGCTTTTCCGCGTGAACCACGATCGCCGTGCGCTCTTCCTCGGGAAAGCTGGTCTGCTGCACCAGCCGCGCGCGCTTCTCCGGCCAGCGCACCTCCGAGGCGACGAACTGGTTTACATACACGCTGCTCTCGTCATGAAAGTAGATCGTGTCCACCAGCTTGGCGTACTCTTCCGCGCCCGTCCCGGTGCAGCACCAGAAGCTGTCGTACTGGTTGCCGAAGGTCTTCCATCCGCCGGGAATCGTCGGCACGTAGTACATCAGCATGCCATCGGCGTTCTGCGTCCCTGCGCGCACGTTCCACAGCAGCCGCTCGTAGTAGTCCATGCGCCGCGCCTCCGGCTTCCAGCCGAACAGGTGGCGCGTAAGCTTCAGCATGTTGTAGCTGCAGCAGCACTCCTGACCCGCCGGCGCAAGATGGCTGCCGATGGTGTCCGGCTCGCTCCATCCCTCGTCGTTGTTCGAAGTGCCGCCGGGCGCAAACGTGTGGTGATCGACAATCGTCTGCCAGAAGAACTCGGCAATCGACTTATAGCGCTCGTCGCCCGTAAGCTCGTAGCCGCGCGCCGCGCCAATCACTTTGGGGATGTTGGTATTCGAGTGCAGTCCGGCCAGCTTGTCCTCATGCGCGGCGAGCGGATCGAAGAAGCGCTTGTGCTCGAAGCGCAGGCCGCCATCCAGATACTTCTTCTCGCCGGTCAGCGCATAGAGATTGAAGAGCCCTTCATTCATGCCACCGTGTTCGGTCAACTGCACCTTGGCCAGCTCTTCGTCGCTCAGCGGCTCGACCCACTCGATGGCCCAATCGGCCATGCGTTTCGCGGTCCGCAAGGCTACTTCGCTGCCGCAGTACACAAACATATCCAGGTGCCCGGCAAGAATCTTGTGATAGGTGTAGAAGGGCGCCCACACCTTCTCGTGCTTCTTCAGGCGATCGTAGAAGCTCTCCGGATACGCGCCGAGATAGCCGTTGGGAAACTGGCATTTGGCCAGCTCCTTGACCAAATCTTCAGCTTTCAACCGAAGCGCGTCGTCGCCAGTGGAGGCAAACATCAGCGCGCACGCGCTCAAGTAGTGTCCGCCCGCAAAATGGCCTCTCAACTCGCAGTCGGGAGCCTCCCATCCGCCCAGCGGCTGCGCCGTCGAAGGCTTTGCGGCGGTCAGGCGAAAGCTGTGCAGCAGCCGGTCGTTGGGCAGCATGTAGAGGAAGACGCGGTCGCGCTCCTGCATGTCCTTGAGCGGCCCGGCCTTCAGCCGCACCTGCGCAATGGGAAACGGCTGCGTCTTCCACACGACCTTCTCGTAGCCGGTGTGGTTGTTGGAGCGCGGCACATCCGTCGCGCCGTCCTGCGCAAGCGCCCAGGTGTGGAGCGGCAACAGCGCTCCGCTCGCGGCCACCGCCGAATTCCGTAAGAATCCTCTCCGTGTTACGCTCTTGCTGTTCATGATTTCACGCTGTCTTCCTTGCTCGCCAGCTCAGGGGCGTTCGATTGGCCCCTTCGATCGAAATGCTCATGGGAACTGGCCGCCGCAAACACCCTGGCCACATAGCGCAAAGAACTTCCGGCCACGACGACCGGTTCCAGGCGCAGGTGGCAATCATTGTATCGAAGAACGTATCCTCTGCAAGGAGCGTGTTGACCGCGGCAATGACTGAACCTGAAACCCAGTTCCCGCTCCGCATCCAGGTTGTCGACTCCCATACAGCCGGAGAACCCACCCGCTGTGTTCTCTCAGGAGGCCCGAATCTCGGCTCCGGCCCCCTCGCCGAGCGCCTCGAGCGCCTCCGCGCCCACCACGACGCCTATCGCCGCGCCATCCTCTGCGAACCGCGCGGCTCCGACGTGCTGGTCGGGGCGTTCCTGGTTGAGCCGGTCGATCCGGCCTGCGCTGCAGGGGTCATCTTCTTCAACAGCGCCGGCACCCTGGGCATGTGCGGCCATGGCGCCATGGGCGTCGCCGTCACCCTCGCCCATCTGGGCCGCATCCAGCCCGGAATCCACCTCCTTGAAACGCCCGTGGGGCCTGTTGCATTCGAGCTGCACTCCGGGAATCGCGTCAGCATCCGTAACGTCCCCGCCTACCGCTATCGCGCTGGCGTCACTGTGGACGTTCCCGGCTATGGCGCAGTCACCGGCGACGTGGCCTGGGGCGGAAACTGGTTTTTCCTGGTTGGCGATCACCCATTCTCCCTCATCCTCGACCAGGTCGATCCTCTGACCGCCTTCACCTGGCAGATTCGCCGCGCCCTCGCCGCCGCCGGCATCACCGGGGCTAACGGTGCGGAGATCGACCACATCGAGTTGTTCACAGCCGCCCACGACCCCGCCAACCACAGCCGCAACTTCGTCCTCTGCCCCGGCAAGGCCTATGACCGCTCCCCCTGCGGCACCGGAACCAGCGCCAAGATGGCTTGCCTGGCCGCCGACGGCCATCTCCAGCCCGGCCAGCCCTGGCGTCAGGAAGGCATCCTCGGCACGGTCTTCGAGGGCCAGTATCACTTCTACGACTCCCCCAGCCCAGTCGAAGCGCCAAGAATCACCCCCACCGTCACCGGCACTGCCTACGTCACCGCCGAGTGTACCCTCATCTTCGACCCCGCCGACCCCTTCCGCATGGGAGTGCCGGAATGACCGATGCCGGGGCCAAGCGCTACGACGTCGTCATCGCCGGCGGCGGGATCGTCGGCGCGGCCTGCGCCCTGGCCTGCGCACAGGCGGGCTTCAGCGTCGCCCTGGTCGAGCGCGACGTGCTGGGCAGCGGCGCCACCGCCGCCGGCATGGGCCACATTGTCGTCATGGACGACTCGGAAGCGCAGTTCGCATTGACGCGCCGTTCGCAGAGGTTGTGGCAGGCGCTCAGCACCAGTCTTCCCGCAGCCGCCGAATACGAGACGCCCGGGACGCTGTGGGTGGCCGCAGACGAAGAGGAACTCGCCGAAGCCGCCCGCAAGCATGCAAGGCTGGCCGAGCGCGGCGTCCCCGGCCGCCTGCTTTCGGCCGCCGAGCTCGCCACGCTTGAGCCCAACCTGCGCCCCGGCCTCGCCGGCGCGCTGCTGGTCGTCGAAGACGCTGTCGTCTACCCGCCCACCGTCGCCCTGCACCTCGCCCGCCAGGCGCAGGCTCTCGGCGCAACGCTCGTCGTGGGCCGCTCCGTCACGCATCTGGCCAACGGCGAAGCCACCCTCGACGATGGAACCCGCCTCCGCGCCGCCCGCCTTGTCAATGCCCTCGGCGCTGAAGCTCCGCTCTGCACCCCCGGCATCCCGGTCAGAAAGCGCAAGGGACACCTGGCCATCACCGATCGCTATCCCGGCTTTGTGCGCCATCAACTGGTCGAGCTCGGCTACCTGAAAAGCGCCCACTCCGTCTCCGCCGACTCGGTCGCCTTCAACGTCCAGCCACGCAGGACGGGCCAGATCCTCATCGGCTCCTCGCGCCAGTATGGCAACGACAGCCCCGCCGTCGACCAGCCCATGCTGACCGCCATGCTCGCCCGCGCCACGCTCTACCTGCCCGCCGTCGCTCGCCTGAGCGTGCTCCGCGTCTGGACCGGCTTCCGCGCCGCCACGCCGGACAAGCTGCCCCTCATCGGCCCCTCTCCCGCCGACCCCACCGTCTGGCTCGCCACCGGCCATGAGGGCCTGGGCATCACCACCGCTCTGGCTACCGCAGAACTGCTCGCCGCCGCATTCACCGGCGCCGAGCCCGCAATCCCGCCCGCGCCGTATCTTCCCTCCCGCTTCACGTCCGCAACCACCCCGGAAAAGGCACTTGCAGAAATCGCACATCAGGAGAAGCCATGAAATTCACCGGCGTTATGCCCGCCATGACCACAGCCTTCAACAACGATCTCAGCGTCGATCATGCCTTCGTCGCCCGCCACGCGCAGTGGCTCATCGAGAACGGCTGCACGGCCATCATCTGCCTGGGTTCGCTGGGCGAGTCCCCCACGCTCCGCTTCGATGAAAAGATCGCTATTCTCCGCACCGTCGTCGCCGCGCTCGACGGCCACGCTCCGGTCGTTGCCGCAATCTCCGCGCTTTCGACCGCCGAGGCCGTCGACCTGGCCAACGCCGCGCACGCCGCCGGCAGCTCGGGCCTTATGATCCTGCCGCCCTACGTCTACAAGGGCGACTGGCGCGAGAACAAGGCGCACGTCGCGGCCATCCTCGAGGCCACGCCTCTGCCCGGCATGCTCTACAACAACCCCGTTGCCTACGGCGTCGACTACCTGCCCGAACAGATCGCCGAGCTGGCCGCCGAGCACGCGAACTTCGCTGCGGTCAAGGAGTCCTCCACCGACACGCGCCGCGTCACCGCCATTCGCGCCCTCGTGGGCGACCGCCTTGCCGTCTGTGTCGGCGTGGATGACGCCATCGTCGAGGGCATCGCCGCCGGGGCCGTCGGCTGGGTCGCCGGCCTCGTCAATGCCCTCCCGCGCGAGTCCGTCGACCTGTTCAACCTGGCCGGCGCCGGCCGCACCCAGGAAGCCTTCGAGATCTATCGCTGGTTCCTGCCCCTGCTGCGCATGGACACCGTCCCCAAGTTCATCCAACTTGTAAAGCAGGTGCAGCAGGAGGCGGGCGTCGGCTCGGCGCGCGTCCGTGCCCCGCGCCTTGAAGTGGTCGGCGAGGAGCTGGCCGACACGCGCGCCGCCTTTCAATACGCGCAAGCCCACCGGCCCGCTGTCGCCGGCGCCGGCACACCGTTTAAGCTGTAACCAGATCGCGGAGTTCCAAAAATATGCCTCTTACCGGACAATCCTTCCTCGGCAGCCAGCGCGGCGCACCCGGCGGCGCGGCCATCCAGGCCATCAACCCCGCCACGGGCGAGCGCCTCGATCCTTTCTACTCATCCGTTACCTCCGCCGAAGCCGATCACGCCGCCCAGCTCGCCGCGCAGGCCGCTCCCATCCTCGCTGCCGCCAGCGGCAACGCCAAGGGCGCATTGCTTCGCCGCATCGCCGATGGACTCGACGGAATTCAGCCGCAACTGGCCGAGCGCGCCCATCTTGAAACGGCCTTGCCCATGCCGCGCCTGCTCGGCGAGGTCAGCCGCACCACCGGCCAATTGCGCCTGTTCGCTTCCGTCATCGAAGAAGGCTCCTGGGTCGAGGCGCGCATCGACACGCCTTTGCCCGACCGCAAGCCGCTCGCACGCCCCGCTCTGCGCTCCATGCTGCGCCCTCTTGGCCCGGTCGTCGTCTTCGGCGCCAGCAACTTCCCGCTGGCCTTTTCCGCCGCAGGCGGCGACACGGCCTCGGCTCTTGCCGCGGGTTGCCCGGTGATTGTCAAGGCGCACTCCGCCCATCCCGGGACCAGCGAGCTGGTCGCCGCGGTCATTCAGCAGGCGGTCGCCGATGAGGGCCTGCCCGAAGGCGTTTTCTCGCTCCTCTATGGTTCGGGCGTCGAAACCGGCGGCGCTTTGGTCCGCCATCCGCTCGTCCAGGCCGTCACCTTTACCGGTTCGCTCGGCGCGGGGCGCATCCTCATGGAGATGGCCGCCGCGCGCACCCGCCCCATCCCCTGCTTCACCGAGATGTCCAGCGGCAATCCGGTCTTCATCCTCCCCGGCGCTCTCAAGGCCGGAGCCGGCGCGCTGGCACAGGGCCTTTTCAGCTCCTTCACCCTCGGCGCGGGCCAGATGTGCACCAAGCCGGGAATCGTCCTCGTCCCCGAGCAGCCGGAGACGCCCAACTTCCTCGCGAAACTCACCGAACTGGTCGGCCGGGCACAGCCCTACACGCTGCTCACCCCCGGCATTGCCCGCGATTACGCCCGCTCTTCCACCCATCGCGCGTCGCAGGCCACGCTGGCCGCGCAGGCTCCGGTTGCAACCGCCGCCCCCGCCTGCCCGGCCTACGCGCAGATCTTTGCGGCAGATTTGGAGGAGTTTTTGCGCACGCCCGAGCTTTCCGAGGAGATCTTCGGCCCCGATACGCTCCTGGTTCACTGCCAGTCGCCGGACCAGTTTCTCCGCGCCGCCCATGCGCTCGACGGCCATCTGACCGCCTCGGTCTTCGGCTCGGAAGACGACCTCGCCGCCCACCGCGAACTGGTTTCCGTCCTCGAAACCAAGGCCGGCCGTCTCATCTTCAACGGCTTCCCCACCGGCGTGGAAGTCTCACCCGCCATGGTTCACGGAGGCCCCTATCCGGCCACGGCCGACTCCCGCTTCACCTCCGTCGGCACCCGCTCCATCTATCGCTTCGCCCGCCCGGTCTGCTTCCAGAGCTTCCCCGACGGCCAGGTCCCGCCCGAGCTGCAAGCCGCCAATCCTCTCGGCATTCAGCGCCTCATCGATGGCATCCCCACCCGCGAGGCGCTGCCGCTTTAATCCGCAAAAACCGAAGCGGGCGGCATCTCTGAGTGCGGCCCGTTGTTCGTGCTCTCAGTCGCCAGCCCGAACGCGTCCATCCCGGCCGCAAGCGTGGAAACCGCGGCGGGAAAAGCCGGCGGCCGCGCGCTTGTGTTCTCCCAGCCAAACAGGAACTCCGCCGCCGCGCCGCACACGCGGCCCTGGCAGGCACCCATCCCGCAGCGCGTGTGCAACTTGGCCGCGCGCCAGTTGGCACAGCCTTCGAGGGCCGCGTTGCTCACATCTTCGCAGCGGCAGACCAGCGTCTCAGCAGTTGCCAGCGTGCGTAGTTCCGCACGCAGCGCAAAGGCGCGCTCCAGGCGCTCGGCAAACTGCTGGAGCCGCCTGCGCCGCGGCTCCAGCGCCAGCGCCTCCGCTATGCGCCCCGCTGCCGCAAGCCCCGCGATCTGCCCCTCCACCAGCGCCTTTTCCAGGCCGCCAACCCCCGTCAGCTCGCCCACACACGCCACCCCCGGCACGGAGCTCTGCTGCATCCGGTCAACAGCCACAAAGCCCTCGGCAATCCTGCAGCCGAGCAGCCGCGGCAGCTCCAGATTTGGCACAAGGTTGAACCCGCAGCCCAGCCAGGCGCACTCCACCCTCCACTGCTTCCGCCCATCGGTCAGCGTTACGCTCTCCACGCGCCCACCCCCCTCGGCACGCACCACCCACACCCCCGTCCGGTATGCCGCTCCAAGCGCTCTGAGCCGGTAGCGCGCACCCTCCAGCAATTTGCCCGGCTGCCCCAGCAGCGAGATTGCAAGCCGCGCCAGCCGCGCCAGCGGAGCCTGCTCGTAAATACCCTCCACACGTGCGCCCGCGCTTGCCAGCCCCGCTCCCACAGCCAGCAGCAGCGGTCCGCTCCCGGCCAGCACCACGCGCTTGCCCCGCGCGTCCAGCCCACCCTTCACCAGCGCGTGCAATCCGCCCACGCCCATCACGCCCGGCAATGTCCAACCCGGAAAGGGCAGGAACCGTTCCCGTGCCCCGGTAGCCACAATCAGGTTCCTGAACTCCACGTCGCGCCGCTCGCCCGCGCGTTCGAGGCGCAGCAGGCCCGGCGCTGGATGGTCGATCGCCTGCCACCCCATCCACACCTCGCAGCCGCTCCGCTGCAAGCGCTCCGCCCACCTGCGGAACCCGGCCCCGTGCGGGTACTTCCCCGCCGTCTCCGCCCGGTAACCCCGCCAGATTTGCCCGCCCGGCCCAGCGTTGTCGTCCAGCAGACAAACCCGCCGACCCGCCTCGGCCGCAATTGCCGCCGCCATGCCGCCCGGACCGGCGCCCACCACCACCACGTCGAAGCCCGGCGTCATCCGGTCACCACTTCCATGCCCTCGGCGCAGGCCAGTTGGCAGGTGCGGCGGTGCGGAACGCCGTCTACCGTCGCCCGGCACTCCATGCAGATGCCCATGCCGCACAGCGGCCCGCGCGCCTCGCCGCTCACGGAGAACCGGCACGGTTCGCCGGCCAGCATCACCGCCGCGGCCACGCTGGCGCCCGCGGCCATGCGCATCGGCTTGCCATTTACCGTAATGGAGCAGCTCTCGCTCATCGCTCATGCTCCTTCCGCCAACCGCAGCGCCCACGGAGAGCCCTGATCTCCGGATTCGTCGCCGGAATTTGCGGAAGATTGCGTACATTCTTGCATATCATGAAGAGCACCTGGAGAAAACACCCTCCCTGCCACCGATCGACCTCATACTGATTCAAAAGGAATCCGCCCGTGCCGCTGCCCGCCTCTCGCATCCTCAGCTACGCCCTCGTCTGCGCATTCTTGTCTTTGCTCCATGCAGCATCGCCCAGGGCCGCACCTGCCGCCGTTCCCTCCTCTGCACCCGGCCCCATGCAGACGTTGATTGAGCGCTACTCCGCCGACAACGATACGCTGGCCAGCGTTTATAGCGACCCTCTTGCGCCTTCCGCGCGCGAACGGATGAGGCGCTTTTTTGCCGAATCGCGCCAGCAGTTGACAGCGGTGGATTTTGGCGCGCTGGATGAGGAAGGCAAGGCCGACTATCTGCTTCTGGACAACCGCCTGACCCGCGAAGAGCACCTTCAGACGCTGGCCGCCATGCGATGGAAGATGGTTGAGCCGCTTATTCCGGTCGCACCCACCATCTTTGCGCTGGAAGACGCGAAGCGCCGGGTGGAGCTGCCCAACGGCGAGAAGATTGCCGGGCAGCTGAATGCCATGACCGCCGCACTGACGGCCCGGCGCAAGGAACTCGAAGCCGCCATGGCCAAAGACTCCCCCACCGCGGCCGCGCGACCCACGCCCATCGCCGCCTGGCATGCGGCCGACGACGTGGATGAGCTTCGCGAACATCTTCATCATTGGTTCGACTTCTACAACGGATACGACCCCGCCTTTACCTGGTGGGCGGCGCAGCCGTACAAGCTGACCGACGACGCCATGAAAGACTACGCTACGTTTCTGCGCGAGAAAGTTGCCGGCATCGCCCACGACGATAAGACCACCATCATCGGCACGCCCGTGGGACGCGAAGCCCTGCTGGCCCAGCTCTCTGACGAGATGATTCCGTACACGCCGGAAGAACTGATCGCCATGGCGAAGGAACAGATGGTCTGGTGCAAGCAGCAGATGCTTGCGGCCAGCCGTGAGCTGGGCTATGGCGACGACTGGCACAAGGCGCTCGAACACGTGAAGAACACCTACGTGGAGCCGGGCAGGCAGCCGCAGCTCATTCACGATCTGGCCGTCGAAGGCACCGAGTTCGCCGAGAAGAACAACCTGGTCACCGTGCCCGAACTCGCCAAGGAAACCTGGCGCATGGACATGATGACCCCCGAGCGCCAGATGGTGAACCCGTTCTTCACCGGCGGCGATACCATCAGCGTCAGTTATCCCACTGACACCATGACCTTCGATCAGCGCATGATGAGCATGAGAGGCAACAACCCGGCCTTCTCCCACGCGACGGTTTTTCATGAGCTCATCCCCGGCCACTGGCTGCAGGAATACATGACGGCGCGGTACCGTCCCTACCGGCAGATCTTTTCAACGGGCTTCTGGATCGAGGGCAATGCATTCTACTGGGAGATGGTCTACTGGGACCACGGCTTCCACGCAACGCCCGAGCAGCGCATCGGCGCGCTCTTCTGGCGCATGCATCGCTGCGCGCGCATCATCTTCTCGCTGAGTTTTCATCTGGGCCTCATGACGCCGCAACAGGCCATCGACCTCCTCGTCGCCGACGTCGGCTTCGAGCGCGACAACGCCGCCGCCGAGGTGCGCCGCTCGTTCAACGGAAGCTACGACCCGCTCTATCAGTGCGCTTACATG
>Ga0302319_10005748_pt1 | contig 24801 bp, 19 predicted proteins | sample Bog_T0_2_FD_203319 | JGI IMG/M metagenome (GOLD analysis project Ga0302319, IMG submission 203319) | Peat permafrost microbial communities from Stordalen Mire near Abisko, Sweden - Bog_T0_2 | ecosystem: Environmental > Terrestrial > Soil > Wetlands > Peat | place: Sweden: Abisko, Stordalen Mire...
TAGCCGCTGCGGAATTGCACATTACTGAAAACAAAGCCGCAGGGGCTAAAGCCCAACATGATTTTGCTGCTCTTCCGGCACGACTGAAGTCGTGCCCTGACACTTCTTGCGGTCTCAATGGAATTTTGCAAGAGGCTCTCGTGGAATCAATGACTTGCATCCTAGACGAAAAGCAGTTTCTTGTCAGGAATTGAGGAATCGTCCGAGATCGCTTGCGATCGCTCTTCACGGCGGACTCGCAATGGTTGGCACACGAAGAACGGCCTCCGCGAACGCGGAGGCCGTCCATGTTTTCAAAAGAGTCCTCGGACTTACTTGAGGTTGCCGCTTGCATCCATGGTAATGCCGCCCGGCCCCTTATTCTTCTTCTCTTCATTGGCCTTGCGGGTTCCCATTGCCTTCTGGCGCCAGTCCTCTGCCGCTGCCACATCGGCTTTGCGGGCAGTCTCGTCGCCGAAGTCCACATCTGCCTTGCGCCGGTAAATCAAGTTCAGGTAGGCCATGGCGTCGTCATAATTGGGCCGATTCGCCACTGCCTGGTTCAGATACTGCAGCCCTTCTTCGACAAGAGGGCCATTCTCACCCTTGAGAGGCTCCATGACCGGCTTGGGTGCCTTGGCATTGCCCTCGCCATCATCCGTCACGCCAGCCGGCGACAGCGCCTTCAGCATGTTTTCGTGGGCCTCGGTCCAATCGATCACGCCAACAGTGTAGGCGGCCTCGGGATCCTTCGGATCCACGGCCAGAACCTTTTTCTGCCATGCCTTGGCATCATCCAGCTTCTTGATGCTGAAATAGATGCCGGCAATCTGTTTCAGGCTGTTCACATCGCTGGGATCCTTGTCCAGAACCTCTTGAAAGATGCCGATCGCCTGCTGCGCGGTCTTCATGTTATCCGGCGTATCCAATCCCGGAACTACGTTCTGGGCCAGCGCTGTCGCCAGATAGCTCTTTGCCATCGGCAGCTTCGGGTCCAGCTCCGTGGCCTTCTGGAAGTGTCCGATCGCCTCTTCGTACCGCTGGCCCTTGTAAGCATCCACTCCCTTGTTCAACTGGTCGCGGGCTGCAAGTTTGTCGCACCCGCTCATGAAAACCACCATGCCGGCCAAGGCAACCGCAAGTGCCGTAATACGTGCGGGTCCATTCATGTTCGTATCCTTCTCCTTCAGGCAGGTGCCTATCGTTCGCACGCCTGGAATCTCATGAAGCTGGCCGCGGGCGGAAGGTACCGAAACCAGGATGAAAAAATTGTACTCCTGTTTTCCGCCGGGATGGACTTCGTCCAGGCGGTGCCGCCAACCCTTGGATAAGCTGGAGCCTTGCCTACGCTCTAGCCCCAATTCAGCGGCGTGAACTCTGCGCGACCCGAAGCCGGCTACTGGCCAGCCATGATCTTCGGTGTCATCATTCCAATGTGATCCACGTTGGCTGCGCGGCCAATGTCAATGACATCCGCAATGTATGCGAAGTTCACATCGTCGTCGCCCTTGACGAACATGACGCGCTCCGCGCGATTGGCATAGATCTCGGTCAGCCGCGGCAGCAGGTCCCTCTTGGCTACATCGGTCTCATTGATTTTGTAAGCCGGGGCCGCGCCGGGGCGGTAGAGAACCTGCACCACGATGGTGCGTTCTGGCGGTGGGAGATTGTTCTTTTCCTTGGGCGGTTGTGGCACCAGCGCATCCAGGCCCTTAGGCACCGTTGGCACGATGACCATGAAGATGATCAAAAGCACCAGCAGAATGTCGATCATCGGCGTAACGTTGATGTCGGACGAGTAGCCTCCCGCGCCCCCACCAGTTGTCATTGACATGGCTTAAAACTCCTCGTTTATTGCAAATCGTTAAACCTACGGCCCGTGGGCGAAATTATTGCCCTGGAGCTTCGCGCTTCTGCGTCAACAAGCCCACGTCGTCTACGCCGGCCGTGCGCACTGCGTCGATGGCGTCTTCAACCGCCCGAAACTGCGCCCGCGCATCCGCGCGCACAAAGATCGTCTTGCTGGCCTTTTCAGAGAGCCTGTCGCGAACCAAGCCGCCAAGTTCACCAACGGCGACCTTGTTTTGCCCCAGAAAGACATCTCCGCTGCGCGTAATTGCCACGACAATGGCGTCTTCCTTGTCCGCGTCTGGCATGTTGGTCGTATTGTCGACCTTGGCCATGTCGATCTGGACCTTGTTCTGAAGCATGGGGGTGATGACCATGAAGATGATCAGCAATACCAGCATCACGTCTACCATGGGGGTGACGTTGATATTCGAGTTGACCTTACTACCTTCGTTGCGAACCGAAATTCCCATTGTTGGGCTCCGTGCCTGAAGAATTTTTATTCCGGGTGGCTTCCGGCGTTGCTGCCAATCGCCTGACCGGCGCGAGGTTCAAAGGGGCGGGCAGAAGAGAACCTGACTCCGCTGCCCCCCAAAAAACTCCCGCTCATGCCGACAGCCGCTTCGCTTAGAGCTTGTGGCTCTGCTTGATGAAGTAGTCGACCAGCTCGCTGGATGAGTTGTCCATCTCAACGTCGAAGTTCTCGACACGTCCGGTGAAGTAGTTGAACGTCATAACAGCCGGGATGGCCACGAGCAAACCGAACGCCGTTGTAACCAGGGCCTCGGAGATACCGCCGGCTACCGCGCCGATACCCGAAGTCTTCTGTGTGGCAATCTGCTGGAAGGCGTGCAGGATGCCGATGACGGTGCCCAGCAATCCAACGAACGGAGCCGTGGCGCCGATGGTGGCCAGAACGGACAAGCCCCTCTTCAGCTTGGCGTGAACGATGGCCTCAGCCCGCTCCAATGCGCGGCCCGAGCTCGCGATGGTTTCTTCGGTCGGCAAGCCAGCGGATGCGCGGAACTCCTGGAGGCCGGCGGTGACAACCTCGGCCAGGTGAGACTTCTTGTTGCGGTCGGCGATTTTGATCGCTTCTTCCAGCTTGCTATCCTTCAGCGCGCCGGCAACCTTGGGCGCAAATTCGCGCGACTGCTTGCGGGCTGCCGAGAAGTACAGGTAACGGTCGATCATGACTGCCAGGGACCAGATCGACTCGATGAAGAGGACGATGGCGATGCCGCGTACCGCCCATCCCATGTGATCCCATAGCTGCATGGGGCTGAAGCCGACCGCCTGATCTTCCTGGAAGAGTGCAAGGCTGCTGACCGTGTGCGAAGCGAAATGTGTGAGCTGAGCGAGAATCACTGAATCGTTCCTCCTAAGGAGTTTTTTGTGAACTGCGATTGCATTGCGGTTGCTAGGAATGCGGCACTTTCCATATCCGCATTCGGGTCAAAAGTGAGGCCCCTTCGCAATCGTGCGGAAGGGGCCAGAGGGAAATCATCCGCCAAGAGTGAAGATCACGTTCACCGTGGTTTCCACTTCAACCGGGTCGTTGTTCAGCAGGTAGGGCCGGTAGCGCCATGTCCTCACTGCATCCAAAGCGGCCTGCTGCAACATCGCCGGTCCGCTGACGACGTGCAGATCCTCGATCGCTCCGGTTTTGGAAATCTTGGCTTGCAGTACAACCGTGCCTGATACGCGAGCCGCCTTTGCGATCGGCGGATAAAGGGGGGGCGTCTTCTGAAGCAGCATGCCAACCGCCACGCCTGCTGAGATGTTCACCTTCTTCGGAGCCTCGGCCTTCACCTTCGGGCCGCCTTGCCCAAAGAGGCTGTCGGTCACGCCACTGCTGCTGCCGCCCAGGCCTTCCATGCCAGCCACGCCAAAGCCGGACGACGGCGGCGCTTCCTTCTCGGCGACCATCTTGATGTCGTGCGGAATACGGGTGGGAGCCGTTAGCTGGTTATTCATCATCTCCGGCTGCACACGAACCACATGGACCGCCTCTGGCGGCGGAGGTGGCGGCGGAGGTGGCGGCGGAGGTGGCGGGGCAGTCAAAACCGTCAGCATGGCGGCCTTGGGCAGCGCCTCGGGATAGATCAGCGGAATGAGGATGAGCAGAACCAGAATCGAACCGTTGATGATGCCTGTGAACACCATCCAACGACCGCTCTTGGTCTTGATCCTGCCTCCGGATTCAAACGTGGAATCTTCAAACATGGCCAGCCTCGAATCGGGTGTTGGTTACTTCTAATTAGACACCGCGAGAACCTGAAATGTTCCCAATCAAAAAAAGTCGCAGTGGAAACCGGGATAACTTTATCAGAGCCGGGTCTCCCTTGCAAAGGGTGCCGCAAAACCAGCGCCTTGTCTGGTCAAAAGTACACTATACTCTGGCGCGTTTCGCCGCCGGCAGAGCCGTAGCTTTGCCTTGCTTTGTCCGCCACTGCTGCCAGGCCACCAGCATCGGCGCGGCAACGGCGATGGACGAGTAAGTACCGATGAGAATGCCCACCACCAGCGCGAAGGAAAAGCCCCTCAGAACCTGCCCGCCAAAGATGTACAGCGAAAGCACCGTCAGGAAGGTCAGGCCCGAGGTCAGAATCGTCCGGCTTAGCGTCTGGTTGATGCTTCGGTTCACCACGTCCGGTAGCGACTCGCGACGGCTCAGGCGCAAATTCTCGCGAATGCGGTCGAAGACGACAATTGTGTCGTTCATCGAGTAGCCCACCAGCGTCAGAATCGCCGCGATCACCGTCAGGCTGATCTCCTGGCCGGTCAGCGCAAAGGCGCCTACGGTAATCAACGTGTCGTGAAAGCAGGCAACTACTGCCGCCACTCCGTAAATCAACTGGAAGCGGAACCATAGATAGATCAGCATGGCCGCCATCGAGTAAAGCGTAGCCATGATGGCCTTATTCTTCAATTGGCGTCCCACCGTGGGCCCCACCACATCCCCCTTGGTTCCCGTCGGAACGATGGGGTTGGCATATTGCGCATGAAGCGCATTTTCAATCAGTTGACGGCCGGCATCGAGGGAGGTCTCGTCGTGCTGCTCGGGCAGGCTGATCAGCACCTCGTTGCTCTTGGCCTCGTCGTAGGTCTGAACGTTCGCATCCTGGATGCCCGCCGCCGCAATGGCGCGCCGGATCGCATCGAGGTCGGGAGTCTGGACAAACTGCACCTGAACCTCTGTGCCTCCGCGAAAGTCCACTCCGAGAGGGACCGGGCTGCCGATATGCACCCGATTCCACACCATCTGGGTGACGCCGGCCACGCTGAAGATCATAGAAAAGGCCAGGAAATACCACTTCAACCTCAGCCAGTCCACATTTACGCCGCGAAACAATTCCACTGGTTCTCTCCGCTTCCTGGAAACGCTGAAGCCGCCACGGCTACCAGCGCTCTTGTGTTCTTCCGCCGTGAGCGTTCCGCCCGCGACCAACTAATCCCTAGTCCCTAGATGGATACCGCTTCTCCCGGCTTGAGCTTGTTCAAGTGCCAATCGAAGATGACACGCGAAACAAAGACCGCCGTGAACAGGTTGGCCAGCAAGCCAATGGTCAAGGTGGTTGCAAATCCCTTCACTGGGCCCGTGCCGAACATGAACAGGATGGCCGCCGAAACGATCGTAGTCACGTGGGTATCGAAGATGGCAGTCCATGCATGGGCAAAGCCCTGATCCACAGCCGCCGCCGCCGCCTTGCCGGCTCGCACCTCTTCGCGAATGCGCTCAAAGATCAGCACGTTCGAGTCCACGCCCATGCCGATGGTCAGAATCACACCTGCGATGCCCGGCAGGGTTAGCGCGGCGCTGGAGACACCCATGAATCCCAACAGGATCACCAAGTTGAGAATCAGAGCCAGGTCGGCGTTGATTCCCGATCCCCGGTAGTAAAAGAGCATGAAGGCCATCACCACCAGAACGCCCACAACCGCGGCCCAAACGCCATGGCGGATCGAGTCCGCGCCCAGCGATGCGCCTACGGTGCGTTCCTCAAGATAGTTCAGCGAAGCCGGCAGCGCGCCTGTCCGCAGCATCTTTGACAGGATGGTGACTTCTTCCGGGCTGAAGCTGCCCCTGATCTCGCCGGAGTCGCGAATGGCGCTTTCGATGTTGGCCACTTCCTTGACACGGCCACCCATCACCACTGCCATGCTTGTGTTCACGTTCTTGCTGGTGTAGTCGTAGAACCGGTCGCCGGCTTCGTTGGTCAGGGTGAAGCGGACGTTCCTTTGGCCCGTGTTCGAGTCAGTGCCCGGATCGGCTGAACGAAAATCGCTTCCTGCCACCACCGAGACCCTACGCAGTACATAGACGCTATCGGCATCGGAACCGGTTGCCAGCGCGCCGGAACCATGCACCAGCTCTTCGTCGGGAGGAACCGCACCGCCTACGCTGGCCATCGCCGCCGCGTCGTCCGGATAAGGGCCGCCCACCACGGCGTGGATCTCCAATCGCGCCGTGGAATTGATGATGATCTTCACACGGTCAAGATCGTCGATGCCGGGCAGTTCCACGAGAATCTGGTTGGCGCCCAGGCCGTACGACTGGATGATGGGCTCGCTGACGCCCAGGGTATCCACGCGGTCGCGAATCGTCTCGATCGCCTGCTGGACTGTCTTCTCTTCCAGAGCCTTCTCGATCGAGGGCTTCATGGTCAGGGCCCATGTGTTGTCAGCGCCACCGCCGGTCAAGTCGTATTCATTGGAGTACTTGCTGGATTCCAGCGTGGAGCGCACCGCGCTTGAACTGGCCTGCGCCGTTCCCTCCAGGCGGATGACCGTCGGCTTGGCTGGATCGGGCTTGTACACCTGCGTAAAGCTCAGGTTGGCCGCCTTGAGATCCTGCTGGATGCGCCCCACGGTGTTGTCCGTTTCGGCGCTGACCGCCTCGGAAACCACCACCTGCAAGATCAAGTGAGCGCCGCCGCGCAGGTCCAATCCAAGGTGAATCCGGTTTCCGATCGAGTCCATGAGGGCCTTGCCGCTGAACCCCGAGGGCACCCCTATGATGCCGAAAATGCAAAATGCCAGGACCGCAACGATCAGGGCAACCTTGTTCTTGAGATTCGTCTTCATCGTCCCGTTTCTCTACTCAAAAGGGTAAAAAACCTATCCAAAGCTTAAGAGCCCGAAGGGCCGTCCTGCGTTGTCACAGACGCAATTGCACTCTTGGCCACTTCCAGCTTGATGTTGTCTGGCGCCACGCGGATCACAATCACATCGTCCTTGATGGAAAGGATGATGCCCCGGATTCCCCCTGCCGTTGTTATCCGGTCGCCCGCTTTGATGGAGCCCAGCATCTCCTGCCACTGCTTCTGGCGCTTCTGCTGCGGCTTGATCATCACGAAGTACAGCACGGGAATTAACAGCAGGGGCAACAGCATCGGCAGACTGCTGCCACTGCCTCCGATGGGTCCTCCCGCCAAAAATGCGAAACTCGTCGCCACACTCATCCTTTACCTGCCCCCGGCCACAAATCCGCCGCTGCCGTTCAGGGCGCAAGCAAAACCGGCAAAAGCCAGCAGCCTGCAGAAAAATTTGTCTCCGGGAATGGCCTCAGCCAGACCCTGGCCGATGATTTCGCCCGGCCCAGGCTCTGGCTCGGAAAGAAAGGTCCGGCTGCCGCAGGCCTTTGGGGATCGAAGTCCCATCCCGCGCCCACATACCCGCCTGAGACCCAACTGCCGTCTGCTTCCTGTTCGACACGGCCCTCTCACAGAACCCCGTTGAGAATGTCCAATTTTAGAAGTCGCACTGTTGACCCAGTGTTCCCTCCCCACGGATTCCAAAAGAATGCCTGTGATGATAAGAAACGCGCGGCCTGTTGCGTGTCAAGGAGCGCCGGCAACAGAAACCCCCGGATTCCCGACCCGTCCTTGAAATTTCCGCCGCCCTTTCCACCCCTTATAAAGCATTTACAGGTTGCCTACCCCATCCTTACTTCTTCTGATTTCTGCTAGAGAAGTAACGTATTCCGCTCCACGCGCCCGGCAAAGACCCGCCCCGCACGGCGGAATGCGGGAACAGGGGTGAACCCGATGTTAAGAATCAGCACAGACGCGCTCTTGCTCATTCCAGCAAGTCTGGCCGTGACCTTCATGCTTTGGGTGCTCTGGAATCTTTTGATGCAAGATAGCCGGATCGCATCGTTCTTAGCTGTTCGCCGCCGGAAGCCGGTTGTCAGTTCCAATCGGCCGACTTTCGGGATTGTGTTGCCCTCGCAGTCGGCTTTGCCCAGAAGTTGATCGCCGACAACTCGCTTTGGGCTCGCAATCGCACAGCTCACGGCAGGCCCAGGCGCTCACCCTCGACTTCGGCAAAGCGGCCAATATGTACGCGATTCCCGCGACGCGGGCAAGTGAATCGGGTGCCCCGATACCCCGGCAACCCAGCATTCCGGGGTTCCATAGTTCCTTTGCCGACTGGCCCATTTTCTACTTTGGCGCCGCCGCGGACGTCTCCGGCTCGTCGCCCGAATCCTCCACCAACACCGCCGAGCCGGGAACGAGATCGAAGCTCACCTCGTCCTTGCCCGCCGCGTGGAAGGTAATCCGAAGCGGCTCGCGCTGCCACTGCGCGGCACCGCAAATCGGCTCAGGATGGTTTTCCGAGTCGAACGCAGCCAGCTTCTTGGCCAGAACCGGCTTGCGCGCCGCAACCTGCGCCACCACGGCATACAAGCTCTTGCCGCTGGCCGTCACGCCACAATAGGCTGCATAGTCGCGAAACCAGTTCGCCTGGCTCACGCCGGGGTCGTAATCCGGCAGCTTCAGGGTCACTACGTGACCGGTTGCGCGATCCACCAGCAGCCACGGACCCCGCTGCCACACCCAGTGCCCCTGCTTGTCGCCGGGTCCGGGCTTGTCGGTGGGCAAGGCGTCGTTGAGCCGGATCGCCCGCCTGACCACAAAGCTCCGGTCGGTTACGTCGTGGGCGTCGCCCGTGGTCCACTCTTTCAGCGCGCCATCGACAAGCAGCGCGCGAATCCTTAGCTCGTTTTCGCCCATCGCCGCGCCCGCCGGGTCGCCGGCCTTCGAATAGGGCACGTTCCGCGCCGCTCCCAGGACCACCGTGTGCATTTTGCGCGGGGCTGCCTGAACCGCCGCACTCGCAGCAAATATTGCCCCCAGAATTGCAAACGCAATCCACCCACCGTTCTTCATATCGATTGCTCCCAATGAACAATACCGATTGAAATTCGAGGCCCCCAGATCCGCAAACCTGGACATGGACGTCCAGCGACGAATACCAGCGTTGCTGAAATGACGATTGAAGACCAGGCACTCTTGCTCATCTGGTTCACACCTCGGAGTCTTTTCCCGATTCGCTGCAAACCTGACCTAACTCGAATCTACAGTGAAATCGATTGAGGGCTTTAACAACAAGGATGGCGACTGCGGCTACTGCCACACCGCCGATCACGTCACTGAAATAATGCCATCCAGTAGTCATCGTGGAATAAAGGACTAATCCAGAAGCAATAATTGCCGGTACGCGCAGGAATCGAAACTCCCACAGAGAGTTAGCACCTAGAACTGCCCAGATAACGTGAAAGGACGGGAAGCAAACAATGCCGAAAAGGTGAAGAATATAGATTCCGGGGAGTCGAACGGCGAAAACTCCTGCCTGGCAATCGGCCTGCATGGCAGTCGGCGCAAAGTGATATCCGTACCATGGCCCAATCGCGGGAAACCACGCGAACAGCGCAATACCGACAACAAACGCCACTACGTTGACGCGGACAAACCGCTGGGCGGATTTTGCCCTTCCCATGAGAGCAGGCAAAAGGTATGCAACCAGAAAGGGGAGAAGAGACAGCCGATAGCACTCGCTTGCAAAACTTAGAACCCGATGGGATGAGGCCCAGGCGATGATAGAAGGAACGCCAGCGTTTAGATATTGATCGATGCGCGTCAGTTGAGCATCCTGCAATTCCCGATGCATGCTCAACCGGGCGACAACCGCTAACGGAAATGGAAGCAGCATAAGAAGTGCGATCGCCCAGGGAATTGTCAAAGCTGCGTCGCACAGATCAAACTTGCCTTTTTCGTTGTACCAAAGCGCCAATGGCATCACGATGATTATCAACACTACGCAAACCAACACCATTGCAAAGAGATTTGGAACACGAATTGAGGTGACACTGCATCCGACAATTGAAAACACAGAGACAGCCAAGTATACAAGAGCCATTTCTAGATGGAAGACAAGTCTTGCCTTGGTATTCAAAGGAGGGTGCGCTTGCTGTCCAGGTTTGTTCAAGGGTTGATCTCCAGGGCAATTGTATTGCACCTCTGCGTGCTGCGGCCAAAAAACTCGTTTACGCAAATATCATCGAATGGTCTGCTCAAAAACAGATGATGCTTCCTGCGCGATGGACAACCTGTACGCGCGATGAACAGTACGAATCGTTTTGCCGAAGAGTGCTGCAATAACACCCCTGACGCAAAGGGCACAATGAAGGCCCAAACCCTTGGCAAAGTCGAGATCGGCTAACAATGCTAGCCGCACACACTCCGCTTAAACCGAGATCCCCGCCGCTTCCACCGCCCGCGCGACGCGGAAGGCTGTCCCCTCATTCAAATGCGCGGCCAGTACTTGCATGCCAACCGGCAGGCCAGACTTGGTTGCGCCGCAAGGCACCGAAACGCCGCATATGCCCGCCAGACTGGCCGTAACCGTATAAATGTCGGCCAGGTACATGGCCAGCGGATCGCCTGTTTTTTCGCCCAGCTTAAAGGCCGGCATGGGCGAGGTCGGCGTCACAATCGCATCGACTTCAGCGAAGGCGCGCAAGTACTCCTCGGCCAAAAGACGCCGCACCTGCTGGGCTTTCAAGTAGTACGCGTCGTAGTAGCCCGCGCTCAGCGCGTAGGTTCCCAGCAGGATTCGCCTCTTGACTTCGGCGCCAAAGCCCTCATCGCGCGAATGCCGGTACATGCCCGAGAGATTTTCCGATGCCGGCGAGCGATAGCCGTAGCGCACGCCGTCAAAGCGTGCCAGGTTGGCGCTGGCCTCGGCCGTGGCCACCAGGTAGTAGGTTGGGATGGCGTAGCGCGTGTTTGGCAGCGAGACGGGCTTGATCACGCAGCCGGCCGCCTCCAGCGCGGCGATGCCGGATTCGATATTTGAGCGCACCTCGGGGTCAAGCCCCTCGGCAAAATACTCCGCCGGCACGCCGATCCGCAATCCCTCGACGGGCTTGTCGCTCTCCGCCGCATAATCCGGCACGGGCGCCGGGGAGCTTGTCGCGTCTTTGGGATCGTGCCCGGCAATCACACCCAGCATTGTGGCTGCGTCGCGCACATTGGCGGCAAGCGGACCCACGCGGTCCAGCGACGAGGCGTAGGCGATCAACCCGTATCGCGAGACGCGGCCATAGGTTGGCAGCACGCCCACCACCCCGCAAAAACTGGCCGGCTGGCGGATCGATCCGCCTGTGTCGGACCCGAGCGTGGCTACAGCCAGGTTGGCGGCAACAGCCGCCGCCGAGCCGCCGCTCGATCCTCCCGGAACCCGCTCCGGGTCAACGGGATTGCGCACCGGCCCATAGGCCGAGTTCTCGTTCGAAGAACCCATGGCAAACTCGTCGCAGTTCAACTTGCCCAGCAGCACCGCGCCCGCCGCTTCAAGCCTGGACACCGCCGTGGCGTCGTAGGGCGGGCAATACCCCTGGAGGATCTTCGACCCCGCCGTGGCAGGAGCGCCACGCATGACTAGAACGTCCTTGATGCCTACCGGGACGCCGGCCAGCGCGGGCAGCGGATCGCCCTTGGCGGCCAGAGCATCTACGCGCTCCGCCTGCGCTAACGCGCGTTCTTTGGTCAGGCTCAAGTAAATATTCAGCCGCGGATTCAAATGCGCGATGCGGTCATAGTAGCGGGCGGCAAGATCGGCGGCCTTGACGCGACCTGAGGCAAGCTCAGCACGCAACTCGGCCAGAGTCTTGGGTATTTCTACGTAGTTCTCAGATGCTTTGGCTTCGCTAGACAATCGAACCTTCCCTGCTACTGAAATGTGGGTGCCCCATTCTTCCGCATCCCACTCTCTAAAAAATGCCCTGACCCATCCCATCCATAGACCCAACAGCCCGCAGTGAAAGTCAAAACCGCAGGAAAATATCCCTTAGTGGCTAAAGCCAATCGTTACTTATCGATCGTTTACGGCACGGCTAAAGCCGTGCCCTTTCAAAACCAGAGTTCCACCACATGCCGTTACCGCTCAATCACCTTGGGCACCTTGAAAAAGGCCTGATCGGTCTCAGGCGCTTGCGCCAGCACGGTGGCTCGATCCAGCGAGGCCAGCAACTGATCACCGCGCAGCACGCCCGCGCCGGCCGCGTCCAGCAGTTCACTCACCTGCGCCAGCGGAATCACTCCGGCCGTATCCAGCTCGTTCAATTCCGCAACGTAGTCGAGAATGGCGTTCAGGTCATGCATCATGCCCGGTGTTTCGTCCGGCGTCAGCTCCAAATGGGCCAGCTCGGCTACGCGTTGCACTTCTTCGACGGTAACTTTGGCGGTCATTCCTTATTCTTTTCCATTTCTTCGGTTGCGGATCTGCGGCCTGGCAAGGATTCAAGTCTGGATGTTCCTGGCAATTGCCCGAAGATAGAGTATAGCCCGTCCCGGTTTCTCCCACTCGCGGGTTCCTCAGGCCTTATCAGTCCACTGTGAGAGTCAGCGTCACGCTATGCTGGATCCCGCTTGAAGTTGCGGTCACAAGAATCGAATATGTTCCCGGAGGGGTTCCGCCGGAGCCGCCTTGCCCCCCCGACCCGCCGCCCGATCCTCCTCCTGAGCTCGCGCAACTGGAGACGCCCCCGGCCAAGATCGACAGCAGCGCCACCAGCAACAGGGCATTTCGCCGCCGCCGCCATCCGAATGGCAGCAAAACCAATCCGCAGACCAGCGGAAGAATGCGTCCCATCGCCGGGTCCGTCGATTCAGCGGTTGCCTTTCCGGTGGATATCTGCACCGTCACGGTTCCGGTTATGCCATTGAGCGTTTCCGTCGCCGGGTTGAAGAGGCATAGGGCGTTGGCGGGCAGCGTGCCGCAAGCGAATGTGAAGGTTCCACTGGAGCCGTTCAGCGGATCGATCGACAGCGTGTAATCGGCGGTTTGGCCGCTGGCCACGGTCTGGCTGGCCGAGCCGGAGACGGTTAAAGTGAAATCGAGAGCCATGCCCGAAAGCGGCACCGAAGCTGCTGCCGGCACTGCACTGCTGGTCACGGTAAGGGCTCCCGTCTGCGGGCCAGCGTTTGTGGGGGCAAATTCGACGCCCGCCGTGCAACTGAGGCCCGGCGCCAAAGCGCTGGGGCAGGTGTTGTTGACAAGCTGAAAGCCCGCGGTGACGGCCAACGAGAGGCCGGTCAGACTGGCGGAGAGTCCCGAGTTGGTGACGGTGACGGTGGTTGGGCTGCTAATAGCATTGGGGGCGGTGGTTGCAAAGACGATCGCCCCCGGGGTCACCTGGATGGCGGCTCCGACTGCGCCAGTGCCGCTCAAGAGCACCGTTGCCGGAGTGGCAATGGATGCCGAGGTAATGGTCAACACACCAGTCGCCGTTCCGACAGCGGTGGGCTGGAAGACTAAGCCCACTGTGCAGCTTCCCCCGGCCGCAAGGCTGCCCGTGCATGCATTCTGTGTCAGGCTGAACTGAGCGGGGACCGCAAACGCAAGCGAGCTGGCCACACTGCTGCTCGTGTTCGAGATTTTTAACGTCTGCGCGGCACTGGATTGCCCAACGATGGTAACCGCAAAGGTCAATTGCGATTGATCGACATTCAGCCCCGACCAGACCTGCCCGGCGCCGGTGAGCGGCACGGTAACCGGCGTCACGCCAAGGGACGAAGACGAAATCGTCAACGTTGCCGCGCTGCCGCCGGCGGTGGCTGGCGTAAAGATGACTTGCACCATGCAACTGCTGCCATTCGCAAGCGTAACTCCGCAGGTGGTGACGCCGGTTGAAAAGCTGGCGGCAGACTGGCCTGTCACCTGAAAGCCTACGTTGGCCATCGGCGCGCCGCCGGTATTGGCCACCGTCAGCGTCAGCGGTGAACTGGCCACACCCACCTGCTGCGCCGCAAAGCTCAGGCTCGACGGGCTGACGCCGATCGCGGGCGGTTGCACGCCGGTGCCATTCAGAGCCACCGTCTGCGTGCGCAGAGCGTCGCTGACAGTAAGGATGCCCGTCTGGCTGCCAAGTTGACTGGGAGCGTAGACCACGTTGATCGAGCAGCTCGCGGGTCCGGTCAGTTGTGTGCTGCAGTTGCTTGAGGTTTGAAACGGCCCACTCACCGAAGTCGAGATCGAAGTGAGCGGCTCGCCGCCGGTATTGGTCAGCGTGGTGGCCTGAGTAGCAGAAAGCTGTCCAACCACTGTTCCGGGAAAGGTCAGGGAGAGCGGGTTGAGAATATCGGTCGCAGCGGCTGCCCCGGTCCCGGACAAGGCAACCGTCTGCGTCCCAGCCCCATCGGTAAACGTGAGCGTTCCCGCCACTGCTCCCGGCTGCGTGGGCGTGAATTCCAACGTCACCTGGCAATCGGTCTGCGCCGCCAGCGTGCTGGTCCCGCAGGCATTGCTGGCAATGACGAACGGCGAGGTGACGGTGACGCTCGTTATGGGAATCGCCGTCCCGCCGCTATTGCCGGCTTGCACCTGGAGCGGAGCGGATGTTGTTCCCGCCAATACGAGGCCGAAATCGATACTGGCGGGGGTCAGGCTCACGATTCCCGCCGCGGCGCCAGTACCGCTGAACGCCACCGTCATTTGCCCGCCAGAGACGTTCGCGCCGATGGTCATCCGGCCGGTTCGGCTGCCAGTCGCAGTGGGCGTAAACGTCACCTGAATCGCGCACTTCGCGCCAGGCGGCACGGTCGCATTCACACAGTTATCCGTCTCGCTGAAGTCGCCGCTCATCGTAATCGCAAGCGGCGTCAGTGCGATGCTGCCCGTGTTTGTCAGAGTTATCCCCTGCGCGCTGCTGGCAGTGCCAAACATCTGGCTGGTAAAGGTCAGTGAAGCGGGGCTTGCCGTCGCGGTCGTCAAACCGGTGTTCGCGGTCCACAACGGAGTCTGCCAGATGCCGCGTCCGTAGGTCGCCGCCACTAGCACCTGCGCGGAAGAGGTCACTGGAGATGCGCTCAGTTGAACGACCGGCGCTGCGGGCAGCCCGCTGCCGAATACCGACCAGCAGGTGGAACCCGCGTTCGCGCAGGTTCCAACCTGCGTCGTGAAATAGACCCCTGCGTCGGTAGCAACATAGACCGTATTGGCGTCTTGCGGGTCCACTGCCAGGCTGCTCACAGGAGTCGAGGGCAGGTTTGCCGCCAGACTCACCCAATGCGCGCCTCCGTCAGTCGAGCGGTATACCGGCCTCACGTTGTCCAATCGGTTCGCAATGCCCTCCACGGTCGCGTAGACCGTATTTCCGGTGAGGTCGTGGGGATCGATGAAAAGGCTCGATATGTCGAGGTTGTACGCATTCATCGCAACGGTGTCGTTGGTCACCGGGTTGAGAGTCAGGTCCTGCCAGGCGGACCAGTTGCCAGAGGCAGCGTCAAGGGTCGCCCTCAAGATATGACCGGCCAGCACTGCTCCTCCGTCCAGAGGGCCGTACATCCCGATATAAACGACTTCGCCGCTACCGGCGAGCGGCGTCGCGGCCATGGATCGAATCAGTGAGTTGCCGATGCACGGGCCAGCGGAGGCGTTCTCGTCCAGAATCGGACTGATCGCGTTGCCCGCGCTCCACCCGATGCCATTGGCTGGCCCCCGCCAAACCCGGCACGTGCCGATCAGCAGTTGCGTCGCGTTTACCGGGTCCACCATAAACGGCGCGGGGTTGGGCATGGCCAGCCCGTCGGTCTCCGCCAGCCCCCCGTTTGGCTCGTTCATGTCGATTACCGGGCTCGCGCCGAATCCGGTGGGCGTACAGGGGGCCTGCTGCGAACAGAGCGAGATGAATACTCCCGACTCGCTGTTCACATACCAGTTCGCGCCATTGGTTGGGTCGATCGCAACCGGCCCGCCGTAACCGCCCAGAATCTGAGGCCAATCCAACACCGGCCCGGCCGAGGCTTTCACCCCCGCAGTGCCGTTGACGCCCAGCCCGGCCATCATTGTGTAAGGAGTGTTTGGAGACACGGCCATGCTCACCACTTCCCCCAGCGACCCCAAGCTCCCGTTCAAGTTCTGAAAGTGGCTGGCATCCGCCGCGGCGCACACCTGCCCCATTTCGCCTATGGCGTCTTGCGAGCGCCACAGCCCGCTGTCGTTGCCCACAAAGACCTCAAGGGGATTGGCCGCATTCCACGCCAGCGAATGCTGGAATTCGGCCACCTTCGCGCTCATGCAGGTTGTCGAATTGGTAGTGTTGCGCCACACGCAACCCATCGCCAAGCTACACTTCCACAGGTCGCCGGCCCCGGCCAGCAGCAGCGTGTCCTGCTGCGACGGCACGGCCGCCAGAGCGAGGGTGTAGTCGCCGTTGTCGATGGTTGCCGCGCCCTGATTGGTGCTGGTCTCAAGCGCAACTGTGTTCCACTGCTTGGCAAACGCGATGGTCTGGTTGGCGCATGCGCCGCCGCTCAACGCGCACTGATCCTGCCAGAGTCCCTGGTCCTGGTTGTCTGCATCCACTGTCCAGGCAAACGTGTCCCCGCTCTGCGGGTTGACTGCCAGGGAGCCGCGAAAGATGGGGCAGGCAGTCGAACCCGTGCCGCCGGAGTTCGTGGGACAGAACTGAGCGGTCAGCGCCGCGCCTGGCTGCGCCGTCATCCGCGTAAAGGTGATGCCGTCCGTCGACTGGTAGTACCCGTGATAGCGCACCGCCGCCACGAACAACTTCCGCACCGGATTCCATACCACCGACGTGGCGGCGTTGCTGCCTGATCCCAAAAATGCGTCGTTCGGCCCCTGCACGTCGGCGCCGGCGCCGTCCGTGATGGTCGCAAGGTTCCAGCTAGCGCCGCCGTCCAAGGAGTAATAGATCCCTTTGTAGCTGCGATTCGGCTGCTCTGAATTGACTAATGTCCCCTCGTAGGCCTCTGAAACCGCTGCTACTACCAGTTGAGGATTCACCGTGCTCCATGCGAAGCCCGCAAAGCCCTCGCCCGAAAAGCCAAATCTCTGATCCGCAGTCAGCGAGATCAATTCCCAGCTATTGCCGTTATCTTCCGACCGCAGGATGCCCGCCCCATAGTAGGAGTCGAGCGCATCGTTCGGGTCTCCCGTACCGGCCAGAATCACGCCCGTTCCACCCGGCTGCACCGTCAAGGCCCCAATGCTGATGGAAGCATCCACTGCCCCGCTCAAGGCCGCCACTGTGTCGGTAAGCGGGGTAAAGACAACCTGTGTTGTGGTTGGATCGGAGACGCCTGCATTCTGGGCCACCCAAACGCCGCCCCCAGTCGTCCCCAGGTAAAGGCGATTGCCAGTGGAGTCCGAGGGGTCCAGCGCCAGCGCTGAGACTCTGCCGGTCACCAGGCCAAAGTTCGGCGTGAGCACCGCTGTTGGGCCCATTGCCTGCCAGGTTGCCGTGGCCGCTGTCTTGGCCTGGGGCGCAGCAGCAATGTCGGGTGCGCCGGCGGTCAAGCTTCTGTGGGCTAGGACGGTAAGCGTGCGCTTGCGCCCCGGTTGCCAGCCCCGCTCAGCCAGGAATTTCTTTGCCTGGATTACCCGCGGGGGGAGAGCACTCACGGGCGGGCAAGCGCCTTGCGCAAAGGCATCGGCGGCGGCGGCCAATGCGAGGATGGCGAACATTGCCGTGGGCAGCGCCTGCAATACCACGCCGGCCCAGCCGGCGCGCCCGGAGCCAATCCAAAGGCGCCCGCCGCGCGCCCTGGTTCCGCTGCCTGGGGCAGGATTGCTGGAAATCGGCCGAGAATCACCCATGAACACACGTCCGGAATCCGATTCCGGCCTCCCCTCTCTTCATCCTCCGAGGGAGATCTGGTCAGAACCCAATGGATTACGCAGTGCGAAACACGCAATTTCCGGGTTTGGAATTTGGTTGCGATTATAGTACGAAAACGGTCCAGGTGAATGTGCCGGGGCTCATCTGGGTTCCGGCAACGCCTCCCCCTGGCGTGTCAGGCGAAAGGTTCGAGCTGTACCGTCAGCATCCGTGTTGGCGAATGTAAAGTTTCGAATCGAACTTCTTCGCGGTCGAGTTTGCTGTCATGGTCCGCACCAGCCCAAATATCGGCCGGTTGAACCAGGGCCGGTCGTGCCTGCCCACAATGGCCCAGGCAATGCCCGCATAGCCGCTAGGATCGCGGCCGTCCAGTTCATAACGGTCGTTCAGCGTTAGCGCCCAATCGAAAGCCGCGGCCGGGTCGGGCGCCCACTCTAGAATCTTTTTCGCCCAATACATGCGCATGTAGCCGTGCATCCAGCCGGTATCCACCATCTGCCGCTGGGCCGCGTTCCAGAGATGGTCGTGAGTTTCGCCGCGCTCTAGCTGGGCTAGGGTGTAGCGATAAGGCCGCGGATCGCCAGCGTGCTCAATCAGGGACTTCCGTGCCCACGGCGCGGCGCACTCCCAGTTATCGTAGTTCGGCTCGTGGCGCACAAACAGCACCGCCAGCTCTCGCCAGCCGATCAGCTCATCGAGAAACTTCTCTGCTGCGTTTGCTTTGGAATTGCACGTTGCGGAAGGAGGCGGGGGTTTCAACCCCCGTTTCATACCTTCACAATCGGCGGGGGCTTCAGCCCCGGAGGAATCCTCCCGTGAAGCTTTATTCACCGCCAGCGCAATCGTCAGCGGACCGATGTTCCCAAAATGCAGCCACGGCGAAAGGCGGCTGGTGCCGTTCAGCTCGGGGTGGTTGCGCGCTTCAGGGTAGTTTTTGAGTTCCAGCCTGACGAATTCGCTTAACCGCTTGAGGGCGGCGTGGGTTCCACCGGTGAAACTGTCCACCGGCTTGACCTTACGGTCCAGCTTTGCAAATCCGCTGGTAATGTCTTCTGACAGGTCGAAGCTCTGAAGCGGTTTCGACGGCTTCCAAGGACGAAGCGGTGAGATCTTCCGAGGTGCAACCAGATACTTCGGCAGCGCCGCCTTCAGATGCGGCCTGAAGTGGTGCAGCAGCACAAAGCTCCGGTCGAAAACCCTGGATGGCACCACCACATCGGCATCCACGGTCCAGAAGGGAATCCGCAGTCTGCGAGCCAACACCCTGCGCCACCGTTCCGGCTCACGGCAAGGGTTCTCGTCGCCAATCACGAGCGCAGCATCGACCTCTTCGAGAAATGCTTCCAGGGAGTTATCCGGATGTCGCCGAACAACAAACCCCACTCCGCGCTCGGCGGCATCTTCGGCCACATCCCGCAGTCCCTGCTGGAGGAAGTGATAGTGCCGTAGATTGGCGTTCGGGTAGTTGGAAATCACCCGAAAGTAAACCACCACTGGGAGGTCCAGCAGATTCCCAGCCGCTATGGTCACATCGAGCGCCGGATTGTCGACAATGCGCATGGCCCGCTGCATCGAGTAGACGACGCAGCGGGCGTCCTTGCGTGGCGCACCTGCACGGCGCACCAAAACACGGGGCCCACGGGATAAGGCGCCAAGCGCTTCCGGCATTTGCGGTTCGGTTGGGATCATGTCGAGTGCGAGGAATCGATGCTTTCCGTCTGCTTTTTTTGATGCGATTCTGTCCGACGGGTTCCAGATTCCGGCAATTAGGAGCGGTATACAATGACCTTTATGATCGAAAAAGCCTTGTCGGTTCTTCAGCTATTGCGTTCACAGGGTCCGGAGAAGGACGTTCCCAAACGCTGGCTGCTGCGCACGCCAGGCCGTCTGGATCGCAAGTTTCGGAGTTCCGCCTCATACTCTTACAGCGAACGCGGCGAGTTCTGGGAAGTGACCGTGAAGGACCAGAAGTTTTTGTGGCCTCGCAGCGCGCCCAAGGCCATGATCCTGCAACTTCTCTCGGAGATACTGACTCCCGGTCACCCACATCAGTATCAGTATGGTCCTACCGTGGTTGGCCCCGACGATGTTGTTCTGGATATCGGCGCATGCGAGGGATCGTTTTCCGCGCTCGTAACCGCTCGCTGCAAGCGCGTTGTCGCCGTTGAGCCATCCACCTCGATGTGCCGGCTCATTGCAGAGCTATTCAAGATGCGGGATGAGCCCAGCCCCCAGATTCTCAAATGCCTCTTGGGAGCAGAACCCGGCAAAGCATACTTTTTGGAAAATGCTTCTAACCCTGGAGCAAGCAGAATTACTTCGGAGCCGGTACCGGGAGCCTATGAAGTTCCTGTCAGGACCATCGACGAGGTTGTGGAAACAATGGACGACAAGCCAACCTTTATTAAATGCGACGCCGAGGGCGCTGAGATCGATATCTTTTCAGGAGGCGAACATTTCCTGCGGCAGTTTCATCCAAGGCTCGCAATTACTACTTATCACAACGATGGCGACTTCGCGGCCATGTACGAACTGTTGAAGTCACTGGGCTATAACGTGATGGGCAAGGGCTTTCTGTTTTCTCCCGGTCAAGGCGTGCTTCGCGTTCACATGATTCACGCGTGGTAAGTGTTTGATTGGATGGGAGCCGGCTTCTACCAGTTTCCCCAGGCGCGGCTGATGTAATCTGCCAGCGTCATGCTGACCAGCGTGAGAAACATGAAGATGCCCGCTGCCACTGTCAGTTTGGTCAGTTTGGTGCTGTACTTTACGTGCATGAAAAAGAGCACAACCAACGTCGCCTTGGTGCAGGCGATGGCTAGCGCAATGATGGGATTCCAGAGGCCCAGGTCCACATACGACGCCCAAACTGTAGCCGCAGTTCCCACCAGCAACGCGAAAAAGACAATCACGTAGACTTTGGGAGAGACAATATGATGCTCGTGTTCGCCGTGTTGTACTTGTTCGCTCATGCCGATGCTTCCTTCATTGGTGTCTGCTGATCAAATAGAGCAGCGCGAAGAGATAGATCCAGATAATGTCAACAAAGTGCCAGTAGAGACCGAAGTTCATGACAAACGTGGTGTGTCCCGAGGTGTATGCACCCACCTGAGCGCGGTAGATCATGAATCCCAAAATGCCAATACCGATGATCATGTGCAGCGCATGCATGCCAGTCATGAGGAAGTAGAGCGAGAAGTAGAGCTCGGTGTGAACCGCCATATCCGGCGCCAGAGGCTTGTCGTGGTATTCCTTGAAAACCTCCGGATCGGATGCTGGATCAAGAAACGATTGCATGCTGTAGTGGAAACCTGGAACATGATGCTTCTCGATCTTCTCTCTGTACTCGATGCTCTTGATGCCCAGGAAGCCCAGGCCCATAATGAAGGTGAGAATCAGGCACAGCACCAGGCCGCTCTTGCGCCGCGTCTCCGCGCACCACACGCCCATCGCCATGGTAAAGCTGGAGGAGATCAACACCACCGTGTTCAGGGTGCCCCAAAAGACGTTCAACTGGTGCGACGCGGCCACAAACGCTGGGTAGTACCAGTTGCGATAGATCAGATACGCAGTGAACAGCCCGCCGAAAAACATGACCTCGGTGAGCAGAAACAGCCACATTGCAAAACCTGCGGCATCCGCTTGCTGCTCGGTGCTTTCGAAGTGGTGGCGCAGATAGGGCGGGTGTTCGCTATGCGCGTCCGCCGAGGCGCCATGAGCAATCTGGGTGCTATCCGGCATGGGTCACCTCGATTTCCTTCTGTCGTTCGAGCCACTCGTAGTCGTATGCTTCATGGTCCATGATGGGCATGACGACAAAGTTCTCAGTGAGCGGCGGCGACTGGGTCTGCCACTCGAGGCCCGTTGCCTGCCAGGGATTGTTGCCGGCGATCGCGCCATATTTCAGCGACCAAGTCAGGTAGAGAACCGGCAGCAAATATCCGACGCCGAGAATCGTAGCGCCCGCCGTCGAAAAAACATTCAGGATCTGGAACTCCGGCGGATATGACGCATAGCGCCGTGGCATGCCCAGCGTGCCCAGAATGAACTGCGGGAAGAAGGTAAAGTTGAATCCGATGAACGTAATCACGGCCGCCAACTGCGAGATTTTTTCCGGATACATGCGGCCTGTCATTTTGGGCCACCAGAAGTGAATGCCGGCCAGGAACGCCATCAACATGCCGCCCACCATGACGAAATGAAAGTGCGCCACGATGAAGTACGTCTCCGTCAGATGGATGTCGGTCCCCGAAGTTCCGAGGAATACGCCGGTCAGCCCGCCGATGGTGAACAGCCCCATGAATCCGAAGGTGTAAAGCATCGGCGTTTCAAACGTAATGGAACCCTTGTAGAGCGTGAAGGTCCAGTTGAAAATCTTGATGGCCGAGGGCACCGCAACCAGCATGGTCAGCAAGCTGAAGACCAGCACCGCATAGTTCGAGATGCCCATGATGAACATGTGGTGTGCCCAGACAAAGAAGCCGAAGATGGCGATGGCCACCGAAGAGAACGCCACCGCCGTATAACCGAAGACTCGCTTGCGGCTGAAGGTGGAGATGGTCTCTGAGATCACGCCCATGCCGGGCAGAATCATGATGTAGACGGCGGGGTGCGAGTAGAACCAGAAGAGATGCTGGAAGAGCAGCGGATCGCCGCCCTTGGTGGGGTCGAATACGCCGATGCCGATGGTGCGTTCGAGGGCAATCAACACGATCGCAATCGCCACCACAGGCGTGGCTAGAACCATCAGGATGCTGGCCGCATAGTGTGCCCACACAAACAGGGGCAGCCGGAACCAGGTCATTCCCGGCGCGCGCATCTTGTGGATGGTCACAATGAAGTTCAGCCCGGTAAAGATCGAGCTGAACCCCGCAATGAAAGCGGCCAGGCCCGTGGTCAGCACGTTGGTATTGACGTAATGTGTCGAGAGCGGCGTGGTGAAGGTCCAGCCCGTATCCACGCCGCCGGTGGCCATGGTGTAAATGGCGAGAATGCCGCCCGCCATGTAGAGATACCAACTGAGCAGGTTGATCTTGGGCAGCGCCAGATCTTTCGCGCCGATCATCAGCGGGATGAGGAAATTGCCCAGCGTGGCCGGCACCGACGGCACCAGGAAAAAGAAGATCATGATGACGCCATGCATGGTAAACACCTTGTTATAGGTGTCTGTAGCCATCAAGTCGGTCTGCGGCGTCAGCAGTTCCAGGCGGATGAGGCCAGCGAGCGCACCGCCGATAAAGAAGAAAAAGCTTAGCGAGATGAGATACAGAATCGCGATCCGCTTGTGGTCGCCGGTCAGCAGCCAGCTCAGGATTCCATTCTCTTTGGTGATGTAGTTCACCTTGGGAATCCTGGCCGAGGATTGGTCCGGAAGAGAGACGATTGTGGCGCTCATGGCTTCACCATTCCTTGTGGCGCGGACTTCTGGCCGGCAGATCCCGCCGCCGCTGTCGCAGCTTTGCCTTCGCTCCCCGGCAGCATATCGGTCGTGTTCAGCGTCTGCTGAATGCGATAGTCGGAGTTGAGGTTCTTGATGTATTCAACCAGCGCAATAACTCCCTCTTCGCTGATCTGCCCCTGGTAAGTGGGCATGATCGGTACATAACCCTGAGTCACATGTTGCGACGGGTTCAGGATCGACTCGCGCAAGTAAGCCTCGTCTGCGGTCACTGTTCCCCCGCTTGAAAGGGGCAGCTTGGCGCCGTAAACGTTGGCCAGGCTCGGCCCTCGCGCATCCGGCCGCGCATTGTGGCAGGCCGCGCAACTCAGGCTCGCAAACAGCCGTTCGCCATTCTGCGCAAGCGACATGCCGCTGGTAGACTCGGCAAGCCACTGCTTGTAGCCTTCAGGCGTCATCACCACGATATCGCCGATCATCTGCGAGTGGTTCGTCCCGCAATATTGCGTGCAAAACAGGTGATAGGTTCCCGGCACCGTCGGCTCAAACCACACCGTCGTATAACGGCCAGGAATCGCCTCGCGCTTCACGCGGAATGCGGGGATTGAAAAGCTGTGAAAGACGTCCTGCGAAATCAGGGTCAACTGTACGGCTCGGCCTGTTGGCACATGCAGCGAATTGATCTCGTGCTGCCCGCCTGGATGCTCCGCTTTCCACATCCATTGCTTGCCTACGACGTAGATATTCATGGCATTGGCCGGTGGCGTAAATACCCGAAAATAAATCAGCGCGCCCCACACGAACATAACCAGAAACAGCCCCAGCGGAATGATGGTCCACGTCGCCTCGAGCAGGGTCGAGCCTTCCACCTGCACCGCGACCGGATGCCGCTCTTTGCTGTAGAGGATGGAGAAGCTCGTGACCAGCAGAATCACAATCGTCAGACCGATCAGGCTCACCAGCACCATGAAGAAAAGCAGCGCGTCCATCTGAGGCGCAATCGTAGACGCCTCCGGCGGAAACAGCGCGAAGTTCGTCATCCACTTGACGAGAAACTGCCAGATTACTGGGCTGATGTGATCCATTCCTTTATCCGTTCACCTTTGTTCCTGTCCCCGTTTTGCCTGATCCTGAATGATCGTCTTGCCGCGCGTCCCTGCGAAACATGGTCAGCATGAATCCGCCCAGCGAGAACACCGTCACCAGGCCTCCCAACTGCACCACCCGCGCCACAATCAGCGAATGCTTGTTGGTTTTTGGATCGTAGTGGTAGCAGTAAGTGAGTATGTTGTCCACCGGCGAGCCTATGCGGTTTGCCGATGCGTCCACGAGTCCAAGCCGCAAATCTTTGGGCGAATACTCGACACCCATGTAGTACTGCGCCAGCTTGCCTTCCGGCGTGACGATTTGAATTGAACTGGCGTGGGCAAACTGTGTGAGCTTGCCATCGGGCCCTGGAATCTTCACGTAGCCGAAGCCCACCGCCTTGGTGAGAGCATCGATATTGGCTTGCGTGCCGGTCAGGAAATGCCAGCCAGACGCCGTCTCCGGATGCCCGTACCTCTTCAGGTAGCTCCGCTTCTTGGCTGCTGCCAGGTCTGTGCCTTCGGTGGGATCGATGCTCACGACAATCACATCGAAGTCC
>Ga0302319_10005749_pt1 | contig 24801 bp, 16 predicted proteins | sample Bog_T0_2_FD_203319 | JGI IMG/M metagenome (GOLD analysis project Ga0302319, IMG submission 203319) | Peat permafrost microbial communities from Stordalen Mire near Abisko, Sweden - Bog_T0_2 | ecosystem: Environmental > Terrestrial > Soil > Wetlands > Peat | place: Sweden: Abisko, Stordalen Mire...
TGATTTGTTTTGGGACGGTTTCGGCACGGCTTTAAGCCGCTTGTGTAGCGAGACTGGCGGCATGGCTGAAGCCATGCGGTAGTGTCTGGCACATTTCAGACATTACCAGCCATGCCCTTTCACGCTCTATTCAATGGACTGTGTTTCAGGGTCTCTCTTGCAAGCTCTCTCTTGAGCGCTCTCTGTGGGCCAATTTATTCAGATTGTCGTTCTTTATTGTTCGCGCTTTCTATTGTTCGTGGCGTTCGGGGCGGGGGGCTACGGAGGCTGCCTGGGCGTGATGACGGACGTCTGCGCCCAGCACCCAGAAGATTACGTCTTCGGAGATGTTGGTGGCGTGGTCGGCGACGCGTTCCAGGTTGCGCGCCACGAGAAGCGCGTCCAGGGCTTGCTGTGTGACCTGAGGCTCCTCGTTCATCTTGCGCACGAGCATGATGAAAGCTTCGTCGCGCATGCGGTCGACGACGTGATCCATCTCGAGGACGGCCTGGGCGAGTTCGGCTTTGCCTTCGACGAAGGACTCGAGGGCGCGGCGAACCATGGCGCTGACGGCGGTTGCCATGCGGGCGATATCTACGGGCAACTCGACGGCGGGCAACTCGATCAAGTCCATGACGCGCTCGGCAATGTTGACCGCTTGATCGCCTACGCGCTCCAGATCTGCGTTGATTTTGGTGACGGCCAGGATGAAGCGCAGATCGACGGCGGCCGGCTGCTGGGTGGCGAGAATGTCGAAAGCGAGTTCATCGATCTCGCGCTCGGCGGCGTTGATGAGGCTTTCGTTTTCGAGCACTAACTGGCAGCGGGAGAGGTCCCGTTGCGTGTATGCCTGGCACGCGCGGTCCACTGCCAGTTCCGCGAGCCCGCCCATGCGGAGCAATTTCTCGCGAAGGTCCTCCATCTGCTGCTGAAAGCGAGTGCGCATTTATACGAGCCTCTTCATCCGAATCTGCCGGTAACGTAGTCTTCCGTCCGTTTGTCGGAGGGATTGGTAAATATTTTTTCTGTCTTATCGAATTCGATCATTTTGCCGAGCAGGAAGAAGCCGGTAAACTCGGCTACCCGCGCGGCCTGCTGCATATTATGCGTCACAATCACGATGGTGTATTGCTCTTTTAATTGAAAAATAAGTTCTTCGATTTTGCCGGTCGAGATCGGATCGAGGGCGGAGCAGGGTTCGTCCATGAGCAGGACTTCGGGTTGGACGGCCAGGGCGCGCGCGATGCATAGGCGCTGTTGCTGACCTCCCGAGAGGCTGGCGCCGGATTTTTTGTGAAGATGATCTTTTACTTCGTCCCACAAGGCAGAGCTTTCGAGGGATTTGCGGACGACCTCGTCGAGTTGCTTGCGATTGCGAAAGCCGTTGAGTTTGAGACCGGCGGCGACGTTGTCATAAATCGACATGGTGGGAAACGGATTGGGCTTCTGAAATACCATACCTACGCGGCGGCGCAACTGCGTAGCTGAGGTTCCGTTGTAAACGCTTAGATCGCCGATTCGAACCGTTCCCTCGACACGCGCTTCGGGAATCGTTTCGTGCATGCGATTCAGACAGCGAATGAAAGTGGATTTTCCGCAGCCGGAAGGGCCGATCAGCGCGGTGGCGCGGTTCGCAAGCACGGCGATGTTGATATCGAACAGAGCTTGCGTCTTGCCGTAGAACGCATTCAGTTGCTCGACATTAATTCCGACACCCATAAATGGTTAAGCTCCCACAACCGACAGGTGCTACCGAACTTTAAACCCTTGGACTTCTAAGCTCCGGATAGTGTTCCGTGTTTCACAGCCAGACGAACCGCAGCCACAGCGCTTACGATCAGCACGATTAAGACCAGCGATCCGGCCCAGGCTTGTTTGTGCCACTCGTCGAAGGGCGAAATCGCGTAGGTGAAAATTTGCAGCGAGAGAGCGGCCGTGGGCTGGTCTGTTTTCCAATTCCAAAATTGATTGCCGAAGGCGGTGAAGAGCAGCGGGGCGGTTTCTCCGGCGACGCGGGCGAAGGCCAGCATCACGCCGGTAATGACGCCCGAGGTCGCGGTGCGGAGGGTGATCGAAAGGGTGGTACGCCAGCGCGAAACGCCGAGGCCGTAGGCGGCTTCGCGGATCGCCTGCGGCACGAGGAGAAGCATTTGCTCCGTGGTTCGCGCAATGGTGGGGATCATCATGATGGCCAACGCTACTCCACCAGCGAGGGCGGAGAAATGTTTTTGGCGCATGACGACGAGACCGTAGGCGACGATCCCGATCACGATGGACGGGACGCCATTCAGCACGTCGGAGACAAAGCGGACGATGTCGCCGTAACGGTTCCGTCCGTACTCGGAGAGGAACACTCCGGCGCCGATGCCGAGTGGGACTCCAAGGAGGCTGGCGATGCCGAGGATGACCATGGAACCGACGATGGCGTTGGCCATGCCGCCACCGGGTTCGCCCACCGGCTTCGGAGTTTGCGTCAGGAAGGCGAGGTTGATCGAGCCGATGCCCTTGTAGACGAGGTAGGCGAAGATGGCAAAGAGGGGCAACAGAACCAGCGCGACCGTGAGGATGGCAACGCCAGTCATCGCGCGATCCGTTATGCGGCGGCGCAGGCTGAATGGCGGAATTTGTACCTGCGGAATTAAGACCGCGCCCGAATTGGAAAGATTAGGCAAGATTTCTCGCTGGTTGACCTCGAGTGACACTCCAAACCAGGATTCGCGCGAGTGCGTTGACGACTATGGTAACGAAGAACAGCGCCAGGCCGATTTCGATGAGTGCTGAGAGATAGAGATCGCCGGTCGCTTCGGTGAATTCGTTGGCGAGAACGCTCGCCATGGTGTAACCGGGGGCAAAGAGGGATTTCGCGATCTCCGGGCGATTGCCGATCACCATGGTGACGGCCATGGTCTCGCCGAGGGCGCGGCCGAGTCCCAAGATGATGGCGCCCACGATTCCGGCGCGGGCGTTGCGCAGGACACCCATGCGGATCATTTCCCAACGCGTCGCACCGAGGGCGAGTACGGCTTCCCGCTGGTGCTGCGGGACGACGGTGAGGACCTCGCGAGTGATCGAGGAAATGATCGGGATGACCATGATGGCGAGAATCACGCCTGCCGCCAGCATGCCGATGCCGTAGGGAGGGCCGGTGAAGAGTCCTGTCCAGCCCAGTGTTTTGCCTAGAAAGGGCTGCACGTAGATGCGCAGGATGGGGACAAGAACGAAAATGGCCCAGAGACCGTAGACGACGCTGGGAATAGCGGCGAGAAGTTCGGTGGTGAAGGAGAGAATGCCGCGGAGACTGACCGGGCACATCTCGGTGATAAAAACGGCGACGCCGATGGAGAGCGGCACGGCGATGACAAGGGATAGTAATGACGAGACGATGGTGCCGTACATGAAGGGCAGAGCGCCGTATTGATCCTCGACGGGATTCCAGTCGGAATTGCCGAAGAACTTTAGTCCAAAGGCATGCCAGGAGAGTTGGGAACCGACTACCAGTTGGTAGACGATGAGCGCCAGTAAGGCTACGACGGCGAGGCCGCAAAGGCGCATGGCCCAGCCGAAAACGGCATCGGGGATTTCGCTGACCTTCCCCTGCAGCAACGGCGCCGTTCTGGTCTCGATTTTCAGGGCGGCCTTAGTTCCCCGCTCCGGTTCGGGAGCGTTGAAACGCGGCCGGGGCAGGGCTTGATTTGACATTCCGTGATTAGGCTAGCAGAGCGTTGTTACAAATCGATTAAAAAGCATCGGCGGTAGTTTCGCTCGCCTTACAACATGGGTATTAGGCCGGGCGGGCGAACTTCGGGCCGCAAAGGCGAAAAGTTGTTGTTCGTGTCGTTGGTTACGACCAACCGGTGACGTACCCTTATGTCAGAATAGTGTTCGTCTCGACTATGCCAACTTTTGCCGCCATTGATATTGGGTCCAACTCGGTCCGGCTCAAAATTTCGCGACTGGTGGCCGGACGCCTTAAGACGATCCATGAAGATCGCGAGGTTACGCGACTGGGCGAGGGCGTTTTCAGCGGCGGGCTTCTTTCTCCTGAGTCGATGTCGAACACGGTGCGGGTGTTGCGCCGCTTTCATCGTGCAACGCAGGAAGCTGGCACGGATTCGGTGAAGATCGTGGCGACGGCGGCGATGCGCGATGCACGGAATTCGCGGGCGTTTCTCGAGTGGGTGCGTTCCACTACAGGTTGGACGATCGAAATTATCTCGGGCCTCGAAGAGGCGCGGCTGATTCACCTCGGCATCATCTCTTCGGGGCGACTGGGAGCTTCGAGCGTTCTGCTGATTGATCTTGGCGGCGGCAGTTGCGAGGTGACGCTTTCGCGGGACGGGCAACTTCGGGACACGGTGAGTTTGCCGCTGGGGGCGGTTCGTCTGACGGGCGAATTTCTGCAGCATGATCCGCCAAGGAAGAGCGAATTGAAGCGTCTTCGGGAATTTGTGGCGCGCGAAATGACGCGGGTACAAGATCGGATTAAATCGGCACGCGTGGGCGCGGTCATTGCCACGTCGGGCACCGCTGCAGCGCTGGTAGAAGCGGCCCGGCACGTGGCGCGAACCGGAAAGAGCCATCCTTCGACCTACGCGACGCGAGAGATGATTCGCCAACTTGCCAAACAGATCACGCGACTGACCCTAGAGCAACGGCGGAAGGTCCCTGGAATTGGTCCGCGACGAGCGGAGATCATTTGTGCGGGAGCTGTCGTTTACGCGGAATTGCTGGAGCGCTGCCATCTTGCGGGATTCCGCTACTCGGCGTTGGGATTGCGGGATGGCATTTTGGCGCAGATGGCGGCCGATTACGATCGCAGTACAAAATCGGGGCGAGCGGTCGAATCGGAACGATGGGAGTCGATCAAGCAGGCCGTCGAGCGCTACCGGGTCGACATGAATCATGCCTTGCACGTGCGGGATGCGGCGTTGCTCCTATTTTCTTCGCTTAAGTCGGTGCATCAGCTTCCGCCCGAATATCGGGAATGGCTCTCGGCGGCAGCGATGCTTTTCGAGGTCGGGGATTACGTGAACCGTAACGGTCACCATCGGCACACCTACTACATCATCGCCAACTCCGATATTTTGGGTTACACGCCGCAGCAGCGGAGGATTATTGGATCGATTGCGCGGTACCTTGGAAAGTCGCGTCCTACGGCGGGAGATGGGCCGATGAACTCTCTCAGTGTGGAGGAGCAGGAGTATGTGACGAAGGCTTCCGTGCTTCTGCGCATTGCGCGGGCGTTGAATATGGGCAGAAGCCAGTCGGTGGGGAAGGTTGGGGTTTCGGCGCGCAACGGCAGGATCACGATGAAGTTAACGCCGCGCGGAAAAGCCAGCGTGGATCTGGAAGTGTGGTCGATTGAGAAGGATCGGGCTTATTTTCGGGAGGTTTTCGGCCGCGAGCTTTCGGTAGCGGCGGCGTGAAGCGCGCGCAGAATGCGGGGCGTGATGCACCAACTCAAGGATCCAGAGTTACGGCGCATCTCGACTTTGGCAACGGCTCCCTTTTTCAATTCGACTACTGCTTCACAACCGCTGTCGCTGATCACGCGGCCCAGGAATTCGCGCAGATTTGGATTGTGTCCAACGACCAGCATTGAGTCCTGGCGGGCATATTTCTCGAGCATCTTCTGGAAGTCAGAGAAACTAGACTGGGGACGCAGCGCGTTATCGACGACGAGCTTGCCTTCGTGGCCCATTTCGTTGCCGACGAGAGCTGCGGTTTGGGTGGAGCGTTTCAGCGGGCTGGAAACGATAATTTCGACCTGCACACCGAGTGCGGCAAGGGCCCGTCCGATATAGCCGCACTGCTCGATGCCATCTTTATCGAGGGCGCGTTTTTCGTCTTTCTTCGCAGTGCTCAGTTGTTGTCCGGCACTGGCGTGCCGCAAAAAATAGAGAAACATTTGGGAACACTATTCCTTTCCAAGACTTCGGCTGTTCGAGCCGCGCCCGCTCAAGGCGCGACCGGTGGAGGATCGCTGGCCGCGTCGCGGGATTGGGACGGGGATATCGTCCAGCGAGCGGCTGCCCTCGGCCAGGGCAATCAGAAAGTTTTGAGCATTGAAGGCAGCCGCGCCCCTGGGAGGTTTCTTGCTGCGGCCACGCGGCGATTGCCAGGGGCGCAGATAGCGGCCATCACTTTGCAAGAATCTAGCTTTCGCGTTATCGGCGAGATAGGCGGCTAGAATTTCCTGCGAGACGCGGTCCCGCAGCAGTGGACTCTTCAGAGGGAAGAGAACTTCGACGCGCTCGTGCAGATTGCGCGGCATCCAATCGGCGCTGCCGAGATAGATGTCGGGTTCGCCGCCATTTTCGAAGTAGAAGATGCGGCTGTGCTCAAGAAAACGGCCGACGATGCTACGCACGCGAATGCGGTCGCTTAGGCCACGAATACCGGGGCGAAGCGTGCAAATGCCGCGCACGATCAATTCGATATCCACTCCCGCCTGGGAAGCCTGATAGAGCGCCCGGACAATGTCTTTGTCCACGAGGGAGTTCATCTTGGCGACGATCCGCGCGGGACGGCCGAAGCGGGCATTCTCGGCTTCGCGCTCGATGAGGCGCAAACATTTCTCGGCTAAATCAAGAGGCGCGACCAGCACCGGACCATAGCCTGGGTGCTCAGCATAAGCGGTCAGAAAACTGAAGACGTCGTGTACTGCGCTGGTTATTTCCGGATCGGCGGTGAGCAGGCTGAGATCGGTGTAGAGGCGCGCTGTGGTCGCGTTGTAATTGCCAGTGCCGAGGTGCGCGTATTGACGGGTGACGCCATCGGGGTCGTGACGGACCAGCAGGCAGAGCTTGCAATGAGTCTTCAGGCCAACCAGTCCGTGAAAGACCTGCACGCCGGCATCTTCCATGTCGCGGGCCCAGCGGATATTGGAGGCTTCATCGAAGCGCGCCTTCAATTCCACGACGGCCGTGACTTCTTTGTGTGCTGCGGCCGACATCAGAATCGGAACGATGGAGGAGTGTTCACCGCCCGTGCGGTAGAGCGTCTGCTTGATGGAGAGGACGCGTTCGTCATCGGCAGCCGACTGAATGAACGCTAAAACCGCATCGTAGGAATCGTAGGGATGGTGGAGTAAAACGTCGTGACGCCGCAGTTCCTCAAAGAGGTCGTGCGACTTGGCGGTTAGCCGCAATTCGCGCGGCACGTAGCTGTGGAATTTGAGTTCCGGGCGCGCAGCTTCGTCGTAGATATTGAACAGCCTTGAGAGATTGACCGGGCCGTTGACCGGAAAAATCTGCCAGCGATCTAATTCGAAAACCGTTCCGAGGCGTTCGATAATCTCAGGGTCGGCGGAGGATTCGATTTCCATACGAACTGCATCGCCCTTGCGCCGGTTGTGCAGTTCGGCGCGGACGGATTCCAACAAATTGCGCGACTCTTCTTCTTGCAGATAAAGATTGCTGTTACGGGTAACGCGAAAGGCAGCCGAAGAAACGATGTCGTAGCCTTTGTACATGCGGGCGGCATGATGGACAACGAGGTCGGCGAGAAAAATGAAATCCGACGTTCCCTCGGACGGCAACCGGATCAGCCGCGGCAATGCTCGCGGAACAGTGACCACTCCGGTATACGTCAGCGATGAACGACGACGGCGGCGCAGCAAAAGAGCCACGCAGAGAGCTTTGTTGATGACGCGAGGGAAGGGGTGGGCTGGGTCGACGGTGACGGGAGTTAGGAGAGGATCGAGTTCGCGCTCGCAATAGTCGTCGACAAAAGCCATCGCCGCTTCGTCTAACTCATGGATACCGAGGACACGAATTCCCTGCTCCGCAAGCGCTGGGCGCAAGCGATCGTTCCAGCAGGAATACTGTTCTTCGACGAAGTCGTGCGTGGCTTCTTTGATCAGTTCTCGCTCCTCGACCATGGTGAGGCCGTCGGGAGTGGTGGAGTTGTGGCCGTCTTCCAGTTGCTGCAACAGGCCGCCAACGCGGACTTCGAAGAATTCGTCGAGGTTGCTGGCGGAAATTGCCAGAAATTTGACGCGCTCGAGCAGAGGATTGTTGAGATCGCCCGCCTCTTCGAGGACTCGCCAATTGAATTTCAGCCAAGAAGCTTCCCGATTCAGAAGGGTGGCGCGGTTTGCGGAAGTTTTTCGGTCCATATCGCTCTTGGTATCAGTGCGGCGTGATTATCAGAATAATTTGGATACTCGACTTGTCTGCAGATTCCCCCACGGATCCGAGGATCTGAAATTTTCGAAAACGCCGCTCCGGGCAAGTTTTCTTACGCTCAAAGTTGCTCTTCGATCACTGCTCCTGAGGCGCATTGGTGCGATGCGTAATGATGAACCGGACTTCGCTTCCGTTGGGACGCTGTAGGTACAAATGATGCTTATCGGCACGGCCCTGAATGCGCACCCCGGGCTTCCAGTCCAGCGGCAACATCTCGTGGCGTTCTGGATCGCGTTCGGCCACGATCAGTGCCCCACTCACACGAACCGCAACTTCGAAGTAGGGATCTTCGTGGTAAATCGGAGTGTTGACTTCCCAGTAGACCACGCGATCCCGCGTTTTGACTTCGGACCGAACAATCGTGAGCGGAAAAGAAGTACTTTCGACCGCAAACGAATTCGCTCCGGAGGCTAGGAGCAAGATCATCGGAATCAGGACCCTGCGCGACATCTGAGCCCAAGTAGTATAGCAAGCTAATCTCAGGACATGGAAAAGGGCGCCGGCTTGGAACCGGCGCCCGTGATGGAGACCTTCGAACCGCACAAGTTGATTCAAAACCAGCCTGCGTGATCTAGAAGGTGTAGATCAGGTCAAACTGAATGCGGTTGAGCCATGGTTCCTGCGCGCCCGAACCCGGGACCAAGACGCCTGTGCCAGGGGTTGACGAAATCTTGAGCCCAGGAGCCAGGGCTGCGTTTTCGAGGTAGGGGTCCAGGGTGCGACCGTGCCACCAGGTAAACGCCGCGGTGGTGTTGGGAGCCACGCGCCACAATCCGTAGAAACGGTGTTGCAGAACGTTGGTTGGCGCCCGTTGATCGCTTTCACCCCAAGAGGCGATGACTGCATCCTGCTCTTCGCGCTCGTAGGAGTATCCGAACTGGAAGTCATGCTTTTTCTTGATCTGGCCCATGCTGATGTCAAAGAGATAAGCCTTCGACTGACTGCCCAGGTTCGTGTTTGGAGTAGAAGTCGTCTGGATACCCGTCGCGGTGTAGTCGTAGGGATGAGCGGCGGCGTTCAGGTTGTCTTCGAATTCCGCCAGGATGTTGAGGGGGAGACGGGCCAGTCCGGTCTTGAACTGGTTGTTCAGGATGAAGTCGGCGTAGAGAAAGCTCGACAGGAAATGGGCGTTGCCATTGGCGTCGATGTAAGTGGAGTTGGTCATGCCATTGGCGGCGAAGGGACATCCACCGACCAAGGTTGAGGACGCCGGCTGGGGAGAGGTGGAACCGCCCTTGATGGTGGCGCATCCCGGACCTTCTCCCGGAGCCGTGGTGGTGATGCTGCTGACGGTGACGGGATAGGTAGTGCCGGCGATGGTCACTGTGCCGGTACCGCTGCCGCCTGCGTTGGTCGCACCCACGGCGAACGCGCTCGAGTTCAAGAGCTCGTCAGGATAGCGGAAGTTCAGGAGGGTAAACGAAGGCGTAACGGTCCAGAAACTGAGCGGCTGGAAGGTGCCGCCGATCTGGCCGCCGACGGCGAAAGAATCGCGTCCCCCGCCCGCGATGCCCAGCGATTTCGTGCTGGTTCCGGCGACTTCGTTGTAGAGCAACTGCATAAATTGGATGTTGAGATTCTTGACAACGGGAGTGTTGAAATCCTTCGAGAATTTCTCGACGAAACCTTCGGGGTTAATATCCGGATCGAAGGTCAGGGATGTGCGCTGCCAGGTGAAGGCAAACTTGCCGGCCGTGGCCGAGAACCATTTGGCCGCGACCGGATTGTAGGTGATGTATCCGCGATCAAGAGCGATCGTCTTGCGGTCGAAGTTATTCGTCAAAGTCTCGTTGGTAGTAGTCGGGTCGCCTTGGGTTCCGGTGGCTAGGGCTACACCCGCGGTGAAGTCCTCGTTCAGTTTGCCTTCGAACCCGAAGCGAATACGGACTCGGGCGCGGTTACGGTCATTACAGATGGCGCATCCGTCATAGCGCTGAAAGAAGCTTTCGCCGCGAACCCGGACGTCGCCCGTCCAGCGGAAGCGTCCGAAAGCATCTTCGAGGCCGGCAAAGCGTTTCTGCTGGTCCTGCTCGGAGAGGGCGTTGTTGGTCAGGGTGGTTTGCACGTCGGCAAACTGCAGACCGAGCTTATCGACGGCGTCTCGCGAAACCGACGAAGCGGCCACCGCATTGGCCTTCTGCTGGGCATCGGCAGCGGCCTGTTGGGCTTGCTGCAATTGCTGCTGAGTTTGCTGAAACTGCTGGTTGGTTTGCTGCAGCTGGTCGTTGGTTTGTTGTAGTTGTTGCGACAGGGCCTTGATTTGCTCCTGCTGCGCCGCAACTGCCTCTTTGAGGGCCTGCACGTCGGGATTCACCGGCTTGCTGGCTTTTTTCCTGGGTGCCGCGGTCTGCGCCTGTAAGAGGGACGCTAACAGCAGCATCACGCTAAGTCTGATAACCGCCTTCATTTTCTCTCCTTTTGCCGAATCGGTGGCTCTCGCGAAAGTGTTGTAAAAGTGGTCGAAATCCCGTCTTTCCGTTCTTCCGGGGGAGCCTGTGCACAACAATGCCTATCACAATACTAGACTAACTAGGCTTTGAGTAGCAATTCCTATGCCAGTGTTTACCCCGATTCGAAACGGGAGAAAATGCGAGGAAAATCAGAGTTCCTGAAGGCGCTGTGAGCGTGGGCTGGGGGCGCCGTGCGCAAAACTTTTCCCACCAGAAAGGTACATTTCCGTTCGGGCGGGAGATTTCAGAGAGTGAAACAATCGCGGGGATTGGCGCGATCCAGTGCCCTAAAAAGCGGTTCATGGGCAAAGAAAATGCCTTCCGGATCCAGGCACATCATCTAGGCACATCCGGAAGGCAAATCCCGCACTTCGTCAGAATCAATTACCTTAATGTTTTGGGGAGCCGATTGGAGCACCCCCGAGTTCCTACGCCTTTTAGTGAATCTGCTTGATCGCGACCTTCACCTTTTCGACGACATTTTGCGGCAGGGGCGCGTAGCTCAACTGGCTGGTCATTTTCTGTCCGTCGGTCAACATCCACTCCAGAAAATCAGAGATGATCTTCCCTTTTTTGGGATCCTTGGCCTGCACGGGAATGAGCAACCAAGTGAAACTCGAAATCGGATAGGCCGTCTTGCCGGGTGCGTTCGTAATCGAGACCCTGAAATCGGCCGGCATCGCTTTTACTGATGCGGCCGCCTCGGTGACGCCATCGAGGGAAGCTTTGACGAAATTGCCTGCGGCATTCTTCACCGATCCGTAGGTGATTTTATTCTCTACGGCGTAAATCAGTTCGACATAGCCAATCGAACCTTGCAGTTGTCGAATTTGCCCAGCTACGCCTTCGTTGCCCTTACCACCCAGGCCAACCTTCCACTTAACGGACGTACCCTTGCCGACTTCGGTAGCCCACTCTTTGCTGACCTTGGAGAGATAGTCGGTGAAGATGAAGGTTGTGCCGCTGCCGTCCGAACGGTAGACGACGATGATGGGCTGGTTGGGGAAATTTACCCCCGGGTTGGCTTTGGTGATGGCGGGATCGTTCCAACTCGTGATCTTGCCCAGAAAGATTCCGGCGAGCGCTTCGGGAGTGAATTTGATTTCGGCGTTAACGCCGGGGACGTTGTAGGCGGGCACAACCGCTCCCATGACGGTTGGGATATGGAGAATCTTGACCTTGGCTTGCGCCAATTGCTCATCCGACATCGGACCATCGCTGGCGCCAAAATCCACGGTGCCGTTGAGAACCTGGCGGATGCCGCCGCCGCTGCCGATCGATTGGTAGTTGATCTGAACATCGGGATGCAACTTATTGTATTCGCTGAACCATTTGGAATACATGGGATACGGGAACGTGGCGCCCGCTCCGTTCAACGTGGTCTGTCCCAGCGCGGGTAGCGCGAGCGCGAGAACGGCCAACAGCAGCGCGATGCGTTGTATCACTAGTCGAGTCCTCCTCGAATCGATTTAAGTGTGCAATTTTCTTTTAAGCGGAAAGTGTTACGGGAAGGTTACAACCCGGTAAATTTCTGATGAACCGACTTTGTTTTGCAAGCACTTAGCCGACGACAAGCAGTGTCATTTCCGAGATTTGCTGTGAAACCTTCTGCACAGATCGGAATCTTCTGGCACACTGGTTAGGGGTGAGGAAGAATCTCTGTGAGTGACACTCGATCTGCCCCGGGATGGCCCGGGATTGCACCCCGCTGGACCTCGAGCGCGAAGACGGGGATTGGTACGGCTCTGAATCTCCACAGCCGGGTATGGTTCACGCTCAGTCACGGCATTCTGAATGAGATTTATTTTCCCCGTGTCGATCAGGCTTGCACTCGCGATTTCGGTCTGATCGTGACGGACGGCCGGGCATTCTTCTCGGAAGAGAAACGCCATTGTACGTTCGAGAACGTCCCGATTGAGCCTGGAGTGCCTGTCTACGAATTGAAGAACACCCATGTGGAGGGCCGCTACCGGATAGAGAAGGAGGTGTTGACGGATCCTGTGCGCAACGTTGTGCTTCAGAAGATTCGTTTCGTGCCTCTGCAAGGGAAGCTCGGCGACTACCGCGTTTACGCTCTTCTGGCCTCGCACCTCGCGAATTTCGGATACGGCAATACCGGTTGGACGGGCAGCTACAAAGGCACACCCATGCTGTTTGCGGAGCGCGAAAGTTGCTCGCTGGCGCTGGCCTGCTCCGCGCCTTTGCTGAAACGTTCGGTGGGGTTCGCCGGCGTCTCCGACGGCTGGCAGGACCTTTCGCAGAATTTTCAAATGACCTGGGAGTATGACCGCGCAGAAAATGGAAATATTGCGCTTACTGCGGAAATCGATGTGCAAGCCTGCAACGGGGAGTTTATTCTGGCGCTCGGTTTCGGCGGAATTTGGGCGGAGGCCGGCCAGCAAGCGTTGTCTTCCCTGCTCACTTCTTACGAAATGACGCGTAACGATTACTTCTTCCAATGGCAGCATTGGCAAAAGGGACTGAAGAAACTGGACGCGAAGCCACGAGAGAAAGATCTGTACCGGGCTAGCGTGGCGGTGTTGCGGAGCCACGAGTCGAAAGATTTCCTAGGCGGAATCATCGCGAGTCTTTCGATTCCCTGGGGTTTCAATAAGGGAGACGAAGACCTTGGCGGGTATCACCTCATATGGCCCCGCGACCTCGTCGAGAGCGCAGGTGGTCTGCTGGCAGCCGGCGCGCATGAGGACGCGCTTCGCGTATTGCACTATCTCGAAGTGACGCAGGAGGCCGACGGGCACTGGCCGCAGAATATGTGGCTCGACGGGCGGCCTTACTGGAACGGCTTGCAGATGGATGAGACGGCCTTCCCAATTCTGCTGGTCGATCTAATGCGCCGAGAATCGCCGCGCTGCTTTGTAAGCGGCGAGCGCTGGTGGCCGATGGTGCGCAAAGCGGCTTCTTACATCGTCATTAACGGTCCGGTTACGCAGCAGGATCGTTGGGAAGAAGACGGCGGCTACTCCCCGTTTACGCTTGCCGCGGAAATCTCGGCGCTGCTGATCGCGGCCGATCTTGCGGAATCCATCGGGCATGCAGAGAACGCCGATTTTCTGCGCGAAAATGCGGATACATGGAACGACAACATTGAACGCTGGACGTATGCGGTAAACAGCGATCTTGCCCGACAGGTTGGCGTCGACGGATATTACGTCCGGATTACGCCCCCGGACGAAGATGGCGCGGCCTCGCCGCTGCAAGGTTTTGTGCCGATCAAGAATCGGGCCACGTCGAGCTCGAATGTGCGCGCGATCGAGATCGTAAGCCCGGACGCGCTGAGCCTGGTTCGCTTCGGACTGCGCGGGGCGGACGATCCTCGCATCTTGAATACCGTCAAGGTGATTGACGAGTTGCTGCGCGCCAGGCTGCCGCAGGGGCCGGCATGGTACCGCTATAACTGCGACGGCTATGGCGAACACGAGGATGGTTCGCCGTTCGACGGCAGCGGCATTGGTCGTCCCTGGCCGCTGCTTGCTGGTGAACGGGCGCACTACGAACTGATCGCCGGACGCGCCGATGCTGCGGAGGCCTTGCTGGGGGTGATGGAAAATTCGAGTGGGGCCAGCCGACTGATTCCTGAACAAGTGTGGGATGCGGCGGATATTCCAGAGCGCGAATTGTTCGTGGGAAAAGCATCCGGGTCAGCGTGTCCGCTGGTGTGGGCGCACTCCGAATACATCAAGCTGCGGCGCTCGCTGCTCGATGGGAGGGCCTTCGATCAACCTCCGCAAACGGTCGAGCGGTATTTGGCCAGAAAGAAGTCCTCTGAATATTTCAACTGGCGCTTTAACAACAAGGCCCGTACGATGCCTTGCGGAAAGAAACTGCGCCTGCTCTTGCTCGAGCCTGCCATGGTGCATTGGAGCTTCGACGGATGGCAGAATTCGCACGACAACGACTCCGAGGAAAGCGGTTGGAATTTGCAGCATCTCGATCTGGCGACTGAATCTCTGACGGTCGGCCAACAGATCACTTTCACTTTTTTCTGGAAAACAAGTGGCCGCTGGGAGGGTCGGGACTACCAGGTAACGGTCGAGTAAACGTGGCATCGTCGAGCATTTGCCGCGACGTGACGACTAGCGCCTACGACTTAAACCCTTTCGCAACGACACCAGCGCGAATTCGAGGAAACATGCGTCTTCTTTGCTCGTTTGCTATGGTCGTAGTCATGAGTGGTGTATCGGTCTCTCAAAGCCTGCCGGCGCCAAAAGCCATAACCGATCCGAAGCAGATCTCTTCCAAGCCGGATGCGCGCGTGGAGAAGAATCTCTCCATCGAAAAGCTGTACATGACGCGGCAGGTTGGCGGGGCAACATGGTCACCGGATGGCAAGACGGTCGCCTTCGTCAGCAACATGAGCGGACGGAACAATCTTTGGCTCGTGCCCTCCGAAGGTGGATGGCCGCTGCAGCTCACGGTGAGCGACGAGCGCCAGATGAATCCTACGTGGTCGCCCGACGGCAAGTGGATCGCTTACATGTCGGACTACGAGGGCGACGAACTGTGGGACATTTTTCTCGTCTCGCCGAAAACGGGACAGGGCGTGAATCTGACGAACACGCGCGAGATTGCGGAGCAGAGCCCGACTTGGTCGCCGGATGGGCGTTATCTGGCCTACACCGTCAAGCCAAAGACGTCGTCTGTGTTTGAAATTGACGTTTATGACACGGTGTTGCGAGACGTGAAACACCTGACGTCGGGTACCGCGAAAGATCGCTTGAACGGCGGTCCGATCTGGTCCGCTGATGGCAAGTTTGTGGTCTATACGCAAGAGCAGGCCAAGGGCACAGACTCCAACGTGTTTCTGGTCGATACAGGCAGCGCCGAGAGCACGCTCCTCACGCCGCATGAGGGCGAAAAAACATTCTCGGCTAGCGATGTTTCGCCCGACGGGAAACTAGTTCTGATTACTTCCAATGCAGCAAACGGTTACGACAATGTCGGACTGCTCGACGTCGCGACGAAGAAGATCCACTGGATCACTCAGGACAAGTGGGAAGTTTCTGGGCAGAGCTTTTCGCGCGACGGAAAATTCCTCGTTTACACCGCGAACATTGACGGGAACGTCGACATTTATGCCTATGACATCGCATCGGAGAAGGCGCATGCGCTGCCGCTTCCCAAGGGGTTGAACTGGCCGGCGGGCAGCGAGTCGCCGTTTACGCGCGATGGATCGCGGATGCTTTTCACGCACACGGGTCCGACTTCGCCTGCGGATTTGTGGGTTTATGAGGTTGAGACGAAAGACAGAAAGGTCGCGGACAGTAAAGTCAAAGAATCGCGGGCGGGGGCGCCCGCGCCACACGAGCGATCGCATCAACTTACGCATTCTCTCGTAGGCGGAGTGCGCGCGGAAGATATGGTCGAGCCTTACCTCGTTCACTATCCGAGCAAGGACGGCAAGTGGACGATCTCTGCCTTCGTCTACGTTCCCTACAATTTGCCGCGCGGCGGACAGCATCCCGCGATTGTTTATGTGCATGGCGGTCCGACGGCGCAGACGATGAATACTTTTAACCGGTTCATTCAATACATGGCGAATCAGGGTTACATCGTGATTGCGCCCAATTATCGGGGATCGACGGGCTACGGCAAAGACTTTCAGCAAGCGAACCTGTTTGACATGGGTGGGGGCGATTTACAGGATGTGTTGGCGGCGGCTGAGTGGATCAAGCAAACCGGCTATGTCGATCCCAAGAAGCTGATCCTGATGGGTGGGAGTTACGGCGGATATCTGACGATGATGGGCGTTACGAAGGCGCCTGAGGTGTGGGCGGCGGGCGTTCCCATCGTTCCGTTTGTCAATTGGTTCACGGAACTTCAGAACGAAGATCCGGTGCTGCAACAATCTGATCTCGCAACCATGGGGGATCCGGAGAAGAATAAGGCGCGCTACGAAGATCGATCGCCGATTAATTTTGTGAACCAGATTAAGGCTCCGCTGTACCTGCTGGCGGGGGGAAATGACCCGCGTTGCCCTAAGTCGGAGTCACAGCAGGTGGTCGACGCGATTAAGAAGCGTAACGGTGTTGTCGAATACAAGGTCTATGAGAACGAAGGCCACGGTTTTTCGAAAGTTGAAAACCAGATCGACGCCTACAAGCGAGTGGCAGATTTCTTAAAGGCACATGTTCCGGCGGCGGACTGCAGTTGCTCGTTAAATGATTAGAGCGAATGACTAGCGCGAATGATTCAAGTGTGAACGACCAGGAATGAGTGGGAGCGACGCGGATCGCGGCCAAACTCGCGGTTCGCGATATATTGGCTAAGCATGAGCAAAGCGCTTAAGAAGAAACCTGCGGCAGTGCATTCGTCGTCTCCTCGGATTGCGATCGCCATTATGGCGGCGGGCAAGGGTACGCGTCTCAAATCAAAACATCCGAAAGTCCTGCATGAGGTCGGTGGGAAGCCGATTCTGGCCCATGTCATCGCTACTGCGAAAAAAGTCGTGTCCCCGGGGGATATTTTCGTAATTGTCGGACATGAGGCGGAGCGCGTGCGCGAGGCGGTTTCGGCTAGCGGGGTGAATTTTGTACTGCAGTCTGAGCAGCGCGGGACGGGCCATGCGCTCATGGTGGCGCGCAACGCGCTTTCCGGGTATGACCAGGTTATCGTGCTTTCGGGGGACGCTCCGCTGATTACTGCGGAGACGATTCGGATGCTCAGCGTTTTTCATGGGACCCAGCAGGCGACTATGACGCTGCTCACTGCCGATCTGGAGAATCCGACGGGATACGGGCGCGTGATTCGGAAAGGCTCAGGCGCGAAGGCGGCGAAAGAGGCGATCGTTACGGCGATTGTCGAAGAAAAATCGGCGAGGCCGGCGCAGAAGGTCATCCGGGAGATTAATTCTGGTTTCTACGCGTTCGACGCTCCCGCGTTGTACGGACATATTGATCAGCTCTCCACCAACAATGCGCATGGCGAGTACTACCTGACCGACATGGCGGGAGTATTCAATAAGGCGCGCAAGAAGGTGGTGGCGATCAAGACCAGCGACGCGGGCGAAGTGCTGGGCAGTAACACGCGAGCGGAGATGATGATGCTTGATGCGCGCATGCGGCTAGCGAAATGCCGCGAACTGCTGGATGCGGGTGTCACGGTGTTCTATCCGCATACTTGCGTGATTGACAGCGACGTTGAGGTGGGGGCCGACACGGTGATTGAACCGTTTGTACAACTGTTAGGTACGACGAAGATCGGATCGGATTGCCGGATTCGGTCTTACACGGTGATTGGGAATTCCGTGGTCGGCGACGGGGTGCTGGTGAGGCCGGGGACGATCATGGAGGATTCGCGCGTGGGTGCAGGAGCGACGATTGGCCCCTATTCGCATTTGCGTCCGGGAAGCGAGATTGGCGATGGAGCGCACGTCGGAAACTTTGTTGAAACGAAGAAGATCAAGTTGGGCAAAGGCTCGAAGGCGAACCATCTGAGCTATCTGGGCGACGCGGAGATCGGCGAGGGCGTGAACATCGGCGCGGGGACCATCACCTGCAATTACGATGGCGTGAACAAGCACAAGACGATCATTGAAGATGGTGTTTTCATCGGCAGCGATTCTACGCTGGTGGCGCCAATTAAAATTGGCCACGGCGCATACGTGGCGGCGGGAAGTAGCATCACAGAAGATGTTCCGGCGGACTCGTTGGCTTTGGGCCGGGCACGGCAAAGCGTAAAAGAAGGCTGGGCCAAGGCGAAGCGGGATGCGCGCAAGGAAAAGCAACGATAGCGTGTTGCGGTGCTGTACAGGCGGGTCGCACAGAGTTCACCTGATGCCGGCAGCCCTGGAATTGGAATAGACTGGTCCGCAGGGAAATCATGACTCAGACACCGATCACTCACGAATCTCCCGTTCGCTATGACGTTTCTCTGCTGACAGCCGAAGATTTTTATCTTTTCAACGAAGGCAGCCACTATCGGATTTACGACAAGATGGGTGCGCACGTAGTGGAGTCGAAGGGCACGCAGGGGACGGTCTTCGGAGTGTGGGCTCCCAATGCCCGGTTTGTTTCGGTGGTCGGGGATTTCAACGGATGGAATCAGCAGTCTCACCCACTCCAACCGCGGGGTTCATCGGGAATATGGGAGGGGTTCGTCCCGGGAGTGGGTAAGGGGACGTTATACAAGTTCCACATTAGCTCGAATAAACATGGACACGAGACGGAAAAGGCCGACCCGGTTGCGCTCTTCGCGGAAAAGCCTCCGCGCACGGCTTCGGTTGTGTGGGATCTCGATTACACGTGGAACGACTCGGGTTTTCTCGACAAGCGAGCGGCGACCAACTCGCTGCATGCACCGATGTCGATCTATGAGGTCCATCTTGGTTCGTGGATGCGCGTTCCCGAGGAGGATAACCGTTCGCTGACCTATCGCGAGATCGCGCCTCGGCTCGCCGATCATGCCAACAAACTGGGATTTACGCACGTCGAATTGCTCCCGCTTATGGAGCATCCTTTTTACGGTTCGTGGGGCTATCAGACGACGGGTTACTTTTCTCCGACAGCGCGATACGGCACGCCGCAGGATTTTATGTATCTCGTCGACTACCTGCACCAGCAGGGGCTCGCCGTGATTTTAGATTGGGTGCCGTCGCACTTCCCTTCTGACGGGCACGGGCTGGCGTTCTTCGACGGCACGCATCTGTTCGAGCATTCGGATTCACGGCAGGGCTTCCATCCCGATTGGAAGACGATGATCTTTAATTATGGGCGCACGGAGGTCCGTAGTTTTCTGCTATCGAGCGCCATGTTCTGGCTCGACAAATATCACATCGACGGACTACGTGTGGATGCTGTGGCGTCGATGCTTTATCTCGATTACTCGCGCAAGCAGGGAGAATGGATTCCGAACAAGTACGGCGGGCGCGAAAATCTCGAGGCCATTGACTTTCTGCGGCGATTCAATTCGGAGGCCTACAAAGAGCATCCTGACATTCAGACTTACGCGGAAGAGTCGACTTCCTATCCGATGGTGTCGCGGCCGACGCATCTTGGCGGGCTGGGCTTTGGGTTGAAGTGGGATATGGGCTGGATGCACGACACGCTGGAATACTTTCAGCAGGATCCGATTCACCGCCAGTATCACCAGAACAAGCTGACGTTTCGGATGCTGTATTCGTTCCAGGAAAATTTTGTTTTGCCGCTCAGTCATGACGAAGTGGTGCATGGCAAGGGATCGTTGATCGGAAAAATGCCGGGCGACGAATGGCAGAAATTCGCTAACCTGCGGCTGCTCTACGGATACATGTTTGCCCAGCCCGGCAAGAAGCTGCTTTTCATGGGTAATGAATTCGGGCAGGTGAGCGAGTGGGGACACGACCGCAGCCTGGACTGGGATGTGCTGCAGTATCCGGTGCACCGCGGTTTGATGAACTGGGTCGAACAGCTGAACCGTCTTTATGGCAGCGAGCCTTCGTTGCACTGGTTCGACAACGATCCGCAAGGCTTTGAGTGGGTGGACTGCAACGATGCGCCGCGGAGCATCATCTCGCTGTTGCGCAAAGGGCGAGACGAGGATAATCCCGTGCTGGTCGTGTGCAACTTTACACCGGTGCCGCGCCTGGGATACATGGTGGGCGTGCCGACTGGCGGTTATTGGAAGGAACTGCTCAACAGCGACGGTCGCGAATACGGCGGCAGCGGTTCCGGCAATATGGGGGGGACCGAGGCGCTCGCGGAAAAGACGCACGGGCGGCCTTATTCTTTGCGGCTGACGCTGCCACCGCTGGGTGCGCTGTTTCTGAAAAAAGCATAGAGCAAGTTTTCGATGTAAAAGTTTACTTCTCCTCGCAGCTATCATCCTCACCGCCGCGCTCGTGCTAGACTCGAAATTGAGTTTTCCAACCTTGCGGATGCGCATCCTCACCCGCTACATTCTGCGAGAAGTTGTCTCCCACGCCTTGATCGGCGCGGCGGTTTTTACTTTCGTCCTTTTCACGCGCGACCTCGGACGCATCCTAGAACTTGTTGTTCGCAATAGCGCGCCGCTGCCGAGCATTGCGGAAGTGTTTTTCTTTACCGTACCTGTGGCGCTCACCTACACCATTCCCATGGGCGTTCTGGTTGGGATCCTGATTGGACTCAGCCGGCTTGCGGCCGACAGCGAAATCACTGCGATGCGCGCCAGCGGACTTGGTGTCTGGACCTTCCTACGGATCATCTCGTTCTTTGTGGTCGTTGCGTGGCTGCTGGCTCTTGCGAATAGCGTTTATCTCGCTCCCCGATCGCTCGCCGAACTGGGAAAGCTTCAAGACAATCTCAAAGGCTCGCAGGCTTCGTTCGAAGTGCAACCGCGCGTCTTTTACGAAGGGTTCCCTAAGACTGTTCTTTACGTACAAGACGTGAAGGCGATGTCTGGAGGAGCGGTCTGGAAAGGCGTTTTCCTGGCTGATCTTAGCGATCCAGCCGCGCCCCGGATTAGCCTGGCGCGGGAAGGCCTGCTGGTGAGCCAGGGAGCGGACCGGCTCGACCTGCATTTGACTAATGGTTCGACTCACGAAACCGATCCGAAGAATCCGGATCAGTATCAGATCTCGACCTTCGACACTACGGATATTCCCCTGCAGGTTCCCATGTCCCAGGGCGCACAGGAGCATGAGCCGACTTCGCTGCATGAAATGAAGATTGGTGATCTCTTGAGGACTGCGCGAACTGCAGACCCGGTCACGCGGCGCTGGAATCTGATTGAATTCCATAACCGGCTGGCCCTGCCGACGGCTTGCATCGTGCTCGCTCTGGTTGGAATCCCGCTTGGTCTTTCTTCGAAGAAAGGCGGGAAATCCAGCGGATTCGTGCTGACGATTCTTCTTGTTTTTCTGTACTATTCGGTCTCTTTAATTGGCGTTTCGTTCGCGAAGCAAGGCACGCTTCCGCCTGCCGCGGGAGTTTGGCTGGCCGACTTTGTTTTTCTCGTGGGTGGCATTTTTCTGCTCTGGCAATCGGAACGGCGCCCTATCGAATTGGGCAGTATTCGCGCATGGTTTAAGGGCTGGAGGGGAAAGCAATCTGGACTCGAGAGGCCGGATGCGAACGGTCTTGATCTCGCGTGGAATGGCGCCGCATTGAAACGTTCGATCCGCGCGAAGCCCCGCGAGAGCATTTTGACGCGCTGGCCCCGGCGCTGGCGCTTGTTCAATCTGCGCTTTCCGACCATTCTTGACGATTACGTGTTACGCGGCTTTGCGCTCTATTTCGCGATGATCGTCGCCGCGTTCCTGATGCTGCTGCTCGTTTTTACGCTCTTTGAGTTGTTGGGAGACATTCTGCGCAACCAGGTTTCGCCGCTTACCGTAGGCGAGTACCTGCTGAACGTCGTGCCTTATTTCTTGTACAACACCACGCCGCTCAGCATGCTGCTGGCGGTATTGGTCACGTTTGGACTGTTGCAGCGGTCGAACGAAATCACGGCAATCAAGGCGACGGGCATCAGTCTCTACCGCATTATTGTTCCAGTTTTGATCGCTTCGACTCTGGTGGGCGGGGTGCTGTTTCTCTCCGATCAGCTCTATCTTCCTTACACGAACAAGCGGCAGGACGCGCTGCGCAACCGAATTAAGGGTAAGCCGGCACAGACTTATTTACGTCCGGATCGCAAGTGGATTTTCGGGCAGCACAACGACATTTATTACTATCAATTTTTTGATCCCGATCGCGATGTTTTCGCCGGAGTGACGGTATTTCAGTTCGACCCCCATACGTTCCAGATCACGCACCGCATCACGGCCGATCGCGCGCATTGGTCGGAACAGATGGAGCGTTGGGTGTATGAAGCAGGATGGGAGCGGAGCCTGAACGGCTCGGCCATCGCCAGCTATCACAAGTTCGACGCGGCGACGTATCCGCAACTGGCGGAGCAGCCCGCGTATTTCAAGAAAGAAATCAAGCAGTCGTCGGAGATGAGTTACGACGAATTACGGCGCTACATCCGGGATCTGGAGCAAAGCGGATTCGATGTCGTGCGGCTGCGCGTGCAGTTGCAGAAGAAGATTGCCTATCCACTGATTACGCTGGTGATGGCCATGCTCGCGATTCCCTTCGCACTGTCGGCGGGGAAACGATCGGCAGTAGCCGGGATCGCGACGGCTATTGGCATCGGCGTCGTGTATTGGACGATCTCTGGATTATTCGAAGCGATGGGAAATCTAAGCCAGCTTCCGCCGGCAGTCGCCGCCTGGTCGCCCGACCTGGTTTTTGGATTTATCGGCGGATACCTGATCCTGCGAATGCCAACCTAGAAAATATTGCGTCATTGAATGATCGGGTCATTGAATCATTACAGAACGCTCGATCAAAGGCGGCCCCGAGGAGCGCTTAATAATCCGATGCTCCGTTGGTTGTTGAGTCAATGACTCAATCATTCAGTGATTCAATCAATCTTTCATCGCACGGTGAGGCCGCTGGGCGTCTCCGGGGCAACGACTGTTGACGGATTGCTCATTGAGCCGGCTGTCGTGTTCAGCGTGAAGGAGCTGATGTTGTCGGAGTTGCTGTTCGAAACAAACAGGAACTGGCCCGTGTTGTTGACGCTCGGGTGCAAGGCGATCGAGACTGGCTGGGATCCCGTTGGCTGGTTTGCCGGAGTCTGCGCGGTTAACACGCCGGTGGTCGTGTTGATCTTGAACCCGAAGACCTGATTCGAGCCGTTGCTGATGGAGTACAAGAAATTGTTGGTCGGATCGACCACCATGCCGACCGGATTCAGTCCGGCGGCGCTCGGCAGCACAGGATTGCAGGGCGGTTTGGAACAGGCCTGCACCAATGGAGCCATCAGATAGACCGGGGTTCCGTTATTGATCACATCCTGCGCAGTGCAGACGGACGTTTGTACAGTGCAGACGTAGAACGGGTTGAGATCTCCGGTTGAGCCGTTGTTGCCCACGTAAACATAGACTCCCGTAGCGTTTTGTCCGACCTGATTGGTATTGACGGCCAAAACCGAAACTGGATCAACGGCGTTGATGGCGTACGGCGAATTGGGTAGCTCGCTCAGGGTTCCCGTCGAGCTGACCAGGTATTCACTCACCGCGTTGTCATTTGGATTTTGAGTTTGACAGCCGCTGGTGCAAATATCCTGATTTTCGGTGACGAAAAGAAGTTCCTGCGAGCTGTTTGACCCTTGCGCGGTGAAAGAAACGGTAGAGAGTCCGGTGGGAAGTTTACTGAGATAGAACGGACTGCCGGGAGCCAACGTAAGGGTCGGCGAGCCGGGCTTCATGGTAAACACCGAGATCGAGGGACACACATCCGTGTAATCGGTTGGAACGTGGGGGCAGGAGGCGTAGGGAGAAGGAAAGCCCTGCGACGGGTCTCCCTGTCCGGGCGAAGGATAGGAGCCATGATTGAGGACAAACAAGAACTGTCCGGCGGCATCCCGCGCCATCGCCACGGTCGATTCATTACAGGGATTCGCGAAAGTGAGACCTGGGCAACTCCAGGTGACACCGGTGGCGGGTCCCGTGAGACTGCCGTCGTTGCCTACGGCATAGGGATAGATCGTGGGCAGGACGGGAGCATTCGAGCCCATAACGCACTGCCACTGGTAAACCTGCGGCTGTGGTTCTACTTCTTGTTCCACACAGGGCAAGCCCTGATCGAGCACAAAGGCTACGCTGCCGGTGGGGTCGAGCACAATGTTTACGGGAGCGCCGCAGGGGCTAGGATTCCCTTGCGTCGGGGCGGTGGGGCACGCGCTCGCGTTGGAGTTGACCAGCGACAACTCGCCACTATTCAAATCGACGGAATAGGAACTGATAACGTTGCCAATGCCTGTGCCTCCCTCGGTGAGCACGTAGAGAACTCCTGAGGGGCGCGAAGAAGAACTGCCGCAATTGAGCAATATCAAACTCAGGGCGCACAGGCCCGCGAGCGCAACGAATCCGCCGATTTTCTTCGACATCAGTTCTCCAAAACAGTCTCCAAGCGGCGGACTTCCTGCCGGTTGGGCGTGGTCAGTCGCTTGCATTCCGCAGGCAATTCCCTGCCGGCCATTACGGAGACGCAAGCTTGTGGCTGAAACCAATTTTTGTATCAGGAATGAGCGGGAAGAGCAAACCCGGCCGCAGCCGGAATCCGGATTTCTACCTCTAACCCACCCTCTTTGCGGTTGGATGCGCGAACCTGGCCGCCGTGAAGCCTGATGGCCCGATCTGCGATCGAAAGTCCGAG
>Ga0302319_10005752_pt1 | contig 24798 bp, 32 predicted proteins | sample Bog_T0_2_FD_203319 | JGI IMG/M metagenome (GOLD analysis project Ga0302319, IMG submission 203319) | Peat permafrost microbial communities from Stordalen Mire near Abisko, Sweden - Bog_T0_2 | ecosystem: Environmental > Terrestrial > Soil > Wetlands > Peat | place: Sweden: Abisko, Stordalen Mire...
TTCGAACCGACAACGGCGAGGGTAGTGAGGGGCGTGGTGTGGCCGCCACCAGATGGCGCGGCTTTAACGACGAGCTCCCCGAGGACGCGGTCGCCGGGGCGTTCTCCCAACCCGGACAGTCGACCGAGCACCTCGACCCCCGACCCTCGGGTCATCACGTCGATGATGGGAGCGCCACCGCCTACTCGCCATCGCTCCCCTGCCGTCCCACGCCGAACGCCGTGCCAAGACTCACGGCCGTCTGCTCCACGGTGTCGACGGCTCTGGCCAGATCGTGGATCAGATCATCCAAGCCGAAGTCGACTGGCATCGCGTGATTCGTGTTCGCCCACTTCGCCAGCTGATTCACATTGTTGGCCAACCTGGCCAACCCAATCCGTGCCATCTCCGCATCCCGTTGCGCCCGGCTTCGCTCTGCAGACAGCCGTGCCGACCCCGAGAGCGCCGTCTCGATGAGAAAGCGCTGAGCCGACCGGCGGTGCTTGACCGCTCGCCGGCGAATCTCGCGGTCTTCCTCCTCGGTCACACGGACGTAGATCACCCGGGTCCGGCCGCCTGGAGCCCGCCTCATTGGGGCCATCCTCTCGGCGGGTGAACTCGTGGTCTCCTCGTCTGGCTCGTCCACGGGCTTCATTTGGCCCAGCGCAGCGCCGCCGAGAGGATCTCGGGGACAGGTTTCGAGCGAGGCCAGCGGCCACGCCAACACGATCCGCTTAGCGGATTGTCCATCTTGCTCCCGCTGTCATGAACCCTCATGGTGAGTGTGATCGGGGTGCCGGGTGCCTCCTGGACTCTGTGGCCTTTGAGGTCGCTACTTTTCTTCCCTGCTGTTCGACTCGGCGGCGATGTGATGACACAACAACCGTTGGACGGACGAGCGCAGCCGGCGCCGGCGATGCCAACGGCTCTCTGGCGCTGCGGGCTGGCCAAATGGCATCCCCACCAGGTAGGCAAGGGTCTGTGTCCAGTGGCCCTGCGTCCGATCAGACATGGACCTGCTGGACACTCTGGCCGCCGTTCGGCGATGGTCGGTTCGGCTGGGAATGTTCGCACAGTAAGAACTGGGCCGGGGATTCGGTATCTGCACCTTGGTTCGTTTCATCTGTTCCGCCCCAGCGGTGGCCGAGCCCGTTGGTTCATCATGAACCCCTCATGATCGGAACCATGAACCCCTTGAGCTGGTGTTTTGCCGTTCTCATCGATCTACCTTCCCAGCAGTGGTGTCCCTCCGAACAGAATCGGCGTGGACATCATGAGCCCCTCATGGTGGCAATAATGAACCCCCTGAGCTGGCTCTTTCTCTACTGAGGATCTGTCCTTCTGATTGATGGCGGCCGGGGCGCTTGGCGCCCGGCCTGGTCCGTCATCGATCGGATACGCGCCGATTTCCCACACAGTCGCCAGCGGTCAGGGGGCGGCCAACGGCCGAGCGAGGACATCAAGGCCGACCCCGGCGCCGGCGTGCCGGCGATCTCCGGGGGCGTGCCGTATTCCGGAGCGACGATTGACGGCTGACGACGGTGTGACACCAGCCAACGGATAGAAGGGTTCTCAAACCGGTTTCTGCACGCCCCCCTTCGCGCCGAGCGCCGAACGGCGTCGGTGTGGCCGACCAACACAAGCGTCTGGCCAAGTTCCGCCGCCACCCACCGACATCGATGGGGATGGCAGCGGTGAAGAATGTGACGAAGGGTTCATTACCGCAACAATGAACCCCTCATGGCCGAATTGATGAACCCCCTGACCTGCGCTTTTGTGCGATGTCCAGATCAGCAACCTCCTGACCAGGGGAGTTGGCGTTCATCACAGATTTCTCGATTTCTTCGAATGATGAGGGTTTTCATGAGGGTTTTGATGAGCCTCATCCTTCATCGTGGTCGACATGGACTCCCCCACGATCCACCAGCTTCGAGTCAAACGGCTGGCCCGCCGGTGTGCTTACTCGTCAAGCGCCGCGTGTCATTGCATGGCTGAGTCCGAGTCGGTGGTTGGGGCGCAGTGCACCGTTCCAAGCTCAGTACCGTCCACCAGTGCCGACCGGTCGGCAGTCCTAGTGACCCCGAAGCTGGTCCACGGAGCAGCCTGGTCCCGCCCCGCCAACGTTCAAGTCGGCGAGCACGAACTGCCTGCCAACACCTGTGGCCTCAGTGAGATCTGTATGGCCATCGGCATACTTGTCCGCGTCGGCGATGTTGAGCACAAACTTCCCTTCGATTCTTGGATTGCCCACCAACACCGAAACCTGCAAGCTCAGCCGAGCCGCCGGGGTCCGGAAGTTCTCAGTCCCGTGCGGAACCTCTGATGAACGCCTCGCCTGTCGCACCAGGGCTGCCGGTCAGGACGAACGGCGAGTTCCGTTCCTGCGCCGCTACGACTTACGCCGACCTTCACGTATCAACTATGGACGGCCAGGGGCGCCTTGCTCTGCGTGGACCCGCCCTGGCGATGGGCTGGTCGTCCGGCCAAGACCTGGCCATGGGCGTTCGCGACGGCATTCTGCGCCTCTCCTCTCCGACATATCCAGCTCAGACCCGCTCCGGAGTCACCGTCGTCTTGGATAGCCGGTGGCGCGTTCTCCTCCCGTACGGCATCCGAGTCCACACCGGCATGGAGCTCGGGATTCGGCTCATGGTTCTCGCCATCCCGATCGAGGGCATCGCTGCCGCCGTGCCGGTCTCTCGAGTCGTATCCGCCTTCCTCGGCAGCTCGTGACCTTCACCGATCAACAGCGAGCGATAATCGGAGCACTCGAGATGTCTCCAGACGATCTCCGGGGTCTGGCCGGCGTGCTGGAGAGTGGTCAGCGGTTCGTCAGTGTTCGGGAAGTGGCCGAAGCTCATCTCGCACTACTCCCCCGCCACCACCGCTACTCGAAATCACTTGACCGCTTGATCTGCTGGGCTGGTGAGGATGACGCCGCGGCCGTGAGCGCCGCCGATGTCGCAGGCTGGGCGTGCCGCTCCGGCGCCGAAGCGCGGGCCGACCCCAAGGCCCGCCACGGTGTCGGCGCCCAAGAAGCCATGGTCCTGGCCACCCGAGCCGCCTTTGCACGCGCAATCGACGCTGGCTTCCTTCGTCACAACCCTGCCACCCAGGTTGCTCTCCCGGACCGGCCACCGTCCCGTCGCACTGCACTCAGTGCCGACCAACTCGAACAGGTCCACCTCTCCCTTCTCACCCACTCGCGGGATCCTGAACTCGACGACCTCGTCTTTGAGTTCCTCCGAGAGACGGGGTGCCGACGCCAAGGAGCGATCCGACTCAGCCAGGACGACCTGGCGCCGGCGACGAGAGCAGTGCGCCTCATCGAAAAGTACGACAAGCAACGGTGGGTCCCGGTCTCCGCTCACCTGGTGGATCGCCTCGTCTCCCATACCGCACTACGGCACAGTGGCTGCACGCTCGTCCTGCATCGACAGGACGGCGGCCATCTCAACGACAAGTGGTTCGAGGGATTCGCTCGGCGCATCCAACACCTGGCGTGGGCCGCCGAACTAGGCGTCAGTGCGCACTGGATCCGTCACACGACGATCACCGACATCGAACGCATCGCCGGTGTGAGGGTGGCGGCGGCCTACGCCGGCCACGCCGACGGCAACTTCGGGGTCACCGGGACATACACGAAAGCCTCTCCGGACGAGCTGCGCCTCGCGCACGCCCGACTCTTCTTCGATGGATGTGGAAGCGCAGATGACCCGGGCGTACCACCCAATCTTCTCCGCCGAGCGGTCCCAACAAGCGGGCATCCGGTCGAATTTGTTGGGCCCAGTGCCGCGTCCGGCAATGTTTGAGCTGGTTGAAGGCTTCGTGCCGCGCCTGCATGCCGAAAGATCGCCGTGCCTGCTGTGTCGACATCCGGGACAGCCAGCAAGCAAAGACGTACGTCCTGTTCGGCTGACAGTTGAGGGCGCGACCCTGGCCGTTTGACGCCCCGGTCCCGGAATGGTCTCCGGACAGGGCTTACGGAACGCCTCCGGGCAGCGACCCTGCCTGACCTGGGCCGTCACCGTACGAGGTTCCGCATGTGGGACTCAGGAGAGTCGATGGCGGACCCACCAGGCGCAGGTGCCGGCCAAGGCCAGTGCCACGCCGAGATAGAGCGCCAGCTCAGCCCACTGGAGTGGCCAGAAGTGCCCAGGGGGTTGGTACGAGACAAGCTCGCGGTACGTGGCGCCGACCTTCGAAACGCAGGCCTGAAGCACCTGGTTAGCTCCGGCAGGTGCGGGACCTATGGCGGCGACGTGGCCTCCCTGGATCTGTGGCGCACCTGGGCCGGGACCACCGAGGACCGTCGCGAGCTGTGGACAGAGATCGTTGACGACGCTGGCGGTGAGCGAGTGTCCGGCCTTGTCGACGATATCGGTCGACAGGATCCAAGCGTTCGGGAGGCTCGGCGTTCCCGGGAACAGAGACGCCTGCGCCCCGTTGGAGCCGCCGTAGCCGGAGATGGTCGTACCCAGCGCGAGCGAGTAGGAGTGTCGTACTGGGGTAATGAGGTGGGGCTGCACATAAAAGAAGTCGAGCAGCCGGGTGGTCACGAGGGCCACCAGAGTGGCGGCTATTGCGGGCACTGTTCGGCGGATGAAAACGCCGGCGGCGGCACCGAGGGCAAAAGCGAAGGCGGCGTAGCCGACGGCAACGATGTTGCGTTGGTCAAACGTGGCGAAGACGGTCATGTTCACCCGGTCAATCGGGCTGAACCACCATGTCACCATCAGGCTGAAGAGCCCGGCAACGACCATGCTGGCGAGGCCGACGACGCCCAGCTTCACGGCCAGCCAGCGGGTGCGGGTGACGCTCTGAGTCCATGCCAGGCGGTAGGTGCCGGTCTCCAGTTCCCGGGCGACCAGGGGTGCTCCCCAGAGGATCCCGATGATGCCCGGTAAGACCACGGCGAGCACATTGAGCCCGACTTGTAGAGCATGGTCGTTCTGCAGGAACGATGAGGTGGCGGTCGAGCAGTCGTCGTGCGCGGCGCAGGTGGAGACATTCGCGTCGTAAAGGTGCACGAGGTGAGGACCAGTGATGGCCATGACCACGGCGACGATCAAGAGACCGCTGGTGGCTACCACGGCTTGGGCGCGGAACTGCATCCACGTCGACCGGATCATCGCAGGACCTTCAATCCGGAGCGGCGGGTTGGTTGGGTGTCGCGAGCCCGGCCCATGTAAGCAAGCACCAGATCCTCCAAGGTGACCGGCTTGACTGTCCACGTCGGATCGAGAATCGCGTCGTCGGTGCGCACCAGGAGCGTGGTTTGCCGCTCAGTGTGGCTCTCCTCGATGACATCTTGAGTTGCCGGAAGGCTGCCGGGGTCCCGCCGGGGTCCCGAGAGACGGTGGTGGGATGCCAACAGACCGCCGATTTCGCCGGACAGCTGGACGCGGGAAGCGACGAGCACGACCAGGTAGTCACAGGTCCGCTCCAGGTCGGCGACCAGGTGGGAGGACAGCACGACACTCACCCCTTGTTCGGCGACGACCTCCATCAACGTCTGGAGAAACTCGCGTCGGGCGAGTGGGTCCAGACTGGCTACGGGCTCGTCCAGGAGCAGTAGCTCGGGCCGCTTGGCGATAGCCATGGTGAGCGCGAGCTGAGCCCGTTGACCGCCGGAGAGCGATCCGGCCCGTTGGCTGGGGTCGAGGCCCAGCTCCTCGATGCGATGGTGGGCCACCTGGTCATCCCAACTCGGATTGAGATAGGCACCCAGACGGAGGTGCTTGTCCACAGTGAGCCCGGCGTAGGTGGGTGCGTCCTGGGCCACGAACCCGACCCGTCCGAGCTGCGCCGGTCCGTCGGCAGGACGACCACCGAGCACCTCAATCGAACCGGAGGTAGGAGCGAGGAGACCGACGCCCAGATGCAGCAGGGTGGTCTTCCCTGCACCGTTCGGTCCGACCAGCCCGACGACCTTCCCTTCGGGGATGGACAGAGTGCAGTCGGAGAGGGCCCAGCGCCGTCCGTACCGCTTGCCGAGGCTGGAAGCCTCCAGTACGGCGGTCATGCCACACCTTCGGCGAAGCAGTTGCGGAACGCAGTGCGGTAGATGGCCTCGATGTCGTCGGGACCGAGCCCTGCCGAGCGGGCCGAGACCAACCATTTGGCCATGGAGGCGAGGAACCTGGCCTGAGCGGCGGGATCGGTACGAGGGAGTGTTCCAACGATGAAGGTCCCCTGACCGGGTCGAGCCCGTGCGAGGCCTTCACGTTCCAGGTCCCGGTAGGCCTTGAGCACCGTGTTGGGATTGATCGCCAGCTTTCCAACGACCTGCTGGGCCGTCGGGAGCTGATCACCAGGCTCGAGGAGACCCAGTTGCAGCGCTTGGTGGACCTGTTGGACCAGTTGTAGATAGGTGGCGACACCCGACGTGCTGTCTAGCTGAAATTCGATCACGACTCCTCATTCCACTAATCCCTTAGTGGAAGGGTATCTCTGACAGAACCCGAGTGCAAGCCACCGCCGATTTGAGGGAGACCCCAGGTACGACGTTGTCGCTGTCGAATCGGTACCGGCGATTCGCAACCAGTGTCCGCAGGTCCAACGTCCCACAGGTCACTTCGATCCGTTCCGGGCTGAACTGGGTGGTCTCCCCAAGGAGGATCGGCTTACGGTGACAGTCTGGGGTCCGCCGGTAACGGCTCCCGGCGTCCCGGTGGTCGTTCGGTTACAGGGCACCGGTGACATCGACGGACGAAGTGACAGAACGCTGAATGCCGCTGCTGTGTCGGAGCCGAGTCAGTCTTGGTTGAGCATTCGGTGCGCCTCGGTCCCGGCCTTGTTCTTATCTGGCTGCCCGTTGGGTGGGTCGCGGCGCGTCGGGCCTGGGCGGGGGCGTGGCCAGGATTTGGCGTGTGTGGCGTAGGAGTTCTCGAAGAGCCGGGGTGTCTGTGGTCGCCCAGATGAAGGCCAGGACGGCGAGAGCTGTTGAGTCGTGGATGGGCAGAGCTTTCAGTCGGCCGGCGCGACTGGCGGCCATGGACTCGGTGAGGATGGCGATGCCGAGGTCGCGGGCGGCCAGGTCGGCGACTGCTCCGGGTGCGCTTGCTTGGAGGGCGATGTCGGGATGTATGCCTTTGCGGGTGCAGGCTTGGTCAAAGACAGTCCGAACCCCGGTTCCTTTCGGCATGCTCACAATTGGATGGGCACTGATTTCAGCGAGGGAGATTCGGTGCCGTTTGGCCAGGGGGTGGTCGAACGGGACGGCAGCAACGAGTTGTTCGCTGACGAGGGTGAGCGATTCGAACTCGGAGGGTGGCGCGTCAGCGGCTCCGATCAACGCGAGTTGGACGTCGCCGGATCGGACTCGCTCGACGAGTCGGTCAGAGCTGTCCTCGATCAGGGTGATCTCGATGCCTGGATGGGCATTGTGGAACGCCGCGAGGACGTCGAACAGTGGGGCGACGGTGCAAGCCGTGACCATCCCAACAGTCAGACGGCCCCTGATCAGCCCGTTGATCTCGTCGACGGCTTGGCGCATGGCGTCGACAGAGAGCAGCGCGGCCCGGGCATGCGCGAGCGCCGCCGATCCTGCGGCGGTGAGGGTGGCGTGGCGGCCGGAACGGTCGATGAGCGTGGCCCCGAGATCGGCTTCGAGCTGGCGGATCTGGGCGCTGACCCCGGACTGGCTGATGTGTACACGTTCCGCGGCGCGGGTGAAGTTCGCTTCCTCGGTCACCGCGACCAGGTACTCGAGCTGTCTCAGTTCCATAACTGTAGATTCTAGACATCAGTAGAATGATCTGTTGGACTTATTGACTGATAGGTCGCAGACTGGATTCAGGAAACACCCAGCCATAGGGAGAACCATCGTGTCGACCCAGGAACTAGCGCACAAGCCAGAAGACCTGACCCGACTTTTTGTCGAGCGGGCGAACGCACGCGACGCAGCAGGGATCGCCGCCCTCTACGAGCAAGACGCCGTGATGGCCTATCCCCCAGGTGGGATCACCGTCGGTCGCGACGCTATCCAGGCACTGTGGGAGAAGATCCTGGTTAGCGGGCCCCACTTCGAGCAGGAGCCACCGCTACCGACTCTGATTAGCGGGGACATCGCCCTCACCTCCACACCGCCGAGAGACGCTGCCGGTGCTCGCGCCCAAGTGTGTCGTCGACAAGCCGACGGCACCTGGCAACGCCTACTCGACCAGCCCGAGTTCGTCTCGCTGGCCAGAGCTATCCCGTGAAATCCTCTCAAAGGACAGCCGTGCATCTGCGAGTACTTGCCATAAACACCTGGAACACCACAGGCGATCCTCGTCGCATCGAACTGCTCAATGGCGAGCTGCGACGACTGGCCCCCGATCTCATTGCGTTCGAGGAAGTCATTCAAACCCCTGAGCTGGACCAGCTCGATCAGTTGCTCATCGGAACTGGACTTCACGGTACGCATCAAGTCGAGGCGATGTCTACTACACCACCTTGGGTAGAGCACTATGGAGGAAGTGCGGTCGCGACACGCTGGCCACACCGAGTCGCCGAGGTGCTCGATCTCCGGCTCTCTGATGCACAGGACGTCCCGTGGGCCACGCTTGCGGTGTCGGTTCCAATCCCAAACGTGGGTGAGCTCCTCTTCGTTTCAGCATCGACGTCGTGGCGGCTAGAAACTGAGTCTGCCCGTGAGCGACAGGCGGTCGCGCTCAGCGACCTTGACGCTCGTCACCGCGGCCAGCTTCCGACAATCATCGCCGGCGACTTCAACGCGACTCCCGAAGCGTCGAGCATCCGCTACCTCACCGGTCAACAGTCGATCAACGGGCGAAGTGTGCACTACCACGACGCTTGGGCAGTGGCTGGCGATGGGCCGGGTTTCACCTGGGACATTGACAATCCAAACGCGCGCGCCGAGATGCAGGCGATCGTTCGTCAGCCCAATCATCGACGGAGGATCGATTACGTGCTCGTCGGTTCGTGGTATGCGCATCCGAACGCACACTGCTACATCGAATCCGCCCAGCTTGCCTTTGACGAGCCCATTGACGGAGTTTGGGCGAGTGATCATTTCGGTGTGCTCGTGGACCTCGATATTGGAATGGAAGTCGATTCTGGCCAACAAATTGGTGATCATTCGACTTGACGGCGCGCGAACACTGGTGGCGATTTCGCGCTCATGGTGTCCTGGCGGAGTGCTCGTACTCCAGAACGGGCGAGCAGGCGACAGCGGCACAGAACGACGCACCGAACTCCGAGCGCCCGAGGACATTGGGTCGTGCCCGAACGACGGCTATCGCGTCCCTGCAAGGCCGGTCGACGCGGGTCAGCCGGGCGTCCCGTATCGGGATCCGTCTGCGGGCATCCCACCCAACGATGTCATGCGGTGGAGGTCGGAGGGCCCCGCTCACGGTCGACTTACCGGATACCCCGCTGACCAATTTCGATCGACGATCAGACCTGCGGCGATGTGTGTGCGGCGATCAGCGTGCGGGCAACAGCACCGACCTGGCCGCCGGGACTGTCGTGTCCATGCATCCGAGCGGCAGCGAACGCTCCGTCCATCAACAAGAGCAGGCCATCGGCGAGCTCGTCGGGTCGGCGAGCGCCCGCCTCCATGGCGAGCTCTCCCAAACGTCCTCGCACCGCTTGCTTGTGCGCGAGCGCGACCGCGTGGCCCGGATGGGACACCTCGGGGAACTCGGCTGCGGTCACCTGAAACGTGCATCCCAGACACTCAGGACTGGCAGCCAGGATCGCCACCGCATCGAAGATCCCGGCCAGCGCCTCGCCAGGCGTCGCGTCAGGGTTGATGGAGCCGTCGAACCATGCCGAGAACCGAGCATCGGCGACTTCGAGGTAGGCAGCGATCAAGTCGTCTTTGGTTGGGAAGTGCCGGTAGAGCGTGGCCTTGGCCACCCCGGCCCGCTCGATGATGAGGTCGATACCGACCGCGTGGAAACCATGCTTGTAGAACAGCTCGCTCGCGGTGCGCAGTATCCGATCCCGTGCAGTCTCGGTATCAGCTGTCGGCATGTGGGTCCCTTGCTAGACAGACCTGTCTTTCTTGCATAGGCTACCGCCCATGATCACTCTCACTGACGACCTCCGCCGAGCGCTGACCGCTGGTCGGCTCGCCCACCTCGCCACCATCAACCCCGACGGCAGCCCCCAGGTCAGCGTGGTGTGGATCGGCCTCGATGGTGACGATATCGTCGTCGGGCACCTGGGCGGCGGCCGGAAGGTGGCCAACATCGCCCACGACCCTCGAGTCGCCCTCACGGTCGAGGCCGAGGGCGCAAACCCGGTCGGCATGGCCAACTACCTGATTGTCCACGGCACGGCCCACCTGGTCGAGGGCGGCGCACCGGAACTGCTGCAGCGCCTGGCCGAGGTCTATGTCGGCCCCGGGGTGAAGTTCCCACCGATGGACAACCCACCCCCAGGCCACGTCATCCACGTAACACCCGAACGAGTCGGCGGCCTCGGGCCGTGGGCCAGCTGAGAGGATCACTGATGCGAGTTGGCATCCACTTCGTCAACTTCACGCTTCCGGGGGCACCCGATTCCCTCGCCCAGACACTCGCCACGACGGCTCGTATTGCCGAAGACGGCGGCGTGTCCACGTTCACCCTGATGGACCACTGGTTCCAGATGGAGATGCTGGCCAGCGCCGAGGATCCGATGCTCGAGGGCTACACCTCGCTCGGATTCTTGGCGGGCCAGACCAACTCGATGACTCTCGGCCTACTGTGCACGGGGGTCACGTATCGCCACCCGGGCCTCCTCGCCAAGATCGTCACGACCCTCGATGTACTCTCCAGCGGTCGCGCCCAGCTCGGCATCGGGGCCGCTTGGTACGAGCGCGAGCACCTTGGTCTCGGCGTGCCCTTCCCGCCGCTCGCTGGGCGCTTTGAGCGCCTCGAGGAGACCTTGCAGATCTGCCTGCAGATGTGGAGTGACAACAATGGCCCGTACGAAGGTCGGCACTACCAACTCGCCGAGACCATCTGCTCGCCGCCACCGATCAGCTCACCGCGTCCACGAGTACTCGTCGGAGGCGGCGGGGAACGTAAAACGTTGCGGCTCGTCGCCCGCTACGCGGATGCCTGCAACCTGTTTGCCTCCTCTCCCGCCGATATAGGCCACAAGCTCGAAGTCCTAGGCCGGCACTGCGACACCGAAGGTCGTGACCCTTTTTCGATCGAGAAGACCATCCTTGCGACGAGCAATCCACTTGATGACCCTGACAGATTCGTCGCCGAGATGGCCGATTACTCAGCGCTCGGCATCGACGCCGTCGAGTTGATGCCGAGCGGCGATCCGATCGCGTACGTAACTCAAGTCGGAGAACGCCTCGTGCCTGCCCTCGCCCAACTTGGCCAGTGAGGATGCCGGTTGTATTCGTCAAGCTCGCGACTGACTTACTCATCCGGGCACTTCCCATTCCATCGAACGGAAGGGACCGGTAGCGCTCCGCGTTGTATCTATCTGGCCCGAACTGGATGTTGGAGCACAGATAGGTCACGGCCCGACCGCTCTGAGGACGGTGTCCCGTATCGACGCATGCAGCGCTTGAGGGCGCACAGAATGGCGGCACCATTTCCGCTTGGCTAATGGCAGGCCGCGCCAGAATCGGCGTTTGCTCTTTCCCAGGGCGCCGTCGAGAGCGAGTCGGGTCGTCCCGCAAAACCAACGCCCACTGGCGCACGAACCCGATTACCAAGGTTGGTCTGTCTTTGCGGGTGCGATCGTCGTAAGAGGATCCCCTTACGGACCGGCGCTCAGGGCTCTGCAAGTGCCCCCAAACAACTCGATTGCCGGGACTCCAGGAATCGCCCTGACCTGCCGGAGTGTGACAGCTCGCGGTCGGCAACCAGGAGCCATGCAATGGCCGGCGGCCAGAGGTCTGAGTGGGGCGCCACGCCACGCCGCCGGCCAGTCGGCGGTTGTCGCGCACGTCGCTACGCAGGTGCTCGGTGTGGCCGCCTATGCGATCAAGGCCGCACGTGCCGCCGCGCCGGAAGGAGAGATCCGTCTCACCGGCTCCGATGCCGTGCTCCAGTTGGGAGACGGTGACCGGTGATGGCGAGGTCGGACCTCAGGCTTCCAACGAGAACCGTTACACGTTCGGCTGCTCCGCGATGTCAGAAGTGGGCAAGACCTCATGTAGTGCGCAAGTGCACTCGTCAAAGCTTGAACATTGGCAACGGAGGCCCCACTCTACGACCGCTTTCGTAGCCGCGAGTCGCTGCATGCTCGCCTCGATCTCACTGAGTTTGCGACGACCCAACTCCCTGCTCTTCACTCGGCCTGGAGAGCGATCCGAGACCAACAAACGAGCCTCATCGAGCGAAAACCCCGAGTCGACCAGCAGCCTGATCAAGTTGAGCCTCTGGATCACTGATTCGTCGAACGTGCGGCGTCCGCTCTCACGCTGCACTTCACCCAGTAGGCCCATCTCCTCGTAGTACCGGATGGCCGAGGCGGCAATTCCCACCCTCTCTGCCACCTCGCCGATGCGAATGCTCATCGTGCGCCTGCCTTCCCGTCCTTGACTTCAAGTCGACTTGAAGTGCTTTAGTGGCATTATGACATCTCGCAACACCGCCAGCACCCGGCTCGAATCGGCTCGCTACGCCAGCCTGAGGTCTTTTCGTCGAGACGGAACCTGGGTCGAGACCCCGATCTGGTTCGCGAGGGAGTCCGAACACCTCTACCTGCGCACTGGTGTCGCAACTGCCAAGATCAAGCGGATCCAACGTGATCCCGAAGTCGAGCTGAGACCTTCCAACTACCGAGGTCGCTACGAGGACGGAGTGGCGGTGGTCCTCGGAATCGCCGGAGTCTGTGGCGAATCGGAGCAACGCCGTGGGGAAGCTCTCCTCAAGGAGCGCTACGGATGGCAGTGGAACGTCATCCCTATGATCCCGCTTCCCGGACTGAGCAACCCGCATCCCGAATTGACGATCAAGGACCGGATTGCCTGGGCGAGGAGCAAGGACCCGTGGCCTGGCACCTGCGTGGTGAAGATCGAATTGGCGGACGGGTGAACCAACCGAACAATGCCACTGATCAACGAGAGTGCCTCAGGCGCCCAACGAGTACCGGTTCACGTTCCCTATCGGCATACGCCGGCTTCCGTCGGAAAGGCCCACCACCTGTGGGATCAGGCAGCGCAGAAAGCAATGACTCGTTGCCATAGCAACTCCGAACTAGCTGCGTCGTATTCGAGGGGCAAGGACGCGTCGGTGAATAGATGACTTCTGCCCGGATAGTCGAAGATGTCGACCGTTGCTTCGGCCGAGCGGATTGCCTTCGATACGGCGTCGATTGATTCCTGCTGGCGGAATGGATCATCAAGCGTGTAATGGATCTGTGCCGGTACGCCGTGCGGCCATGCCGAGGCGCCGAGCATCTCTAGCGAGAGGACGCCAGAAAGCATGACTACCCCGGCAACGTGCCGGCGGGTGGCCACAAACTCGGACATACCGCCGCCGTTGGAGAAGCCGGCGGCAATGAAGCCGTCGGGGAGGTGCTCGACTGCACCGACGGCCCGTTCCATGAGGACGGGATAGCCAACGTCCGCTGCATACGCTGAGGCCGTCTCGTAGTCGTCGAAAACTAGACCGTCGTATTGGTCGACGATCTCGACGTCGTGTCCCTCGGAACGGAGCCGATCTGCAGCATCAACCACCCCAGAGCGGACACCGAGCACGGAATGGAACAGGGCGATCTTGCTCACTGAGGTCTCCTCAACTGGCTGAGCTGGACACCGTACAGCGTAACTGGACAGTGTATAATAGACAAGTGCAGCCCTTGAGAAGTCTGGGCCAGCGTGCTGGCCTCACCCACGCCAGAGTGCTCGCCGCCGCGCGTGAACTGCTGGCCGAGTCCGGGTTCGAGGCGCTGACCATGCGAAGTCTCGCCCTTCGCCTCGATGTGAGCCCGAACGCTCTGTACAGTCACGTGGAGAGCAAGACCGCACTGATTGACGACGTGCTCGACGACGTGCTCAGCGAAGTGAAGACACCGGAATCGGACGTCGAGGACGCCAGCGCGGGCCTCCACGCGATCATGGCCTCGACTCACGAGGTCCTGCTCGCGCACGCCGACCTCGTGCCGCTCTTTCTTGCCCGTCAAGGAGCTCGGGGTCCTAATGCCCAAGAGTTGGGCGAGATTGTTCTCACCCTTCTTGCGCTGGAAGGCGTGGACGGACCTCGAGCCCGCGAAGCGCTTCGTGTCCTCATCGTCTACACGATCGGGTTCACTGCTTTCGCTACCCAGGCACCGCTGATGCCCATGGACCAGCAACAGCCGTCGACCGGGGAGCTCGCAATGAATTTCGACAGTGGCTTGCGCTGGCTACTGAATGGGATTGCAGCGCCGAACTGAGAGTCGGCCGCTGGCCAATGACCTCCAACGGGAATGTCATTCAATCGGGCCAGCACACCGGCATTGTCTCGGTCCGTTCGCCGATCCTTCTATGAACGCTCATGAATGGCTCGGGTAGCGTGCTCGACATGCACTTCCGCTGGTCAGCTGTCACTGTCGATTGTGCAGATCCAGCGGTCCTCGCATCGTTCTGGGTGGCCGTTCTGGGAGGAGTGGTCACTGTCCCACTCCCTGGATGGCGGCGTCTCGACACACAAGGCCACACACAGCCCGCCATCACCTTCCAGCCCGTGCCCGAACCCAAGCGTGGCAAGACGCGGATCCATTTCGACCTTGTCGTCGACGATCTGGAGCATTCGCAAGAGAAGGTCATAGGACTCGGCGGATGTTCGTTGAACCAGCGGCACGATTATGCCGAAGGCATCGTAGTGGTGATGGCCGATCCAGAAGGCAACGAGTTTTGCCTTGTCAGGTACGTCGACTGACCACCCTGCAACCGCGGCCGCAGCCGCAAGAGGAACCCTCGTGACGACGGCTTGAGTGTCGACCGAATCCGGCGAGACCGTGTCAGCCACCGTTCGGCTTGCGGGACAACTGGAGTGCCGGCATCGGCGGGCGCGATAACTGTCGGTCTGCTCGGAGCGCGTGATCAACGCGGCCTGGTATTCGGAATGTGCGTTCTGGGTTCGCGCCTGCCAGGCACAATTGGGCAACCCGACCTACGAGCCCTCGGTGGCCTTTCTACGAAGTTTTCATGGGTGTGCCGAACCAGCCGGAGAGCGCCTCTCGCAGCGCGAGCGCGACGCTGAGCGGTTCGTTCCTATGCCTGCAGCCAAGGCGATGTGGGCGTCCGTCGGATCAGGAGGGAGTCGGCTGGTCGGTGATCGGTTTTGGCAGTGTGGAACTCCGTCTGAGTCCCAGGATCCTGGTGGGCTATAAGAAGTCGAGCGTCCGTCGGGCCACGATCTCGGGGGCCTTCTCGTCGGGGGCGAGATGGTCGAGGCCGTCGATGATGTCCACCGTTGCGACTGGAACCGTCTGTTGGAGCCTTTCCAGCGGCAGGGTGGTCATGATCGCCGGGCTGCGGCTGCCCCCAAGCAGCAGGAGCCGTGCTGTGATCGCTCCGTAGCTGGCGATGTGGTCGTCGCAGGCGGCAACCTGTTCGTGTTCGGCCAGATTGGCCGCCAGCAGCGGCTCATAGCGCTCTTCCCAGCGCCGCTTGCGGATGACGCAGCGCAGCACGGCCCGCAGGTACCACCGAGGGAGCTTCGTCATTGGCCCTGCACCGAAGGCTTGGACGAAACAGGCGAATGCGCCACGCGTGTCGCCTCGCTCGAGGAGCGCCCGGTAGGGGGGCATCCAGGACGTGGGAATCGACCCGCCGACCGAGACGCCCGGCTCGTAGAGCACCATCGCTTCGAACGCGTCCGAGCGCACGGCAGTCTCCAAGGCGACGAGTCCGCCATAGCTGTGGCCGAACACCACTCTCGCCCCGGTCGCAGCCTGGACCGCGAGGAGGTCCTCGCACTCTCTCGCGATCCCGTACCGGGGTCCCTGGGGCCCGCTCAGCCCACGTCCCCGCCGGTCGACGACGTGCACGCAGTAGCGCTCGGCCAGGCCACGGGCCAAGGCCAAGTAGTCCTCGGCGGCGCGCAGCGCCCCGCCGACGACGATGAGGGCTGGGCCATGGCCGACCGTGTGGTAGCCGATGACGGTGTCGTCGGCCGACGCCACCGTCGCGGTGGCCACCGGAATATGCGGGGAAGCACTCACGACGCCCGCTTTGGCCGCCGGCGGGTGGATGTCATCAACGCCGGGTCGGCCTCTGCGGGTTTCTTGGTGCTACTGGTCTCTCCATCGGAGAGGGCGCCCAGGAGCCGTCGGGTGGAGGCGCCATAGTCGTCGTAAGACACCCCGGCAGACTCCACCAGGGCGGCGAAGCGGTCCTCCAAGAGAACGCCACAGCGCGCTATCAGTTCCTCACCTGCCGTAGTCAGCTGCAGGTGGCGCCGGTTGCCACCGGCGCGATCGGCCGTGGCCTCCAGGAATCCGGCCCCGACAAGCACCCCAGTCATCCGGCTCACGGAGGGCTCGGTCACACCCATCCACCGAGCCAGGTCCCTTTGCGTGGTCCCGCCCATCTCGCGGACTGCGCAGAGGGTCAGGAACCGGCGATACGACACGTTCTGCTCGGCCTGGAGGATGCCGTCGGCCGCTCGACCGAGACGGGCGGTCAAAGCATGCAAACTGCGGCTCAGATCACGATGCACTCCACTACCATAGCACGCTAAGTTAGAAGCCTAAGTTTCGACGACGAGCGTCGCACCGTCGTCGTGATGATGGTCAAGGGAACCTACGGCTGGATCCATTGGTCGGATGCGTGATGGGACCTACTCACCATCGTCGTCTCGGTGTGCCGCTAAACGATCCGTCACCGGACACCCCGTGAACCGCTCTGAACCTCTCTACATGCCGTAAACCCAGCATCATCAAGAGCAATTCAGCCGAGCACTAACAGAGCTCTATTGGACGTCGTTGCACACGATGGAGCACGTCTCTGACTCAGGATCCTTCGGCTGCTCACGGAGGCAATGTCTCCGCCATCGGAATTCAGCCAGCTGCCGATGTCTTCGACTGGTCGAATCTATGTTCTCGACGACTCGGCCGATCCAGTTTTTCCGGTGGGCTTTCGCGCCTTCCGCTGAAATCTGTCACGGGCCGCCGAAACGTCGGCGGCGTGATCCTCCGCCCACTCTCGGATGGCGTGCACCACGGGGCACATGGTGCGGCCGAGCTCGGTCAAGCTGTACTCGACCCGTGGGGGGACCTCGGCGAACACCTGCCTATTCACCAGCCCGTTCTCCTCCAGAGTCCTCAGTGTCCGCGTCAACACTTGTGCTCCGAGTCCGGAGGAGTCGCGGAGTTCGGAGAAGCGCAGCGGACCGGGCTGCAGTGACTTGACGACAAGGATCGTCCAGCGATTGGCGAGTAGCTGGAGGACATCTCGGGTCGCCGAGCCTGGCTCATAGGGTCCGTTGACGGACTTTCGGATGTTTGCCATCTCCCAATAGTATCAGATCTGGATCATGGTTCTGACTATGTCACTATCACTACTTCGATTGCTAATCACCGATTGAGGTGTAACGTGCGGATATGGATCTCGCCCTGACAATCCCAGCTACATCAGGAAACCATCCCCGCTAGGAGCGGAGTATGGCCCGAGCCCCTGCCGACCACAGCCGGGTGGTCAACCACACGCTCGTGCCGGAGGCTGGTGTCTACGAGATCGACCCCGTGCACACCTTCGTCGGCTTCAGCGCCCAGCACCTGGTGGTCGGTCGTGTCCGAGGACGCTTCGAGACAGTGAACGGCACGGTCACCATCGCTGAGGACCCCGAAGCGTCGATGGTCGAGGTGGCCATTGAAACAGCCTCGATCAACACGCTGCACCCGATGCGAGACGACGACATTCGTTCCGGCCACTATCTCGACGTTGCCAACCACCCGACCATGACCTACCGAAGCACCGGCGTGACGGAGCGGCCGGCCGGCGAATGGCTGGTGGCCGGCCACCTCAGCTTGCGGGGCGTGACCCGTCCGTCTGAGCTCGTGGTCCGCTTCGGGGGAGCGGTCACCGACCCGTTCGGCAACGCTCGCCTGGCCTTCCATGCCAAGGGGTCGATCACCCGCAGCGACTTCGGACTCCACTATGAGCTGGTGAAGGAGGCCGGTGGGCTCTTGGTCGGCCAGGACCTTGCCATCGAGATTGACGCCGAAGCCATCCGTCCGCTGTGAACTCTCACGCCACCGGTGTGCCCACGACGGAACACAACCGATAACTGCAAAATGAAAGGACCAACACTATGATTGCCGAAGAGAACATTGAGCTCATGCAGACCCTCGACGATGCATGGAACGCCCAGGACTGGGACACCTTCGACCAGCGCCACAAGACCGACACCGTCGTCTACTGGCCGGGCCAACCGCCGACCCACGGCATCAAAGATCACCGCGCTGAGGGCGTGCAGATGTTCAAGACTTTCCCCGACAACAAAGTCGGCAATCGGCCCTACAAGACGCTCTTCGCCAGTGGGGACTGGACCTGTTCCATCGCCCGGTTCACCGGCACCATGACCGGTGCCATGGTGTTGGCCGATGGAACCGAGATCCCCCCGACCGGGAAGCCCTTCGAGGTCGACTTCTGCACGGTGGCTCGGTGGGACAACGGCCAGATCGTGGAGGAGAACCTCTTCTACGATCTGGTCGGGATGATGTCCCAGCTAGGACTCAGCAGCTGACCCAAGGCAGCTTCCGGGGCGCGGGCCGGCATGGTGGTCGTCGATTGCCGTCCCCGTTCCCGATCTGTGACACGGTGTGATGGAGAGTGAGCGTTATCGATGACCGATGAGATGATGCCAGCCGCGTTCTTGGGCCACGGGAGCCCGATGAACGCACTGGAACAGAACCGCTATACCGAAGCGTGGCGAGCGTTCGGCGCCAGCGTGCCACGGCCACGAGCCATCCTGGTGATCTCGGCCCACTGGTACGTCAACCTCACGGCCGTCACCGCCATGGCCCAACCGAAGACCATCCACGACTTCTACGGATTTCCCGACAAGCTCTTCGAGGTGCAGTATCCCGCTCCCGGTGATCCACTTCTCGCCGAAGAAATCGCGGAAGTCGTGAAAACCACCTGGGTCGGACTCGATCACGACAGCTGGGGCATCGACCATGGCACCTGGTCGGTGCTGGTACACGCGTTCCCCGAGGCCACCATTCCGGTCGTCCAACTATCCATCAATGCAGAGAAGCCACTCGAGTACCACTTGGAGCTCGGAGCGAAGCTCGCCCCACTGCGCCAACGAGGCGTGCTCATCATCGGCAGCGGCAACGTCGTCCACAACCTCCACCGCGTCGACTGGAACCAGCCCGAAGGGGGTTTCGACTGGGCCCGCCGCTTTGATGACGCCGCCCGGGACCAGCTGACCAACTCGCCGGGCACCTCAGTCGATCTGCGCCATCACGTCGATTTCGCCCACGCAGTGCCCACACCGGATCACTTCATCCCGCTCCTCTATGTCGCCGGGTTGGCCGATGCGGCAGGCTCACATGCAGATGTGCTTACCGAGGGGTACACCTATGGGTCGCTATCGATGACTTCCTACACCCTCGGTGCCGGCCGACGGGACTCCCCCCACTCAAGTGCTTCCGCCGCCCCGCTTCCAAATCCCGACGTCGTGCCGGCCGACGACACCAATACCTAGCGATCGGCGATGCGAAAGGATCAGCTCGACGGATAACCATTGTTGTAGTACAACAATGGTTATGACAACGGTTAGCTCACCGCCTCGTGCCGATGGTGACGCCCGGCGCCGTTCCGTCGTGCTGGCTATCTGTTGTCTGAGCGTGTTCATGGCGGGCCTCGACACGACGATCGTCAATGTCGCCTTGCCGTCGATCCAGCGCTCACTGCACGCCTCGGTGAGCGGTCTGCAGTGGACGATCGATGCGTACACCCTCGTTATCGCGTGCCTGCTCATGCTGTCGGGATCGCTCGCGGATCGCTTCGGCCGCCGCCGGGTCTTTCAGATTGGGCTGGCGACGTTCTCGCTGGGTTCGTTGGCCTGCAGCCTGGCTCCGTCGCTCGGGTGGCTGATCGCCTCTCGGGGGTTGCAGGCCATCGGCGGGTCGATGCTCAACCCGGTGGCGATGTCGATCATCGCCAATACCTTCACCGACAAAGCCGGTCGGGCGAAGGCGATCGGCATGTGGGGATCGGTCGCCGGACTCAGCCTGGCCAGCGGCCCGGTGCTCGGGGGCGTGTTGGTCAGCGGGATCGGGTGGCGTTCGATCTTTTGGATCAACATTCCCGTTGGGCTGATCGCGATCGCGCTCACAGGGCGATTCGTGCCCGAGTCGCGGGCCGAGTTCCCCCGGCGGCTTGACCCTTCCGGCCAGCTCATGATCATCGCTCTGCTTGGCTGCCTAACTGCCGGGATCATCGAAGGGCCGCGCCTCGGTTGGGGCTCGGTGTGGATCGTCGCCCTGTTCGCGGTTGCCATCCTCGCTGGGATGGCGTTGGTCGTGCTCGAGTCCCGGCGGCGTGAGCCGATGATCGACATGCGGTATTTCCGTAGTGTGCCGTTCTCGGGCGCGGCGCTAATCGGGGTGTTCGCGCTGGTGACCCTGGGAGGCTTTCTGTTCCTCAACACGCTGTATCTGCAAGACGTTCGCGGCTACAGCGCGCTGCAGGCCGGATTGCTCACGATCCCGATGGCCGCGATGCTCGCCGTGTTCTCCATCGTCTCAGGCCGGTTGGTGGCCAGCCGTGGGCCAAGGCCTTCGCTGCTCGTGTCCGGTGGGCTGATCGCCGTGGGTGCGATCCTGATGATCGGCCTTAGCGCCCACACCGCCATGTGGTATCTGATCGTCGCCTACCTCGTCTACGGCGCGGGGGCGGGTCTGGTCAGCGCCCCGATCACCAACACCGCACTCTCGGGTATGCCCCGAGACCAGGCCGGTGTTGCGGGAGCGATCGCCTCCACCTGTCGCCAGATCGGCGCGGCCCTCGGGGTCGCGGTAACCGGTGCGATCATCGCCGGCAGCTCGGCCGGCTTCGTGCACGCCAGCCGTACCGCGTGGACGGTGGTCGCCGGTTGTGGAGTCATGGTCGTGGCACTCGGCATAGTCTCGACCGGACGCTGGGCGCTGGCGACCGCCGAGCGAAACGGCGCGCGCCTGGCCACTGACATGAGCCCCGCCCCGGAAGGAGCCCGATGACAACCCGATCGGCCACGCCGCCGGACACCGCAACCCGAGTGTGGACCGCCCTGCACGAGTTCGTCACCGGACAGGACCGCCGGCGTGCCCTCCACGCCGCCCTCAATCTCGGGCCCGGCAAGGTCGAGGTGCTGATCAAACTCGCCGACGGTCCGATGACCCTGCGAGAGATCGCACGTACCGCCGGGATCGACCCACCAGCCGCGACCGTCGGCGTGGACCAGCTCGAAGCGCGAGGCCTGGTCCATCGCACCCCCCACCCCGACGACAACCGCCGCAAGCTCGTGCACCTCACCGACGCCGGGCGCGAGGCGGCCCAACGCGGCCAGGCGATCCTCAACGAGCCACCCGCCGAACTGGCCAATCTGGGCTCCGATGACCTCGCCCGACTCGACGAGATCCTGACCCGACTTCAGACCGACAGCAGACCGCTATGAGATCAACAGCTGCCAGCCGTTCCGGCTCTGCCCAGGAGATGATCCGTACGCTGAGAGCGGAATCCGTGCCCTCCTTCCTGCTTCAACAACACGGTGAGGTCACCCTCATCGACGCCGGCCTAAGTGGACACCGCGACACCCTGAAGCCCTCCCCCTCGGTCTTCGACCGCAGACTCCGCAACCCCGACTACTGCCTCCGCCAGGCATAGAGAGAAGGAACCAAGACCATGCCCGCAAACCCCCTTGGCCTCGCGCTGCGCAACCGACACGCCGGACACCACACGCTCGTCTGGGCTCGGCCCGATCTGCAAGCACCCGAGAACTTCACCCTCACCAGCCCCGCCTTCGACCACGGCACCCCCATCCCCGAGCGGCACCGCGGCAGGCTCTTCGGAGCCAACATCTCACCCGCCCTCGCCTGGACAACGCCGCCGGCCGACACCGCGGAACTCGTGCTCATCGTGCAAGACCCCGACGTCCCCCTCGGGAAACCCGCCACCCACGCGCTCACGGTCGGCATCGACCCATCGCTAAGCGGTATTCCCGAGAACAGCCTCACCCACCCCAGCCCGATCCCCGGAGTCACACACGGCAAAGGCGCCCTCGGCCACCGCGGCTGGGCCGGCCCCAAGCCCCCGCGCTCGCACGGACCACACTCCTACGTCTTCCAACTATTCGCCCTGGACCACCAGCTCGACCTGCCCGACAAGTTCACCCTCGCCGATGCGCTCCACGCCATGGCCGGACATGTCATCGCACGCGCCCGACTCGACGGCACCTACGAAATCCGGTAGCCGCACGCCGGCAGCGCTTGAACCGTTCCCGCCGTCCTCACGACCCCGGACCCGGACCCGGACCCAGACCCAGAAGGAGAACCCATGCCCGCCGACACCCCCCTTGGGTACTCTCGCACGTGCGCCCGAATACTTCATCTGACTGCGGCCGATGGGTCTGCCCCAGTCAGGCTCCGGTAGCGCAGATCGACGGATCGGGAGTCAATGCCGCGTCCCATAACGCTCGACGAGATTCGGCATCGAGCGTGTCCACAAATGCAGGCCTCGTGACGCACCTTTGCGGCCCTGTCGCCGAGAGTGCTGCCTCTCGCGACCAGAATCACCGCTCACCTCGCCGGCCATAGGCCGGCAAACGATTCCCCAAGCCGAACCTCGTGCGGTGACGGCCCAGGTCAGGCAAGGTCGCTGCCCGAAGGCGTCCCGTAGGCCCCGCCCGGTGAAGATTCTCGCACCGGGGCGCCAACTGGGACGGGCGGCGAACTGACGTAGACCTTGAGCCATTGCTCCTCCAGCCAAAGGGGCCAACGGACAGCCACGCATAATGACGCATTGCACGGCCATCCTGCCGAGCGCGGAACCGGCAGGGAGCGGCAGCCACTACGGTCCGGGTTCGGCAAGCTGGTGCGCAGAGTTCTAGCCTTTGGCACCGCTGCATCAGGCTTGGAACATGGCGGGCAGATCGTGGCATCGCACAGGCCGCTGACCCAGTCAGTCGTCCGCGAGCGGATGCGCTTCACCGGTCAGCACGGACACTGCCTGCGCTACTTCACCGATCCGAGCACGCGTGTAGGTGCCGGTCACCGAAGACGCGCTATGGCCAGCGAACGCCTGCGCGACCGCAAAACCAGCATGGCGTTCGACCGCGGTGATGGCCGTGTGGCGTAGGACGTGCGCTGATACTGGCGTGCGTTCTGCCCACGGGAGACATGGCCGGGCGCGATCGAACATGGTGTTGTAGCGCCGTCGAGTGATCGGCAGACCCCGTCGGGATCGGAAGACCGGGTCGTCGGCCGTGACCGCCCCCCGATTCGAGGGATGTTCCTCCAGTGCCTGCAGGAGGGACGGTGATACCGGTTGCTCGCGCTCGATGCCGAACTTCTCGCGAAGCCAGACGGTGGAGCGTGGCTTGTCGAGGTCGCGCAGCCTCAGGTTGAGCGCACCTTCGCGACGAGCCCCCGATTCGAGATGGAACCGGACGAGCAACAGGTCAAGGTCAGGATCCTGGCTTGTGGTCCGGACTGCGTCGATGACCTCACGAAGTTCGCCATCGTCGAGGGCACGACGGCGATTCGGGAGGCGTCGTGGCTTCTCCAATTGAGCGGCCGGGTTCCGGGTGACGAGATCCGCCCGCTCGGCGCGGGCGAAGAGCGCCCGCAGCGCTCCGATGCAGCTCTCGCGGGCTGATCGACCGTCCGATCCCGGCCGATTGTGCCGAGCCCGCTCTACGGCATCCACCACGACCGCCTCGCAGTCATCGACACCGACCGAATCGATCGGGCGCTCGCCCAGCCGATCGATCAAGAGTCGCCAGTACGACTTGTAGGTGGCAGCTGTGCCCTTCGAGAAGCTTGGGGTCACGGTGTCCATGTACTCAGCCACGGTCGGTCCAGTGCTGGGTATCCCCAGGGCATCCGACGACGCCTCGGCGATCAGGTCCTCGATGGTCACCCCGAGGGCCGCGGCTTCGGCCAGCAGAATACGGGCACGAACCAGACGATCCATCACCGAGCCGCTGCGGCCACGTGGGACACCAGATCTTCGAGGAGGTCGGTCCCGGCGAGCACGACGGTAGGAATGGCGGCCGAGCGAGCTGCGACCAGGACCGAGCCCGATGATCGGGTCACCCCCTGGAACCATGTGGGTAGGACCAGGCGACCTCTGCGATCGATCGGGAGGTTCGCCCCCACTCCACCGCGGCGCAGCACCAGCATGCGCTCACGGCTGATGGCCTGGACGAACACCTCAGTGCCGAGTACGTGCCTGGCGCCGACCGGGAGCGTGATCCGTCCGATCGGCTCCACACCGACCATCCAGTGCCGCCACTGCGGCATTTGCGGCTCGCCAGCCAACTCAGCCAGGAGCGACATCGCCGCCCGGGGCGCAGGCTTCCCGGCTGCGGGAACGGGGTGTTCAAGTGGGGACGGTGAGCCTGGTCCGTCAAATTTCACTTGAGACACCGGATGTTGGGCTGGAACCCAATGAATGGTGTCGGAGGGGGGACTTGAACCCCCACGCCCTTGCGGGCACCAGCCCCTCAAGCTGGCGCGTCTGCCTATTCCGCCACTCCGACCGGAGCGCCCTTGGAACTCATCTGAGCAACCCAAGTGCCTGCCGATGCTAGCGCGTGGCCCGAAGCGTCCCGATCGCTCTATTGCCCGGCTGGGATGGTCGGCGTGCCGGTGTAGCTCGAGGGCTCCTTGACCGTCACCGCCCACTGCTCGGCGTTCCAGAACAGGCCGTTCTGG